>Ga0154020_10005556_pt1 | contig 14852 bp, 10 predicted proteins | sample Klosneuvirus_201_FD_109709 | JGI IMG/M metagenome (GOLD analysis project Ga0154020, IMG submission 109709) | Active sludge microbial communities from wastewater, Klosterneuburg, Austria - Klosneuvirus_20160825_MG | ecosystem: Engineered > WWTP > Aerobic digester > Activated sludge | place...
ACTGGTGGTCCACCGAGTTGAAGCTGAGCTTGTACGTGAACCACGAGGCGGACGGCGTCCAGGAGGTGCGGGCGAGGAGGCGGCCGAGGCCGGGGGCGAAGTGGGTGAGGGGAAGCTGCGGCCTCGGGTCGGGAGCGGGCGCCGCGTTCGGGTCGAAGAGGAGGAAGTAGAGGATCGAGTTCTGGAAGTAGCCGGACGTCTCGAAGGCTCGGCGTGACAGCTCGGCGGGGCCACCGGGGACCAGTGCCGACTGGATGAAGCGCGACGAGTCGCGGCGTGACGTGTTGCCGAGGAGGCCGTCGAGGACCCCGAGCGGGCCGTAGAGGCCGATCATGTCCTGGGCGAGGTAGTGCTGCCCGCTCCCGAACCAGGCGGGGAGGTGGACGGAGCGGTTCTCCGTCGTCGAATGCGAGGGGGCGGGGCTGAGGGAGTGGAGCATCGCCGAGACCACCTCGTCCCAGAAGGGATTGCCGGAGACGGAGGCCTGCGCGCCGTTCGCCACGCCGTCCTGCCCGGCGGTGCGGAGCGCGAGCATCAGCTGGGCGGCGAAGCCGAACGTCTGGGGGAAGTACTCGAAGCCCTCGGGGCCGAGGCCGCCCTTGCCGACGGTGCGGACGGCGCGGTCGAAGACGTAGAGCCAGGCGCCGGTGGCGTTCGAGAGGGCGCCGACGAGGGAGCCGTCGGGGTCGTCGGCCGCGTCGAGCGCCATCGACATCAGGCCGATGTTGCGCATGTGGGCGGTGAAGTAGTTGTTGAGCGACCAGCGCAGCTTCTCGGTGCTGTCGACGAGGCTCGGGTCGTTGGTGACGTTCATCGGCTCGGGGTGATCGTGGCCGGTGATGGCGGCGTTCTTGTTCTCCTGGATCCAGCGGAGGAAGACCGTCCGGATCGAGGCCTTGTCGGAGGCCGTGAGGCTCGGGTAGATCCAGTCGGCCGTGAGGGCGAAGCCCTCGCCGTGCCAGCGGGAGCGGTCGTTGGTTGCGAACTCCGGATCGCGGTAGGGCTGACCCTCTGCGGCGCCCGGGAGGGCCCTGTCGATGACGTACATCAACAACGTGCGGGCGCGGCGGGCGTAGTCGGCGCGGTCGGCCTCGACGGGGGAGACGAGGGAGAGGAAGGCGAAGAGCTCGGCGTACATCTCGGCGGGCTCGTCGACGTAGGTGTTGGTCCCGTTGGCGGCGTCGCTGCCGGGGACGTCGCCGGCGTCCATCGACGCCTTGGCCTGCGAGGCGAGCCGCGCGAGACCGTCGCGATAGACGGGATTGGCGTCCGTCGCCCAGCCGCGGAGGCGGGGCAGGTCGGCCGCGGTGAGCCAGAGGCGCGGGTGCGACGTCACGGGCTGAGCGAGGGCGTGCGCGGACGGGAGGAGCGTCGCGAGGGACACGGCGGCCGCGGAGAGGAGGGCCCGGAAACCTGCGCAGGTCAGCATGGGAGGGGAATACGCAATCCCTCGAAGGAACCGGACAACGGGGTGTGGTCGAGGATCGGATGACCTGTGGCACCCTTGCCTGATGGACGCGGCCGGTTCGCGGATCACCGAGGCCTTGTCCGCTGCCCGGGGAGGGGACCGGGAGGCCTTCAACGCCGTCTTCTCGGCCGTCCACGCCGAGCTCCGGCGGCTCGCTCGCGCCCAGAAATACAGGCTCGCGCCCGACGCCACCCTCGACACGACCGCGCTCGTTCACGAGACGTACCTGAAGCTCGCGCATCCGGAAAAAATGGGGGCCGCGGACCGTGCGCATTTCTTCGCGCTCGCGGCCAAGGCGATGCGGCACATCCTGATCACCTCGGCTCGCAAGCGGTGGGCGCAGAAGCGGGGAGGTGGGATCGAGCCGCGCTCCCTCTCGGCCACCAGCGGGGAAGCGGTCCTGAAGGCCGCGCCCTCGCTCCCGCTGGCGGAGCTTCTTTCGATCCAGCAGAGCCTGGAGCGGCTCGAGCTGATGGACCCGGAGCTCGCCCAGCTCGTCGAGCTCCGGTTCTTCGCGGGACTCTCGGAGGAAGAGATCGCCGAGCAGCGGGGCGTGTCGGCCAGGACGGTCCGGCGGGACTGGAAAGCCGCGCGCGCCTTTCTCCTGAGCCAGCTCCGGACCGTTCACCCGGTGGTCGAGTAGCCACATGTCCGCGTCGCCTGACATTCCGCGTATTCCATCGGGTGTGAAACCGACCCCGTTTCTCCCCGCGGAGCGCTGGCGGGCGATCCGGCCCCTCTTCGACGAGGCGATGGACCTGTCGGGTGCGGCCCGGACCGCGTTCGTCGAGGGGGCCTTCCCGGGAGACGACTCGCTCCGGAGCGAGCTCCGGGACCTCGTCGCCTCCTACGATGCCGACGGAGGACTGCTCGATTCCTCGGCACCGCTCGGCGAGCTCCTCTCGGATCTCGACGAGGAGGACCCGACGGCGGGACGGGAGGGAGCGTTCGCGGCCGTGCCGGCTGGCGCGACATTGGGGCCGTACCGCCTCGTCCGCGAGATCGGATCCGGCGGCATGGGGACGGTCTATCTCGCCGAGCGGAACGACGGCGCGTTCGTACGGGAGGTCGCCGTCAAGCTCCTCCGTCCGGGGCTGGAGGGACAGGAGAGCGATAGGCGGTTCCGGCAGGAGCGGCAGATCCTGGCGCGGCTCGAGCACCCCGGCATCGCTCGCCTCCTCGACGGGGGAACCGCCCCGGACGGGAGGCCGTACCTCGTGATGGAGTTCGTCGAGGGGCAGCCCTGCGACGACTACTGCGAGGAACGGAGGCTCGGCGTCACGGACCGGCTGAAGCTCTTCCTCCAGGTGACGGACGCCGTCCAGTTCGCGCATCAGAAGCTGATCGTCCACCGCGACCTGAAGCCGACGAACATCCTCGTCACGAAGGGCGGCCGGGCGAAGCTCCTCGACTTCGGCATCGCCAAGCTCCTCGAGGACTCGGAAGACGGCACGTTGACCCACGTGGGACGACAGGTCCTCACCCTGAGCCATGGTTCGCCCGAGCAGGTCCGGGGCGATCCGGTCTCCACCGCGAGCGACGTCTATTCCCTGGGGGTCCTCCTCTACGAGCTCCTGGCGGGGAAGAGCCCGTACGTTCCCGCCGGCGGATCCCGAGCCGCCCTCGAGCGCGCGGTGCTCGAGGGCGAGCCGATCCCTCCGTCCGCTTGCCGGGAGAAGCTCCATCTCACCGGTCAGCAAGCCCCCGCCGCGGAGCTAGCGGGAGACCTCGACGCGATCGTCCTCAAGGCGCTCCGGAAGACTCCCGCCGAGAGGTATCCCTCCGTCGAGGCCTTCGCTCAGGACGTGAAGCTCTATCTGGAGGGATGGCCCGTCGACGCGCGGCGCGGGAACGTCCGGTATCGCGCTGCCAAGTTCGCGCGCCGGCACGCCGGGAAGCTGGCGGTGGCCGGGCTCGTCGTCGCCGTCTCGGCGGCCGGGGTGCTCCTCCACGAACGGAGGCTGGCTCGCGAGCGGAACGTGGCGCAGCGGGAGGCCGAGAAGGCGTTCGTCCTGACGGACTTCGCCTTCTCGATGATCGAGGGCGCCTCCGCGGGCCACGAGGGAGGGAAGCCTCTCTGGCTGCCGGCGGCCGAGCTGCAGGCGCGCGTCTACCTGCGCGTCGATCCCGAGGTCGGGGCGGCCATGCTGCGCGACGTGGCCCGGCTGCAGATGGCCCGGAAGGAGCTCGAGGCGGCCGGCCGGCTGCTCGAGGAGGTGCGGGTCGCCCAGGGGGGAATCCAGGGCCTGAGTACGTTCGAGAGCGCCGAGACCCTGCGGACGCTCGGCAAGCTGGCGAGCCTCCGGGGGAAGCCCGAGGAGGCCGCGAAGGAGTACGACAGGGCGCTCTTGCTCTTCCGGGAGACCCTGCCCCAGGAGGGCGGTCGCGCCGTCCACACGATCATCGACCTCGGAAACGCGTTCCTCACGCTGAACCGGCTCGACTCCGCGGCGGAGGCCTACCGGAAGGCCATCAAGCTCATGGGGACGAACGACGCCGATCCGCAGTGGGGCCGCGCCCGCAACAACCTCGGCATCGTCTTCCTGCGGCGGCGCGACTGGGCCGAGGCGGCACGTCTGATGGGCGAGGCGCTTCCGAACGTGGAACGGAGCCTCGACGAATCGAACTCCGAGCTGGGGGACGTCCTCGTGACCTACGCCCAGACGCTGGACCATCTGGGCGACCGCGTCCGGGCGCGGGCGCTCGCCGAACGCGGGCTCGCGGTCTACCGGCGGACGCTCGCGCCGGGAGATCCGCGGATCGCGGAGGCGGAGGATCTCCTCGCGACGACGGGCCGCTGATCCATTAGGCTGACCGGATGATCGCTTTCGTCACCAGCTTTCTCCTCGCCGCGGCACCCGGCACGACGGTGACAGCGACGGCGCCCGACTTCGACGTCGCTGCCGCGGCGCGGTTCGCCGAGCTCGCGCTCGGCTGCGTCCACAGGGAGTACCCGAACAAGGTCGCCCACGTGATGAGCGGAGACGCCGACGCCCGGCCGCCGCGAGAGCTGACGCCGGCGTTCCACGGCTGCTACGACTGGCACTCGGCGGTCCACGGACACTGGCTTCTGGCTCGCCTGGCGCGGACCTTTCCCGACGCGCCCTTCGCGGGCCGGGCCCGCGAGGCGCTGGGGAAGAGCCTCACGCCCGCGAACATCGCGGCCGAGGTCCGCTACCTGGAAGGGCCGGGCCGCGTGTCGTTCGAGCGCCCGTACGGGCTGGCGTGGCTGCTGCAGCTCGCCGCCGAGCTCCGCGAGTGGCCCGACGCGGACGCGCGCCTCTGGTCCGAGTCGCTCGTCCCGCTGGAGCGGGCCGCGGCCAACCGATTCAAGGACTGGTTGCCCAAGCTGTCGCGGCCCATACGGGTGGGGGAGCACGACCAGACGGCCTTCGCCTTCGGTCTGGTGCTGGACTGGTCGCGGACCGCGGGGGACACGGCGATGGAGGAGCTCGTCCGGTCGCGCGTCCAGGCGTACTACGCGAAGGACAGGCGCTGTCCGCTCGCCTACGAGCCCTCCGGCCAGGACTTCCTCTCCCCGTGCGTCGCGGAGGCGGATCTGATGCGGCGCGTCCTGCCTCCCGAGCGGTTCGCGAAATGGCTCGGGGAGTTCCTGCCGGACATTCCCCGACGCGACGACGCGACCTGGCTCCCGACGGCGGTCGTGACGGATCCATCCGACCCGAAGCTGGCGCACCTCGACGGCCTGAACCTCAGCCGGGCGTGGATGCTCTCGGGGATCGTCTCCGGACTGCCGCCGGCCGATCCCCGCCGCGGGTCGCTGGAGGCCGCGGCGATGCGTCACCGGAAGGCCGGCCTCGCGGCCGTCACGGGCGCGCACTACGAAGGGGGCCACTGGCTGGGGAGCTTCGCCGTCTACCTGGTGACCGGCAGGGGCCTGCCCCGACAGAAAGGCGCGCCGTAGGCCTCGGGCCCACGGGTTATGCTGCCCGTCGAGGGAGTTTTCGCATGCAAGATCACATCTGCCGCAGCTTCGGCGCGGTATTCGTCTCGGTCCTGGTTCTTTCCGCGACGCCGCTCGCCGCCCAGAACCTCGTCGAGAACGGGGACTTCGCCTCGGGCCTGGCGGGCTGGACTGCCGAGCCCTACGTCACGGCCACCTGGAAGGCGATCGACGCGAGCGGCTCGGCCAGCTCGGGGTCGGCGCAGGTGATGAGCCTCGGCACGACGCCGTTCAGTTACAGCGGCATCAGCCAGTGCCTTCCGGTGACGGGGAGCACGGCGTACGCCCTCGTCTTCCGCTATCGCGCACCGACCGCGCAGCCGATCGGCACCGAGGTCGTCGGCTCTCTCACGTACCACGCCGGCACCTCCTGCGCGGGTGAGCCGATCGGCGGCGCGAACAGCACGCGCGCGCTCGAGATCAAGGAGGCGTGGACCACGTTCGTCCTTTCGGATGCGGCCAACCTGGTGACGCCCTCGGGCGCCGGGAGCGCGCGCGTCTCCCTCGAGGTGAGCAAGTCGCCCACCGGCCTTTCTGCCTACTTCGACGACGTCGCCGTCGTGGCGAGCCGACCCACCACGCTCACCATTCCCGCCTCCGCCTCCATCCGGGGCCAGAACAACACGTTCTTCCACACGGACCTCTGGCTCTTCAACGGCTCGCCCGTCGCCACCGCCTTCGTCACGGCGCGCCACCGGTGCGTCGTGGGCCAGACGTGCGTCGCCTCGGCGATCACCTTCAGCATTCCGCCGCGCGCCTCGATCCTCAAGCCGGACGTCCTCGCCGAGAGCTTCGGCGACTCCTCCACGTCGGGCGCGATCGAGCTCTCCTTCAACGCGGCGCTCACGAAGGTGTCGGCGGTCTCACGCACCTACTCGCCGTCGCTCCCGGCCCCCACGAACGGCACGTCGATTCCGGCGCTCGCGAGCAGCGAAGCGCGCACCCGGTCCGTCCTCGTCGGCCTCGCCTCGAACGCCGGCGACCTGTCCAGCGGCTTCCGCTCGAACGTCGGCTTCTACAACCCGAACGCGACGAGCGCCGACGTGACCGTCGCTCTCCACGGGGCCGACGGCGCGCCGCTCGGCAGCCCGCTCACGCGGACTCTCGCGCCGTTCGAGCCCTTCCAGCTCAATGACGTCTTCACCGCGCTGGGCGCCTCGACGAACGTGACCTTGAACGCCTTCGCCGTCGTCACGTCGACCGTGCCCGTCTTCTCGTATGCCACGGTCATCGACAACCAGTCGTCCGACTCGGTCTACCTCGGCAGTACCGACGACGCTCCCTAGGGCGCGAGCGGCTTCTCCAGCGGCGCGCCGGTCGCGAGGTCGAGCAGCGCCTCGAGGAGGACGTGGACGCCGCGGTGGAGATCGGCGATCTCCATCTGCTCGTCCACGTCGTGCCCGGGGTACGGCTTGCCCGGGAACCACATGCCGAAGGCGATCGCATCGGGCAGGCGCTTCGCGTAGGTGCCGCCGCCGGAGATGGCGGGCGGAGCGTCCTTCCCGGTTCCGCGGCGGTAGGCGGCCAGGAGCCGCTTCACCAGCTTGGCCTCGGGGTCGAAGACCTTCGGCTCGTCGCCGAAGAAGCCCGACGTCGAGAGGCGCGCTCCCGTCGACGCGTTCACCTCGTCCACCAGCGCGTAGAGCCTCGACTTCAGGTCCGCTCCGGACAGGACGGGAATCCGCCGGATGTTGATCGTCAGCGTCCGCGCCTTCCCTTTCGCGAGGCCCGAGACGTGCCCGAAGACTCCGTCTCCTGCCTGGAGCGTGGCGACGTTGACGTCGTGGCGGCCCCAGATCGGGTCGCTCGCCGCGAGCGACAGGCCGGTGCCGGCGAGGTCGCGTCCGGCGCGCCGCGCGAACGAGAGGAGGTCGTCGGCCCCGCAGGCGGGGAGCTCTCCTTCCAGGACGTCGGCCAGCGAGACGAGCGCGTTGCGGCCCCCCTCGATGTTGACGCCGGCGTGCGCGGAGCGGCCGCGCACCATGATCTCGGCCGTGTCTCCGCGGTCGACCGCCTCGAGACGCGTCCCCGGCCGGAGCGTCTTCTTGCGCAGCTTCGCGAGGAGCGCCTCGAACGAGGGGCCGTTGCCTTTCCTCCGGAGGACGATCCTCGCGCGATCGGGGACGATGCTCGGGGCGAGCCCCGCGTCGAGCTCGTCGACCTCGTAGGCCAGGCCTCGTGCGTCTCGCGGTGGCTCCCCGAACGGCGCCGTCACGGAAAGGGCCTGCCACGCCTTCTCGCCGACCACCACCGGGAACGCCGAGTCGAGGACGAGCGACAGGTGAGGCGGGCGGTGGTCCTTCAGGTAGGTCTCCATGTCGGTGTTCGCGCTCTCCTCGTCGCTTCCCACGAGGAGCCGGACGGTGTGCGTCCGCTTCGGGCCCGCTTCGCGCAGGCTCTTCATCGCGAGGAGCGCCTGCACGAGCGGCCCCTTGTCGTCGGCGGCCCCGCGCCCGAGTATCTTGCCGTCCTTCACGGCTCCCTCGAACGGCGGCACGCTCCAGGCGGCCTCTTCCACCGGCTGCACGTCGCCGTGGACGACGAGCCCGAGGACCGGCGCCCCCTCGGGCCCCGGCAGATCGACCTCCGTCACTTTTCCCAGGTCCTTCACGACGAGCCCGAGCTCGGCGCCGACGCGCGCGAGCCACGCCTTCTGCTTCTCGTACGCGTCGGCGTTGCCCGCGACCGTCGGAAACCGGATGACCTCGCTCACGAGCGCCGCCATCCGCTTCGACTCGACGGCGTCGTAGCGGGCCCGGACGGCGCGGGCGTCGCGGGGCTTCTCGGCGCGAGCCACGGGCTTCGTGGCCGGAGGGGCTGACTCCGGAGAGGACGTCGAGAGGGCGGCAAGGAGGACGATCGCGGCTGTCATGAGGGGACTCTAGCAGCGCCGCGGGGGGCGGCCTTCTCTCGAACGAACGGTCTTCGCCCTCAGCCGTCGCCCGGGCCGAGCGCGGCGAGGACGTCGTCGAGGCGGAAGTCCCGGGCGGCTGTGCGGAGCGCGATGCCGAGCTCGTCGTCGACGAGCCGGATCTCTTCCGAGACCTTCTCGGCCCCCTCGAAGTCGCCGCTCTCGACGGCCTTTCGGAGCGCGTCGCGGAGGGCCTGCGGAAGGCCCGCGATGCGGGCGCGATCGAGATCGGGGCGCGTCTCCAAGGACGCCGGCGGCGGGCCGTCCCCCTCGTATTCGTAGAGGACGCGGGTGTACCCGGCGAGCATCTCGAAGATCGTCTCCTCGCGGAACGGCTTCGCCACGAAGGCATCGCAGCCGCTTCCGAGGATCTCGCTCCGTTCGTGCTCCATCGCGCTCGCCGACAGCGCGACGATCCACGCGCGGGCCCGGCCGCTCGCCCGCTCCTCCTCGCGGATCAGCCGCGTCGCCTCGAGCCCGTCCATCACTGGCATCCGCTTGTCCATCAGGATGACGTGCGGCGCGAACCGCCGCCACTCCGCCACGGCCTCCTCCCCGTTCGAGGCCTCCCTCACCTCGAAGCCGACCGGCCCGAGGAGCCGCGTCAGGAGCAGTCGGTTCACCGGGTGGTCGTCCACGACGAGGATCCTCGGAACGCTCTGCCCGGGCGAGAGACGCTTCACGTGCCTCGCCGCGAGGCCGGTGGCCGCATGGGCGGCGGCGTCGGCCAGCGGGAGGGCGAGCTCGACCCGGAAGAGCGTGCCGCTGCCCGGCGCGCTCCGGACCGTGATGTCGCCCTTCATCAGCCGGGCGAGCTGTCGCGAGAGCGCGAGCCCCAGGCCGGTCCCCTCCAGCGAGCGCCGGCCGGTCTCCGTCTGGACGAACGGCTGGAAGAGCTTCTCCATCTCGCCGGACGCGATCCCCGGTCCTGTGTCCTCCACCTCCAGCGTGGCGCGCCCCGCGCTCCAGCTGGCGCGGAGGGTCACGGTCCCGTGAACGGTGAACTTCACCGCGTTCCCGACGAGGTTCAGGACGATCTGCTTCACCTTCCCCTCGTCGCCCAGGACCGCGGCGGGAAGGTCAGCCGACTCGCACGAGAGCCGAAGGCCCTTTCCCTCGGCCCGCGCGCGGAGGAGCTCGACGACGCTCCGGAGGAGCGCGCCGGGATCGAACGGCGCCACGTCGAGCGTCACGTGGCCCGCCTCGATCTTCGACAGGGAGAGGACGTCGTTGATGAGGGCGAGGAGATGATCGCCGCTCCTCGTGATGATCGAGAGGCTCTGGCGGTCGTCGTCGTCGCGGCCGCCGCGCCTCGCCATGAGCTGCGCGAAGCCGAGGATGCCGTTCAGCGGCGTCCGCAGCTCGTGGCTCATGTTGGCGAGGAAGACGCTCTTGGCTCGATTCGCCTCCTCCGCCTCGCGCCCCCGCGCCTCGAGCGCCGACGTCCGCTCGGCCACGATCCGCTCCAGCTCGTGGCTGCGCGCTTCGACCCTGCGGACTCGCAGGCGATACGTGGCGAAGGCGCCTCCCACCAGCGCGAGGACCGTGAGCGCGCGGAACCAGAGCGTCTGGTGGACGGCCGGACGGACCGTCACGGCGACGCGGAGCTCCTCCTTGCTGAAGCGGCCCGTCCGATTGGAGCCCGAGACGCGGAGCGTGTACGAGCCCGGCGGCAGATTGGTGTACGTGACCGATCGCCGCGACGCGTCGGTCGTGGTCCAGTCCGGATCGAAGCCTTCGAGGCGGTGGCGATAGACGTTCCGCCACGGCGCCGTCAGGTCGAGCGCCGCGAAGCCGAGCTGGAAGCCGCGCTCGGGAGGGTCGAGGGACAACGCCGTGAGGCCGGCGGCCGCGCGTTCGACGCCGCCGACGCGGAGCGAGGTGACGACGACGGGCGGCGCGTACGTCCAGGGGACGATCCGCTCGGGGCGGACGACGAGGAGCCCCTCGGGGGAGCCGAACAGCAGGGCGCCGGCCGACGTGCGGCCGCGACTCGCGATGAAGAACGTGGCGAAGTCCGGGCCGTCGGCGCGGCCGAAGTCGTCCACCTGCCACGTCCGCGGGTCCACTCGCCGTTTCGGGCCGAGCCACACCCGGCCCTCGCCGTCCTCCACGAGCGACTCCACCGGGCCGGCCGCGCGCCCGATCCGCGCGGAGACCGGGTCGAAGCGCGCCACGCCGCCCGAGAACGAGGTCAGGATGGCGGCGCCCGCCGGTGTGGCCACCCAGAGCCTCCCGTCCTTCGCGACCATCAGGTCCGGTACCCAGCTGGCCGGCAGTCCGTCCGTCCGCCCTGCCGTCGGGAAGATCCGCGTGGCGATGCCCGTCGCCGGATCGAACGCGTTGAGCCCGCTATCCGTCCCGACCCACATCCGTCCGTCCCCCGCGAAGGCGATCGCCTCGACGGCGTGGCTCGACAGCGTCGTCGGATCGTCGGCGCGATGCCGGAACAGAGTCAGCTTCGTCGACGGAGGGTCGAGCCGCGCCATCCCCTCGGCGGCGCCCACCCAGAGCGCGCCGTCGGGTCCGAACGTGAGACACCGGATCGGGCCGCCGGGGAGGCCGTCGGCCGGCGTGAGGCGCTCGAAGCGTGAGGCGCCTGGACGCCGCCGGTGGAGCGTCCCGGAGAGGGTCCCCACCCACGCCGTTCCGTCCTCGTCGCGCGCGAGGCTCGTCACGGCGCCGTCGGCGAGGGCAGCGGGATTCGCTGGATCCGGCCGGTGGCCGCCGACGACACCGCGCTCGAGATCCAGGACGTCGATCCCGTTTCCGTTCGTCCCGACCCAGATCGTCCCGTCGCGCATGTCGAGCGCCCGGACCGCCGCGGGATGGCTGAGCCCCTCGGGCCGGGCGGGACTGTGTCGAATCGTCCGGAAGGCGCGCGTCGACGGGTCGTGCCGCGAGAGCCCCTGTCCCCACGTGCCGACCCAGACGACGCCCGATCGGTCGCGCAGGATCGCGCCGATCCGGTCGCCGCCGACCGTGTCGTCGAGCGCCGCGTCGCGCCGGAGACGGGCGACGACGGACAGGGAGTCGGCATCCACCACGTCCACGCCGCCGCCGAACGTGGCGACCCAGATCTCGCCGGGTGTCGCCTGCGCGAAGCCGTAGACCCAGAAGTGGCTCAGACCGCCGGCGGCGGCGTCGTCGCCGCGCGGGCGGAGACGCCGCAGGGCGCCCGTCGCCGCGTCGAGGACCGCGGCGCCGTGCTCCGTGGTCCCGATCCAGATCCGGCCGCGCTCGTCCTCGAAGAGCTGCGACACGAACTCGCCGGAAAGGGACTCCTTCACGAGGGGATCGGAGGCGACGCGCTCGAAACGCCCGGCGTCCTCCCTCCAGCGCTGGAGCCCGTCGCGGCTCCCGACCCACACCTGCCCGGCACGGTCCACGAGGAGCCCGCGGACGCGATCGCCGGGAAGCTGGAAGCGGTCGAGCTTTCCCGTCCGCGGATCGAGCCGGTCGAGGCCGCCGTACGTCGCGATCCAGACGCGCCCGCCGCGGTCTTCCACGAGCCCCTCGACGCGGTCGTTCGAGAGGCTAGCGGGGTCCTTCGGGTCGTGCCGCAGGCGCCTGAACCGTCCCGTTGCCGGGTCGAGGACCGAGAGGCCGTCGGCGAACGTCCCGACGTAGAGCCGGCCATCCGAGGCGGCGCAGAGCGACCGGACGTAGCTCCCGCCGAGCGAGGCGGGGTCGTCCGGAGCCGGCGTGAAGACGCGGAAATCGTACCCGTCGTGCCGCACCAGCCCCGCCTGGGTGCCGATCCAGAGGAAGCCCTGGCGATCCTGCGCGAGGGCCGTGCAGATGTGGGCCGGGACGTCCTCGGGGATCGGCAACCGGCGGAACGAGATCGACGGCGCCGGCGGAATCGCTCCCGCCGACGTGGCCGCGGCGAGGAGGAGGAGGGCGAGCCGCCGTCGCGGCGAAGAGCGGGACGCGCGGCCGGCCGGCATGGGCCCCGCGATCGTAGCGCAACGCCGGGCGTGGGCAGATGTCGTGGGAATTGCGTATCGGAGAGGTGACGCCGACGTCTCGAGCGATCTCGGAGCAGCTCTGCCTGGCGAGCGTGAAGCCGAGGCAAGAGTGGAGCCGTTCGACCTCAGCGGGCTTCAGGACAGGAACGGCTCGTCATCACGTCGCCTCGTACGCCAGGTCCAGCTCGGCGGCGACCTTCGCGAGGCGCTTGTCCCGCGTCCAGATGAGCGCGGTCTCGGCAAGAGATGTGGAGGCGAGAAGGTGCAGGTCGATGAAGCCGATTCCCTTTCCCATCAGCGCGTGGTCCTCGATGAAGGCGAGCGCCTCTTCATGCCTGGCTATCGGGGCCGAGGGCATCTTGGCGAGGAATCGCAAGATGTCGCGGCGGTCCGCGAGGCTCCCGCAGGCAAGCTCGCCAATGACGAAAGGGTGGAGGAGCAACTCGCCCGCCTGGAGCGCGTTGACGAGATCCGCGACCGGCGAGCGAAGGTGGTCGATCCAGACGGACGAATCCGCCAGAATCACGTCCGCTTCCCGCCTCCGGAAGTGCGAGCCGTCTTCACGAGCGCGCTGCGGCGGCGCGGAGTCCGGCGGGCCCCAGGGTCGCTTCCTCCGAGGAGGATGAGACGTCGAGCGGCCTCCTTCTGGATCAGCGAGCGAAGGCCTTCGTGAATGAGCGTCGTGCGCTCCTTGATGCCGGTCAGCTCGTGAGCTTCCTTGAGCAGCTCGTCGTCGAGGTTCATCGTGGTGCGCATGGTGCCTCCGTATGTATGAATCGTACATCAGCTGATGCGCCTGGCGTAGCCAACCGAGGGAGACGCTGCGGTGCTCCTTCCGATTCAACGCTCCCGGACCCGCTCCCGGCTCCGGGCCCTCCACTCATGAGACTCCCGCTGGAGCGGCCGTCCGCTCTAGGATCGCTGGGCGGCGGTCGAGATCCCTTCGTCGTCGTGAGGCCGGCTACTTCTTGTGCTTCTTAGGCCTCGGAACGGGGGAGAGGAACTCGGCACGCCGCCGTTCCAGGGTCGCCTCCGTCGGCGGGCCCTGCGCGTCGAGCTCCCAGTGCCGTGACGGACAAGCGTAGGGTGAGTTCAGGATCGGCCGCTCGAAGAAGGATTGGGCATGGCCTTGGCGCGCGCTTCTAAGGACTGCGAGCGCTACCTGAGACCGATCGCGACCATGCACTGCTCGATCTGGTTTTTCGCCAGCTGGTTGCCGCCAACATGCAGACCGTACGCGTCGTCGTAGATCTGGATCCCGAGGGGACGAAGGTCGAGCCTCAGCAGGACATTGCTCTGGTCCGTCATCGTCGCGACCAGCAAAGGAATGTCCCGTCGAACGATGGTGATGGTGTCCCGGCCGGCCGTGATCCGGGTTTGATCCTCGCCTTTCCCGGGCGCCTGATCCTGATCGATGTTGTCGACGATCTGCACGCGCGTTTCAGGCGCCGTGTCGGGCGGCGTGCTGAGCGTCACCCGCAGGGGGTCGGTCTTCACGCGAAGCAATGCGTGCTCCTTCAGCCCGATCAGCGTCTCGCAGTCCCGCAGGACGTTCGTGCCGAGGTGAACCGTGGTGCTCAAACGGCGTACTCCAGGTCGAAGCCGACGGGCGCATCGCGAATGCTCGAGGGGGAGCCCGCCGGCTCGGCGGGATCGACGAAGAGTGAATGCCCGACGCTCAAGCAGATGGGATGCAACGAGGTGACCCCATCCACCTCGCGGCCGTCGAGAATCCTGACCTCGTCGTCCGACAGGCCGTACCAGATCGGGTCCATCAGGTCTCGGAACCGATCGGCCAGTGAGTCGTTCGCCGCATCGAGCTCGAGCATCACTCGTTCGAGCGCGACGTAGGCCTCGAGTCGCGCGCTCACGGAAACGCCCGCTTCCACGCGTGACGTGTCGCCGCCAGGTCAGCCTCGTAGGTTTCGATGGGGGCGGGCGCCACAGGCTCCACGAAAGCGTGGCGGCCCGGCGCGTCTGGATCCGGCCTGACGGCTAGGCTCGGCCCGAGCTCGGATTCAGCGGTGGAGAAGACCCAGTCCGAGATTGGGCCTGTATCGGGTGTGACGTCGACTCCTGGCCGGACACCCAGTCCGCGCGGCGAACGGGCCACGTGAGGTCCCTCGTCGTCGTCGGGGGTCATCGCCCTGAACACATCCTGTTGCACGTTTCGATCTTGCCCGACGTCGACGAGCGTGTCCATCAGCCTCGTCGAGCGCTCAGGTGACCTCCGGCGCTCGCCCTCGGCCGCGCGCCGGATGACGTCAGCCGGTCATGAGGTCGGCCAGTGCTCCGATGCCGGCGGGACCGTCTACCAGACGCGGTTCACGTCGTAGTCGTCGAACGTGTCGTTGATGCTCAGGATCGGGAGTCCTTCGATGTTCGACTGAGCGATCAGCACACGATCGAACGGATCACCGTGGACGTTCGGCAGCCTTCCGGCCCGCTGAGCGTGCGAAACCGTGATGTCCAGTGGAAGAAAGCCCTCCGCCCGGATACAGCCGAGCACGTCCGCCGCGACGTCGAGCGCCCCGGGCA
>Ga0154020_10005557_pt1 | contig 14850 bp, 8 predicted proteins | sample Klosneuvirus_201_FD_109709 | JGI IMG/M metagenome (GOLD analysis project Ga0154020, IMG submission 109709) | Active sludge microbial communities from wastewater, Klosterneuburg, Austria - Klosneuvirus_20160825_MG | ecosystem: Engineered > WWTP > Aerobic digester > Activated sludge | place...
CAGCGGAGTTTACCATGCGGAAATTGATCGTGGTTCCCGCCGGACCGCTGGTGGCCGCAGAGGGTGTCCCTGAGATTACACCGGTCGTCCCATTGAAGGACAGCCCCGTCGGCAGCGTGCCGGAGGTGATGCTGAAAGTGTAAGGCGTCACACCACCGGTGGCGGACATCGTGTAGGAGTAGGCGGTGCCCACCGAGCCGCCCGGTAGCGTGGTCGTGGGCACCGCGATAGTGTCACAGGCTGTGGTGATCGCGTAATCCTCCACCTCGCCTTTGAGGCTGGATGTGCCGCTGAAGCCGGGATGAGTGGCTCCTTCGGCGATACGCAGGCGCAGGTATTTCGTGCCGGTGGTGGTGCCGGAGGGTGGTGTGAGGCTGAAATTGAAACTGCCGGAGGCGGAAACAGTCTGTGCGGTGAGCGTTTCACCCGCGTCGGTCACATCACCGTCGCCATTCCAATCAATGAAGGCATTCAGTCTCGCCGTGCTGCCGGTCAACGAGGCGGGCGTGACGGTGACAGGCACCGTGAGCGTCGTCGTGAAACCGAGCATCACCGTGGGCATGGTGAGATCTTCGTCGTCACCCGTATTGTCATCCCCTGTGGCGGTGCTGTTGGCCGGACTGGAGGCCTCCACATCCGTGGCGAGTGTCCCAATGCGGATGGCGCTGTTCGCCGTCTGCGTGGCCTCGGCAAAGACTGAATAGTCGCCGTAGTCGCTGGTGGAAGCTGTCACCGAGCAGGTGCCGCCGAGCATGATGTTGTCCAGCCAAGTGTGGTCACTGCCCCAGTGAACAAACTCGAGCAGGAAGGTCATGCCGCTCAGGGCACTGCCGGAAGGGACGGCGGCACCATTGACGAACGGCATGTCCACCGTGGTCCAGGAGGTGCGGTAAGTGCTCACCGTGTTCGTCCACGCCGTGCGATAGGCCGCGCCGTCATACCAGGTGAGGAAAAAGCGGGCGTTGGCATTGTTGGTGCCCGGGCAGACATCCGCCAGTGCATTGCCGATGGTCCCGGTCGTGCCGGCAGCGAAGGTAATGGTCGTGTACACCGACCGTGTGATCGGTGTGAGGCTAGTGCGGGTGGCCTCCAACGCGGTGTTGTAGGTGGTGGGCGTGCCGTAAACCTCAAGGAACTTGCTTCCAGACCGGAGTGAAGGCGGATACGTGGCATCCGTGATCTGCGTGATGGTGAGGCCATTTGCACCGGTGGCTGGCAGTAACTGCGAGGTGCTGGTGATGCAGGAGCTCTTCACCGCCGGATTCATCGGCGTGGAGCCGGACTCCGTGGTGAATTCCAGCAGCGTGGCCGGATTCGGCACCGCACGAAGACCGATGTCGATGGTGTTTTCACTGTTCGTGGAACCCGAAGATCCACGTTCTCCATTGGCGGTGATGGTGAAATACTGGCTGTAGATCACCGTGCCCTTCCCGCCGGACTGATCACCATTGTTGTCATTGTCCGTGCCATTGTCCGAGGTGCTCACCGGGCCGCTGGAATAAGGATAGGCTGTCGGAGGCGTGGTGATCTCCACATAACAGTTCGATCCGGGCGTGGCCGTGAAACTGTAGAGACCACCGCCTGCGGTCGTCGTGGTGCCTTTGAGCGTGCTGCTCTGATACAACTTCACTGTCACGCCGTCGATGCCGCTCTCCGCGGCGTCTTTGATGCCGTCCTGATCGGTGTCATTCCAGACCAGGTTCCCCACGGTGACGCCAGAAGCGGCGCTCACCGTGACCATGTAGTCCTCCACCTCCCCGTCAGCGGCACCGCCATTGGAAGTGAGACCGCCCGCCGTGCTCAGGCGGAACCGCGCACCGAGCGAGGTGGCCGTCACGGCTCCCGCGGGCACGGGAACGCTGAGATTGTTGTTTCCGGAGACCACCGTCATCTCCGTGATGGTTTCCGAGGTGTCGAGGAAGTCGCCGTCCGCGTTCCAGTCAAAGAACGCGTTCACTTTGCCACCAGCGCTGCAATTCAATGTCACCGTCGCGGTCGATCCGGCAGTGAGGGTGGGAATCGTCACACCATTTTCATCATCGCCATCACTGTCAGTGTCATCGCCAGTGGCAGCGCCATTGGGCATGCCATCGCCATCCGCGTCCACGGAGGTGCCAAAGCGCAGGGTGCCGGCACCGATCAGATGCCGGGCACCGTTGTGCCCGATCAGCGTGGGATAAGGCAGCTTCAGGTCACCGAAATCCGAAAGCGCCGCCGCGACGACGGTGATGCCGCAGGGGTTGTTGATGTTCGAGGTGATCTTCTGCACCAAGGCACCGGCGCTGGTGTACACCTCCACTTCATGCTGCGCCACGTCTCCCACCCAGAAGTTCCCATCGGGTCCGACTGCGAGTGAGAACGGCTCCGACCCGCTGCCCAGCGTGGCAAACGTCGATCTCACGCCAGCAGGAGTGATCTTGTCGATCGTGAGAGTTTGCTGATTGCAGACATAGTAGTTTCCATCCGAGGCAAGCACCAGGCCATGCACATCCGTCCATGCCGGGAAGGTGTAGATCGTGGCCTCCAGCGTGCCAGTGGTGGAGTAGCGTTGCAGCTTCGCGGCGTCCTCGGACATGATCACGAGCTTGTCATTCGCATCCACCACAAGGCCCACTCCACCACCCACGGTGAACGAGCTGCTGAAGGCTCCCGTGCTCGCGTTGAATTTGAAAACCTTGTCCGCCTGGTAGTCCGCAGCGTAGAGAAGCCCGTCATTTCGCACCTTCATGGAGCCGATCAGGGTCAGGCCGTTCGAGCCGGCAGTGATCAGAACTCCCAAACCTGCGTTGGTGTAGGGATTCACACGATCCACGCGTGCCGCTCCCTCACTTGAGACGATCACCATGCCATCCGCGCCGGTGGTGAGTTCGGAGGGATTTGTCAAAGTGCCAGAGCCAGCCGTGGCCTGATAAGCGCGAGTCGCCCCATCATATTTCGTGAGATACGCCCCATAGTTCGCGACCATTACGGAGTAGTCATTGGGGGCGGTGAAAAGGTCGCCTGGAACAAGTGCCATCAGAGCCCCCATCAGCCCTGCGACGGTCCTGCGTTGCCAATGCCTCCCAAGGCCCCGCAAAGGTGGAGCCTGCTCACACGAGAACGGAGGCGACACAAGGTCACCGCCGCGATGTGCAGGGGTAGTCATGGAAAGTGGGTGAGCGGAAGAAGGACAATTTAACCGCTAGGTTATGGAGTTTATGGAAATACTCCAGAAAAATATCCACTTATTTAACAAATGTTTACAATAAACAATTGTTCTCGCGAACATCACAATACCCATGAGATGCTGCCGCCCGACACCACCCCGGGAAGCCCCTTCGCCACCCTCCTCCGTCCGTTGCAACCATGAAGTCATGGAGTGCTGGGCTTTTCCACCGCTCCATCACTCCATCAAAATCGACCCCACGACGCCTTTCCAGAGCTCGTAGCCCTTGGCGTTCATGTGGAGCTGGTCCTCGAAGAAGATGTCTGGCTTCGGCTCGCCGTTCGGGGCGAGCATCACCGGATGCACGTCGAGGTATTGGAGGCGCTCATCCTTCGCACAGAAGGCCTGGATGAGCGTATTGGCCGCCCGCACCTCCTTGATCTGCGCCCAGCGCTTCGGATTCGGCGCGGTCGAGATGTAGCAGATTTTCGTTTTCGGCAGTTCCGCCTGCACCCGGGCCACAAAAGCCTGAAAATCGGCCAAAACCCGCTCCGGCGACTTCCCGGCATTGAGGTCATTGCCGCCGGCATACATCACGATCTGCTTTGGGCGGAAGGGGAAGACCAGCCGGTGGGCGTAGTTCACCGAGTCAAAGACCTCCGAGCCGCCAAAACCATGGTTCAGCACCGGTTTGTCCGGAAAATCGGCCGCCAGCGTCTCCCAGCGCCGGATGCTGGAACTGCCAATGAACACGATGGGAGCCTGCGGAGCCGGTTTTTCCGCATAGCGCTTCTCGATGGCCGCGATCTCCTTCTGCCACTTGATGGCCGAGGTGACCACATCGTAGCCCGCCTCGCTGAAATGAAGCTGGTCCTCGACATACAGCTCTTTCTGCGGCTGCCCGTCCGCCCCGAGCAGCATCGGGAAGTAGTCGATGAACTCGATCTTGTCCCCGTCCGCATGGATGAAGTCAGCGATGAGCTTGTTCGTCGTCCTCACCGTCTCCACTTCTTCCCAGCGCGAGGGCGAGGTGGGGATGCAAAGGAAAGCCAGCTTCGTCTTCGGCAGCTTCTCGGCCACCAAAGCCGAGAAGGCCTTGAAGGACGCCAGCACCTCCTCCGGTGTCTTGCCCATGTGCAGATCATTGCCACCCGCATTCAGGTAGATCTGCTTCGGCTGGTAAGGCAGAACGATCCGATCTGCGAAATGCACCACCTCGCTCAAAAACGCCCCGCCAAAGCCCCGGTTGATCACCTTGTCCTTCTTGAAACGATCCGGCAGCGAATCCCACCGCCGGATGTTCGACGCCCCGACAAACAGCGTGGCATCCTTCGGAGCCTTCTTCGCCTTGTCCTCCGCTTCAAACGCCGCGATGGCCTTTTCAAACCGCTCCGGCTTCGGCAGGTCCTTGGCAAAAACAGCGGCGGTGAGGAGAAGGAGAGCAAAAAGCGGCTTCATGATGGTGCAGCCAAGGGAACGGCGGCATGACCTCAGCCTTTCTTGTCATCCACGATCACCGTGTCGCCATCCAGGAGCGGAAACGCGGCATTTTGCAGGTCCAGCGGCTGCGTCTGCCCTTGGCGCTTCAACGTGGCCTCCTTCGTATCGGCACGTTCGGAGAGTCCTTTCGCCTCGCGAAGCAAATCACCGAGAGTCATGCCGGCTTGGAGCGTGTATTTTCCCTGCCTCGTCACCTGGCCAAAAATGCTCACGGATGGCACATTGCTCACTGGAGGCGTCTGCGCCTTTGAAGGCACCACTTCGCTCGCCTGGAAGACAAAAAAGATCAGGCTGCCAGCCTTGTTCGACTTCGCGGCCACGAGGGTATCGGGCTCGGTTTCGTGCGGAATGAAGATACTTTCCGGCGAGCCCAGGCCGCCGATCACCACAGCCTCACGGCGCGTCAGCACAAAGGAACTCGACATCTTCAGCGCGTGAAACACCGGCTGCTTCACCGCATTCGGCGTGACCACCTTCCCGTCTTTCTGCGTGACGGGATCTCCGTAGTTGATGAAGCCTTCAAACTCCGTGATCTCCGGCATCACCGTCAGTTGGATCTCGTCTTTGGACAGGAGTTCGGGGATCATCTCGATGCGAATGCCCACCGGGCGCATTTCAAAGGCCGTCGGCGTCGTCGGAATGACCGTGTTGTCCTTCTCGATGTGCCTCGGCGGATCAAACTCGGTCGGGTAAATGAACTCGCGTGCGACCTCGATCACTGCCTTCTGGCCGCTGCGCGTGGTGATGGAAGGAGCGCTCATCAAATCCACGCCTTTTTGCTGCGAGAGTCCTCGAAGGAGTGTCTGCAGTGCCGCTTCGGGAATCACTCCCAGAGTTTGCAGCCCCTTGTTCTTGCCATCCATGACCAAACCGGCCTCCGCGAGCACGGGCGAGTCCACCGGCACGCTGAGCACTTTTGCCTGAACCCAGACCATCGCCTCGGAAGGCTTCGTTTCGTTGTCTTTTCGACACGCGGTAAGTCCCGCGAGCAACCCGCCCAGCGCACACGCGGGCAGAATCAGCCCCGTCTTTTGCCAAAGACCAAACCCGCCGCGCTCCTCGGGACCTCGCAGAATGTTTTGCAGCCTGCCACGCATCAAGCGGGCACCGCTCGACACCGACATCGCAAGAGCAAGTGGGATCAGCGGGCGCTTCGAGGCCGGCACGAGCCCTTCCACCGCCGATAACAGCTCACGAGCAAAATCCGCCGCGCTTTGATGCCCACGGCCCATCGCCAGATCATCGCAGGCTTGTTCGCGGGAGCGCTGCGCAGTCCGCAGGATGAGCCACACCGCCGGATGAAACCACAGCAGCACCGCCACCAGCATCATCCCCGTGGAAACCAGCACATCACCACGCGCCAGATGCGCCAGCTCATGCCGCAGCACCAGCCGCAGCCGCGCCTCCCGCCATTCCGTGGCCTCGCGAGGCAAAAGCAGCGTTCTTCGATCAAACAATCCCCAGGTCATCGGCACGCCGCAGGCATCACTTTGACGCAAACAAGCCGTTTCGAGTCTCAAACCAAACGCCGAAGTCTCTTCATGAAAAATCGCCCTCAGCCGCTCATCGTCCACCTCGATGGATTTACGCCGCAAGCGACGCAGCGACGTTGCAGAGCAGGCGAGCAAGCCAAGACCTGTCACCACTCCAAGCAGCCAAACCACGCCCCAGGACACAAGAGGCTTCTCCACCTCCACAACCGAGCTCTTCACCGCGAGCGACATCGCGAATGGATCGACACTCGGCACTTCGACCACGGAAGATGCCTTGTCTGGTAACAGGCTTTCAGCCGATGGCAGAGGCATCAAACGCCAGCCAGGCACAATGAAGCCCGCCACAAGCAACAACGGCAGCGTCAATAAAGCTCCCGCCTGCACAAAGTGTCGCCGTGCAGCCGGTAAAGCGGGCCAAAGACTGACCACGCTGGCGAAAGCGAGCCACAGCGTCATCTGGAGGGACACATCCGCCAGCCAAGCCGGTGTGAAGGAGGTGAGCAGCGTGTTCATCAGCGTGGCGGGTTGGGTTCAGCGTGGCTTTGCTTCGTCGATGAAGCGACGCAGCTCGGCGATTTCATCATCGGAGAGCCTCGCTTTCGGATCACTCAGGTAGGCGGCGAGCGCTTGCGAGATGGAGCCGTCGAAGAAAGTGCTCACCACGCGGCTCAGCGTCGATTTCCCGGCCTTTTCCCGCGAGACGACACTGCGATAAACAAACTCCCTTCCCTCGGTGCGATGCTTGAGCTGCCCTTTTTCTTCCAGGATGGTCAAAATCGAGCGTAGCGCCGGTCGCGTGGGTGGCTCCGCCATTTCCTCCAGGATTTGCGACAGCGTGGCCTCGCCCAAGGCGAAGACGATTTCCATGACCTCACGTTCCCGGCGGCTCAGATTGTCCATGGGCTGATTTTTCAACCTTTAAGCCCCAAGGTCAAGCCTAAAGGTTGATTTTTCAGCCTTAAACCCAAGCCGCCATCTCCCGCGCCACCTGCGGCGTGATGCTCATCTCCATCAGGCACTCCTCCGCACTGAATTCTGTCCTCTTCGCGACGCGTCCCGCCTTCCACACATCCGCCGTTGCCGGATACGGCCCCACCTTCCGTGGATCACTCCAGGTATAAAGACCCAGCGTGCGCGGATTCACCGCTGCGCCAATGTGCATCGGCCCGCTGTCCACGCTGATCACCCACCCAGCCTGCCGCATGATCCAAACGAGCTCCGCAAGGCTCGTGCGATTGCTCAGATCCGTCACATGCGCCGCTTGCGGCACCTTCGCGCCATCATGCATGCCCACGAGGATCACGCCACGCGGCGACAGCGCCTCACAAAGCGCCGCGAGGGCTTCATCCGAGAGCGATTTTCCCTCCCCACGCGACCACGGGTGCAGCACGACGCTTTCACGCCAGTTCAAATCCACCCCCTCAGGCTTGCTGCCCTCCGCCAGCTCAAAGCTCACGTCCTCTGCAAACACCTGGATGCCAAACGCCCGCGGCATTTCGAGGTAACGATCCACCGCATGCGCCCCCGCGTTCACCGGAACGATATGCGAGTAAAAATACCTCGCCCCTTCCCGAGCATCCGAAAGCCCGATGACCGGCCGCGAGCCCCGCCAGCGACTCACGATGCCGCTGCGCAGCAGTCCTTGGAAATCGAACACGATCTCCGGCTCCTCCCTTGGCATCAGCATCCACTCCCGCCGCCAGTTCCAGAACCGCAGCAGCCCCGCCAACCCGCGAAACCGCTTCCGCGGAAACGGAATCACCTCATCAATCAACGGCGATCCCTGAATCAGTGGCGTCCATTCCGTGTTCGCCAGCCAGCGCAGTTTCAGGTGCGGATACGCCTCACGGATTGCCTTCACGGCTGGCAGCGTATGCACAATGTCTCCCAGCGAACTCGGCTTAACGATCAGGGCGCTTTTGAAATCTCGAAGGCTGGGAAGCATGACGTGAATGACGACTCAATGCCCAAAACTCGCCGGCGTCTGACATTCGTCATTCATCATTCGCCATTCCTCATTCCCGAAGGGTCATTTCCCCAGCGCCAGCCGGTCCGCCAGCAGCGCCGGAAGGCCGGCAGCGTGGATTTTCTGCTGCGCGGTTTCGATGTCGTATTCGAGGCGGCGGATCGAGATCGTCTGCGCCTGGATGTCGTAGATGGTGTAAGCCGCCCGCCAGTCGCCATCGCGGGGCTGGCCCACGCTGCCCACGTTCACAAAATACTTCGTGCCACGCGTGAGGCTGATCTCCGTGCCGCGGGAGGCCCGCACGGCATCGTCTTTTTCAAAGATGCGCGGCACATGCGTGTGGCCGTAAAAGCACACCTGCGTGAACTGGTAGCTGAAGCTCGCCATCGCATCGAAGCGGTTGGTCACATAGCCCCAGTTGCCAGGCGAATCGAGCGTGGCATGCACGATGGTGAAATCACGCACCTGGCGCACCAGCTTCAAATCCCGCAGCCACTGCCGCTGCTCCTCGTTGAGCTGCTGGCGGGTCCACATCAGCGCCGCGTAGGCCAGCGGATTCAGTTCATCGAGGCTGCTGTTGCCGCTGGCACCTTCGTCATGATTGCCGCGAACGGTGGGGCAGTTCAAGGCGCGGACGGTTTCCAGGCACTCCACTGGATTGGCCGCATAGCCCACAATGTCACCGAGGCACACATAGCTCGCACAGCCCTGCTCCTGGGCGTCATAAAGGACGGCCTGGAGGGCTTCGAGGTTGGCGTGGATGTCTCCGAAGATGGCGAATTTCATCGGCTGGGCCTTCCATCTTCGGGACTCAGGCCCGGAAATCAAGCGATAGAAGCACGCGGCCCCACCAGCGGAAGATTCGGGTCCACTTCAGACTCCAGCGGCGAACTCTGACCGAGCTTGAATCGCTGCGCGGCGGCAAAGGCGATCATGCCAGCGTTATCGGTGCAGAGAGCGGGTTCGGCCAGCAGCAGCTCCAGGCCTGCTTTTTCGCAGCGAGCCTTCAAAGCGGCACGCAGGCCGCGGTTGCAGCTCACCCCACCACTCACCGCGACGGTGCGGTTTTTCGTGCGTAGGGCTGCGAGCACGAGTTTTTCCACAAGCACCTCAACGATGGCTGCCTGCACGCTCGCGCACACATCCGCCAGCATTTGCTCGCTTTTCAAATCGAGCCGCGGAAGCTCATAAAGCACCGCTGTCTTCAGTCCGCTAAAGCTGAACTCCAGGCTCTTGCCATCGAGAAAACTCCGCGGGAAGTCGAGCGCCGCCGGATCGCCCTTCGCTGCGAGTTTGTCGATCTCCGGTCCGCCGGGATAAGGCAGGCCGATCATCTTCGCCACCTTGTCAAAAGCCTCGCCGGCCGCGTCATCGCGGGTGCGGCCGAGCAATTCGTATCGTCCCACCTGATGCACACGCACCAGCATGGTGTGCCCTCCGCTGACGATGAGCCCGATACAAGGCCTCACAGGGCCATTCACGCCCATGAAGGGCGAAAGCAGATGCCCCTCCATGTGGTTCACTGCCAGAAACGGCCTGCCTTCCGCCACCGCGAGCGCCTTGGCCATTGAAGTCCCGATGAGCAGGGAGCTGACCAATCCCGGACCACTCGTCGCCGCAAAGGCCGCCACATCCTTCAGGGTGATGCTTGCCTCCGCCAGCACCTCCTGCACCAGCGGCCTCACGTGCAGGATGTGGTTTCGCGACGCCACCTCCGGCACCACGCCGCCATACGGGCGATGAATCTCGATCTGCGAGGCGATACGGCTCGCCTTGAGGTTCCCATCGAGATCACACACCGCCGCCGCCGTCTCATCGCAGGAGCTTTCGAGGGCTAGCAAATAGTTCTCAGTTCTCGGTTCTCGGTTCACAGTCGTCTGGCGGTGCTCCTACATGCCAAACCCGGAACCGGGAACTGAGAACTGAGAACAGACACAAAAAACCGCCGTTCCCCGGTTGGGTGGGGAACGGCGGTGTGAATGCTGTTTCGAGCTCTTAGTGCTTGTGACCAGACTTGCAGCAGGCCTTGCTGTCTTTCGAGCAGCAGGCAGCCTTCGCCTTGGCGTCACAGGACGAGCACTCCTTCTTGCACGCGCAAGACGCGAGGAAAAGAGAGGCGACGGCCATGAGGGCGGTGGAGATACGAATCATTTCAGAAGGTGGTTGAGGTCATCAGGTCGCTGCTTCACGCAGCGGCTGAATTACTTGCCGCTGACAGCAGGAGGGGGGGGAGGAGGCGGAGCCTTCTGCTGGCAGGCGCTGAGAAGGGCGGAGGCCGCCACGAGGGTAAGGATAGCGATTTTCATGTGTTGTGTGTGGGTGTTAACCGTTTTGTTATGGTTCCCATCCACCAGACTCCTGGCAGCGGGATTATCGAGACTAACGACAAGTTCTGTCTTTGCAAATAACCAAATAACTTTGTCGCAAAAATGATAACGAAGAGCACAAGCTATGCTCAGCCCCACGGCCCATTTTCGCCGAGTCCATAGGCATTGCCCACCACCTCGCCATCTTCCTCATCAAAGGCGATGCGCATCGGCCGGCAGCACACCTCGCAGTCGTAATCCACATCACACGGCACCTCGCCGGGATGCGGTGCGGGCACCTCAAACTCTTCGAAACAACTCGGGCAGATGACACTCACACCGGACATGCGCGGGTTCCTTTCCAGCGAAGAACGATGATGAGCAGGCAGAGAGCGAGCAGCGAGATGGCGAAGAGGTCGCCAAAGCGGGCGTAGAACGTGACGTGCGAGAAGTGAGGGGTGACTTCTCCCGGAAGAACGCCTTCGATGAAGGTGTCCTTCGTGTCGGGATCCTGCAGGCGGCTGATTTCACGACCGCAATCGTCGATGAAGCACGTCACACCGATGTTCGAGCAGCGAACCATCGGGCGGCGAAGCTCCACGGCGCGAAATTTGGCGTTCGCGAGATGCATCTCCGTCTCGATGCTGTCGATGAACCATCCGTCATTGCTGATCGCGGCGATGATTTGCGGCCCCTCACGCACAAAACGCCTCGCCACACGGCCCACGGTATCTTCAAAGCAGATCAGCGGGATGAGGCTCACTTTGTCATTCAACCGCATGGGCTCGGTTTTTATCCCAAAGGTGAAATCGGCAGGAAATATCGGCCGCAGCATCGAAAACGGCCACACTTCACGCAGCGGCAGGTACTCGCCAAAAGGCACGAGATGGACCTTGTGATGCTCTTGGCGCTTCGCGAACTCGTGATCGAGCAAAATGGCGGACACATAAGCCTCCTCATCGCTCACATGAATCTCCGTGCCGGTGAGCAGCTTCGCGTTCCCGGGCTCCATAAAGCTCTCGAAGTAGCCTTGGTGCCAGTTCGGCGGCAGTTGATGGTATTTGTCATTCAAGTTCACCGGCAGGGCGCTCTCCGGCCAGATCACCAGATCGCGATCCTTCGCAAACACCCGCGTGAACTCGCGCAGCCGCTCGTAGATCCGCTCCGCCTGAGATCCCGTCATCGCATCCACTTGCGACACATTCGGCTGGACCATCGCGATGCGCACTTTGTGAACTGCTGAATGCTTCTCCGCCACCTTCAGCATGCCGTAACCACCTGTCACGAGCACCAGCACCATCGCCACGGTGAAATCGACGCGGGTTTTGCAGGTGCCATTCCCGTGATAAGCCGCATGAAAACGCGTGAACACATTCCACGCGGTGCAGGCCACGAAGACCGGAAGAAAAGAAAGGCCCATCACCCCCACCGTGTCCGCACCCTGCATGAGCACGACGTTTCGATGAAAGGCCACGCCGAGGCCGTTCCAGCCAAAGCCAGTGAACACCGTCGTGCTGCGCAGCCATTCACAGGCCACCCAGGCACCCGCGGCGAAAAACGAGCAGGTCAATGAATGCAGCGTGCTAGGCCACCATGCATCACGCGTGAGCGTCGTGTGGTTCGGCCTCGCGAACCGCACCACAAACCATGCCCACAAGCCGAAATACACCGCGCAATAGCCCGCCAAGCCGATCACCGCGCCGAATCCCAACAACTCCGGCCCCCAACCTGCCCACGCCTCATCCTGTGCCCCGCCAAGCATCACGCGAGACGAATGCCGGATCCACCAAAGGTTCGGCAGGAAGAACGCCAGCCCCGCAAAGTAACCCAGCTTGAAACCTGAAACTGGAACCTTGGAACTCTTCAGCGGCCAAAGAACCGCGAGGAGCGGAAACAACCACAGCCACACCGCGAGCTGCGAGTTCCAACCCGGAAACGCAAACACCAAAAGGCCGCCGCTGAGCAGCGGCAGGGTCCATTTCATCCAGCGGGGCAGTCGATCGTCCATCGGGTCGCGATGATGGCCGCGATTCACCAAATGGAAAGTGGCCGATTTCGCCCAAAAGTTGTCCGCACAGCTTTCCAGCGGCTCCCGTAAAATGCTCACAACCATGAAACCGATCCTGTTCCTGCTTTTGGCCATCAGCGCGGCTGCCAATCCCATCCGTGTGCTCTACATCGACACGCCCGGTGCCGATACCGCTCTGCTGCACAATGCGATGCGTGACCTCGGTCGTGACGCGATCTACTTCGATTTTGCCAAAGAGAAAGTCAGCACGGAGTATGATCTCACGCTGAATCCGTCCGATCTGTCCAATCAGTCCGATCTCAAGGCTTTCACCCTCTCGAAGCTCTCCCCTGAGCGCAAAGCCGCCTACGAGGCCTTTTTGGCCCAAAGAGAGCCGGAGCAGCGGGAAAAGCATCCGCAGGTCGCGAACTACGAGAAGCGCCCGGAGCCGCTCACCTTTCAGAAGCCGTTTTCGCCCAAAGGCAGCATGGAGCGCACGCAGGTGCCGGCGGATTGCGAGCTGAAGCTCTTCGCATCGGAGCCGGACATCGCGAAGCCCATCGCGTTCGCCTGGGATGAGCGCGGTCGCTGCTGGGTCGTCGAGACACGCGACTACCCGCATGGCATCAGCGAAAACCACGAGGGCCAGGACAGCGTGAAAATTTGCGAGGACACCGATGGCGATGGCAAGGCGGACAAATTCACCGTCTTTGCCGACAAGCTCAATTTGCCCACAGGCATCGTTTTCGCCCGCAAAGGCATCATCATCGCCGCGCCGCCGAAGTTCATCTACCTCGAGGACACCAACGGCGACGACAAGGCCGACAAGCGCGAGGTCATCATGGACTGCTGGGGCATCCGCGACACGCACGCGCAGGCCAGCAACCTACATTACGGCTTCGACAACTGGATCTACGGCTGCGTCGGCTACAGCGGCATCGAGGGCTATGTCGGCGGCAAGCAGCATCAGTTCGCCATGGGCACGTATCGCTTCAAAGCGGACGGCAGCGCGCTCGAGTTCCTGCATCAGTTCACCAACAACGCGTGGGGCCACAGCTACAACGACGCGGGTGATCAATTCGGCGGCACCGCCAATGGCGCGCCCATTTTCTTCGGCGGCATCCCCACCACCGCCTACGCCGAAGGAAGCCGCGGCATGACCGCGAAGAAGATCAACCTGGTCGATACCTGCCACACCATCACGCCGAACTTCCGCCAGGTGGACGTCTTCGGCGGCTACACCGCCGCTGCGGGCTCGAACTTCATCTACAGCAACGCGCTGCCAAAGCGCTTCCAAGGCATGGCCATGGTCTGCGAGCCCACGATGAAGGTCGTGTCCCTCATGGACGTGCAACCCGACGGTGCCGGCTACAAAGCGCTCGACGCCTTCAACATCTACGCCAGCAGCGACGAATGGAACAGCCCTGTGCATGCCGAGGTCGGCCCCGATGGCGCCGTGTGGGTGGCCGATTTCCAAAACTTCATCATCCAGCACAACCCCACGCCCAGCAAAGAACGCGGCGGCTTCGTGGCGACGACCGGCGTCGGCGGTGCACACGAGAATGACCTGCGCGATCACAGCCGCGGGCGCATTTACCGGATCGTGGCGAAAGGTGCCGCGAAGGACACGAACACGCTCTACAGCCGTCTTTTGAAGCAGCAGCGCAGTATCGAAAATCCGACCGATCAGTCTGATCCGACCGATCTGCATGGTCTGTGGGTGCTTCACGCCAAAGGCAAACTCACGCCGCAGCAGCACCAAGCCGCCCTCATCTCCAAAGACGCCAAACTCCGCCGCAATGCCATCCGTGCCCTCGGTAGCGACAAAGCCGCGCAGGACCTCTTCTTCGGCTCCGGCGTCATCTCCGATCCCGATTTGAACACACGCCTCGCCGCGTTCGTGAAGCTCTCCGACTTCCCGACGACGCCGGAGATCCAGACGCTCGTCAAAAAGCTCGCTGCTGATCCCGTCGTCAAAAACGATGAATGGCTCGCCGAAGCCGCGAAGATGCTCGGGAAGAAGCACAAGGCACTGAACTACAAAGAAGGCCCCAACCTGCTCCCCAACCCCGGCTTTGAAGAACCCATCGGCGACACCTGGAAGCACCGCGACTACGGCAACCGCCCCGGCAACAAGGATGCCCAGTGGGGCTTCGTCACCGATCCGAAGATGGTCCACAGCGGCAAACGCGCCATGCGCTGCATCACCCGCGACGACGCGGACACCAGCCACTTCGCCGATGTGCCGCTCAAACCGAACACCGAATACCGACTCAGCGCCTGGATCAAAACGCATGCCTTCCGCGGCAAAGCCAGCCTCAACGACCACATCGGCCGCGCCGAGACCTCGCCCAAAATCAGCCGCAACCAGGACTGGACCGAAGTCGAAGTCATCTTCAACAGCAAGGACCGCACGAAGGCCAGCATCAACA
>Ga0154020_10005558_pt1 | contig 14850 bp, 28 predicted proteins | sample Klosneuvirus_201_FD_109709 | JGI IMG/M metagenome (GOLD analysis project Ga0154020, IMG submission 109709) | Active sludge microbial communities from wastewater, Klosterneuburg, Austria - Klosneuvirus_20160825_MG | ecosystem: Engineered > WWTP > Aerobic digester > Activated sludge | place...
AGGCCGCTGCGCTTGAGGCAGTTGTAGGCGCGGACGGAGAGGGCGAGGTCTTCGATGGGGGTGTTGTAGCGATCGGGGGCCATGAGGAGGCCGCTGGCGGATGAGGGGCCGAAGGATGGGGCGATGCCGTGCGAGACGGGCATATCGGGCCGGCCCATCTGGCTGAAGAGCGCGAACTGATCCATGAGGATATCGGCGCTCTGGCCGAGGGCATCCATGGGGGCGACGGTGCCATCGGTCCAGATTTCGAGGACGAGGCGGTCGTAGTCAGTGGACTGGCCTACGCGGGTCTTTTCGACGCGGTAGTTGACTTTGCGGACGGGTGTGAAGACGGCATCGACGGGGATGACGCCGATCGGGAGGCCTTCGACGGAGCCAGCGGGGACGTAGCCTTTGCCGAGTTCGGCGTGGAATTCGACGTTGAGGCGGCTCTTGGGGGTATCGAGGGTGGCGATGTGCAGGTCGGGGGTGACGATTTCGAAATCGGCAGGGACCTGGAGGTCGGCGGCGGTGATGCGGGCAGGGCCTTCAATATCGAGGGAGAGGGTGCCAGAGCGATTGCTGAGGGCGCGAAGGCGGACTTCTTTGATATTGAGGAGGAATTCGGTGGTGTCTTCGGCCATGCCGGGGATGGTGGAGAATTCGTGCTGGACCTGTTCGATCCGGACGGAGGTAATGGCGGCTCCTTCGAGCGAGCTGAGGAGGACGCGGCGGAGGGAGTTGCCGAGGGTGATGCCATAGCCGTTTTCGAGGGGTTCGGCGATGATGCGTGCGTAGTTATCGGTCTCTTCTTCGACCGTGAGTTCGGGGATGACGTCGTCAGACGTCTGGCCGATCAACTCGAGGGAATCCATCATGGTGGTGCGTTCCTCAACTCTTGCCGAAGGCGGGTCTGTTAGCGCGAGTAGTACTCGATGATGACGTTTTCGTTGAACAGGTGGGTTTCGCCCTGGGCAACGGCTGGGGGAGCGGCGAGACGTCCGGAGACGTTGGCGACATCGAGGGCGAGCCAGGTAGGCGGGTTCTTGGACTTGAGCGTTTCCTGGACGATTTTGTAGTACTCGCTGCGGATGCCGCGCGGGGTGAAGGCGATGGTATCGCCCTCTTTGAGGTGGGCGGAGGGGACATCGAGTTTGCGGCCGTTGACGGCGATGAGGCCGTGGCGGACGGCCTGGCGGGCCTGGCTGCGGGAATCGGCGAGGCCGAGGCGGTAGACGACGTTATCGAGCCTGGTTTCGAGCAGGCGGACGAGGTTTTCGCCGGAGACGCCGGGGCGCCGGATGGCTTCCTTGTAGTAGCGGACGAATTGCTTTTCGAGGACGCCGTAGGAGGCGCGGGCGCGCTGTTTTTCGCGCAGCGGGAGGCCCCGGTGGCTGACTTGGCGGCGGGGGGCCGGGGGGGGGCGGGGCGGTTGGGGGCGGCGATCGAAGCTGCACTTGGGGGTGAAGCAGCGTTCGCCCTTGATGTAGAGCTTTTCGCCGTGACGGCGGCAGAGGCGGCAGACGGGGCCGGTGTAACGAGCCATGGGTGTGTGGCGCTCCTAGACCCGGCGCCGCTTGGGAGCGCGGCAGCCGTTGTGTGGGATGGGGGTGACATCGCGAATGGCGGTGATGGTGAGGCCGGCGCCCTGGAGGGACCGGATGGCGGCTTCGCGGCCGCTGCCGGCGCCACGTACGTAGACCTCGATGGATTGGAGGCCGTGTTCCATGGCGCGGCGGGCGGCGTTTTCTCCGGCGAGCTGGGCGGCGAAGGGGGTGCCTTTGCGCGAGCCCTTGAAGCCGGAGGCGCCAGAGCTAGCCCAGGAGATGACGTTCCCGTTGGGGTCGGTCAGGGTTACGAGGGTGTTGTTAAAGGTGCTTTTGATGTAGGCCCGTCCGCGTGGGATGGACTTGCGTTCGCGCCGCTTCAGGCGGCGAGTCTTTTCGGCGGCACCTCGTTTTGCGTCAGCCATGCTTGGTCAACCCCTTTTACTTCTTTCCTGCGCGCTTCTTGCCGGCGACGGTCTTGCGAGCGCCGCGCTTCTGGCGCGCGTTGGTGCGGGTGCGCTGGCCGTGGACCGGGAGGTTCCGGCGGTGGCGCTGGCCGCGGTAGCAGTTGATTTCGACGAGGCGTCCGATGTTCTGGCGGACTTCGCGGCGGAGGTCGCCTTCGACGACGTAGTTCTTATCGATGAAGTCGCGGATCCGGAGGACTTCGTCATCGGTGAGGTCACGCGCGCGGGCATCGGGGCTGATGCCGGTGGCGGCGAGAATTGCCTGGGACCGGGTGAGGCCGATGCCATAGATATAGGTTAGCGCGACTTCCATGCGCTTGTCGTTCGGGATATCGACGCCTGAGATACGTGCCATGTTGGCTACCCCTGCCGCTGCTTGTGCTTCGGATTTTCGCAGATCACCATGACGCGACCGTGCCGGCGGATGACCTTGCACTTGTCGCAGCGTGGCTTAACTGATGCTCGGACTTTCATGGCTCTCCTGTTGGCAGCCAGGCCGGGTGGGCCGGGCTACTTACGCGATAGATGGTGTGCCCGCGACCGAGGTCAGCGGGCGGGAGTTTCGACGAGGACGCTATCGCCGGGGAGGGTTTGATGAAGTTCATCCTGATCTTACCGCTGATGCGGGTGTGCACATCATGGCCGTTGGCCAGTTCGTTGTTGAACGTGGCGTTCGGCGGCGGTTCGGTCACGGTCCCTTCGACCTGGATTGCGTCCTTGCTGGCCACACATTCTCGTATTTCGCACAGGCGGCTCTACGGGAGTGTGAGGACTTCGGCCTCACCTCCCGGCCGGATGGCGATTGTATGCTCGAAATGACAGCATAAGCTACCGTCTTTCGTGACTACAGTCCAGCCGTCCGGTCCTTCGCCGACATCTGGGCCGCCGGCGGTAACCATGGGCTCGAGTGCGAGGACGAGCCCGGGCTGGAGCACGGGCCCCCGGAACCGCTGGCGGAAGTTTTCGATGTGGGGATCTTCGTGCATGTCGCGTCCCACGCCGTGGCCACCATAGCCTTTGACGATGCCGAAGCCGCTGGGGCGGATGGTGTCCTCGATGGCGCCGCGCACATCGTTGAGGCGGGCGCCGGCCCTGGCGGCATCGATGCCTGCCCAGAGGGATGCCTCGGTGACATCCATGAGTTGGCGGGCGAGGGGGCTGATTTGGCCGACGCCAACGGTGATCGCGGCATCGCCGACGTAGCCGCGGTAGGTGGCGCCAAGGTCGAATGTGACGATGTCGCCTTCCTGCAGCTCGCGATCGATGGGGATGCCGTGGACCAGCTGTTCGTTGACGCTGATGCAGATGTTGGATGGGTAGGGCGGGTATTTTGGCGCGGGGGTGTAGTTGAGGAAGGTCTCTTTGGCGCCGGCGCGCTTGAACTCTTCGCGGACGAATTGTTCGATTTCGAGGAGGTTGAGCCCGGGGCGGACCATTTCGCGGATGTGGGCAAGCGTGTTGGCCACGATGCGGCCAGCCTCGCGCATGATCTTGATTTCGTCGTCTGATTTGAGTTTGATGGGCATGCCGTTACCTGATGGCCCCCAGGAGGGCGGCGGTGACGTCATCTAGCGGGCGCTGGCCATCGATTTCCGTGAGGACGCCGGCGGCGCGGTAGTGCTCGATGAGGGTGGCCGGGGGCTTCTGCTTTTCGAGGCGGGCACGGACGACGCCGGGGCGGTCGTCTTCGCGCTGGTAGAGCTCGCCGCCGCAGGCATCGCAGAGGCCGGCCTTTGCCGGGGGATCGTTGCGTTCGTGGTAGAGCTTGCCGCAGTTGCGGCAGATCCAGCGGCCGCCGAGGCGTGCGATGAGTTCGTCATCGGCGACGCTGATGAGGAGGGCGTGGTCGATCCGGGCGCCATTGGCGCGGAGGGCTTCATCGAGGGCGTGGGCCTGGGCGACGTTGCGGGGGAAGCCATCGAACATGGCGCCGGTGCGGGCATCGTCGCGGGAGATGCGTTCGAGGAGCATGTTGATGGTGACTTCGTCGGGGACGAGTTCGCCTTTGGACATGTACTCGTTGGCGAGTTTGCCCAGTTCGGTCTGGTTCTTGACGTTTTCGCGAAACATATCGCCGGTGGAGATGTGCACGAGGGTAGTGGCACTCGCGATGCGCTGTGCCTGCGTGCCTTTTCCGGCGCCAGGGGGGCCAAGCAGAACGATGTACACCTTAGCGAATGAACCCTTCGTAGTTGCGCATCAGAAGCTGGGCTTCGAGCTGCTTCATGGTATCGAGGACGACGGCGACGACGATCAGGAAGCCGGTGCTGGAGATGGTGAGTGCGCGGACATCGGTGAGAAGGCCGATGAAGAAGGGGAGGACTGCGACGAAGCCAAGGAAGAAGGCGCCGGCCCAGGTGATGCGTGTGACGACGCGCATGAGGTAGGCCTCGGTGGGTGGGCCGGGGCGGATGCCGGGGATGAAGGCGCCCTGGCGCTGGAGGTTCTTGGCCATCTGCTGCTGCTGGTACTGGACCATGGTGTAGAAGAAGGTGAAGACGATGACGAGGACGAAAAGGATGAGCCAGTAGATGCCGGTGCCGGAGCCGCCGCGACCGCCCTGGAACTGGTTGACGAAGAAATCGGCGATGGATTCGATGAAGCCGCCGGAGTTGGTGAAGTAGGAGGCGATGGTGGCGGGCATGATCATGATGGAGAAGGCGAAGATGAGCGGGATCATTCCGGCCATGTTGACGCGGAGGGGGATGTGGCTCTGGCCTTGCTGGCGGTACATGCGGCCGCCACGGAAGGCGGAGCGGGCGTACTGCACGGGTACGCGGCGCTGGGCTTCCTGGAAGAAGACGACGAGGTAGATGAGGCCGAAGGCGAAGCCGGCGAAGCCGATGACGGCGAGGATGGACTGGGTGGTGAGGCTCGGGATGAGGCCGGGGAGTTTGGCGACGATGCCGCCAAAGATGATCATCGAGATGCCGTTGCCGATGCCGTTTTCGGTGATGAGTTCGCCGAGCCAGACGAGGAACATGGTGCCGGCGGCAACAGTGAGGAGTGTGGCCCAGGTGCCGATGAAGTCGTTCTGGAAGCCGAAATCGCTGACGACATCGGCTCCCTGGGAGTTGATGAAGAGGATCTGGCCGTAGCCCTGGACGAAGGCCATGGGGACGGCGAGCCAGTGGGTGTAGAGCTGGAGCCGGCGGCGGCCCTGTTCACCTTCCTCGGCGAGGGCGCGGAAGCCTGGCACGAGGGGCTGCAGGATCTGCATGATGATGGAGGCGGTGATGTAGGGGTAGACGCCAAGGGCGGCGACGCTCAGGTTCTGGAGGGCGCCGCCGGAGAAGATGCTAAGGAAATCAAGGAGTGCGTTGCCTTCGAAGGCGGCTTCGAGGGCGTCGCGATCGATGTTCGGCAGGGGAACGTGGGCGACGAAGCGGAAGATGACCAGCATGGCCAGGGTGAAGAGCAGCTTGCGGCGAACGTCTTCCTGGCGGAAGGCGTCAACCATTGCCTGCAAGAGCCGCGGCCGCCGGGCCTGCTGAACAGTCATCCTCAGCTATCCTTCGCTTCGTCCGATTCGGGAGCAATGACGACGGCGGTGCCGCCGGCGGCTTCGATCTTGGCTTTTGCCGATTCGGAGAAGCGGTGGGCCGAGATGGTGAGTTTGCGGGAGAGGGCGCCCTGGCCAAGTACCTTCACGGGTTCGCGGAGGTGCTTGAGGATGCCGGCCTGGCGGCGGGTTTCGGGGGTGATGGCGGTGCCATCCTCGAAGCGTTCGAGGGCGCTGAGGTTGACGGGCTGGAATTCCACGCGCCATTTGTTGTTGAAGCCACGGAGGACGTGGAATTTGCGGGAGGTGGGGAACTGGCCGCCTTCGAATGCATCGTAGGCAGATTTCTTGCCGCTGCGGGACTTCTGGCCTTTGAGGCCTTTGCCGGCATAGGTTCCCTGGCCGCTGCTGTTGCCGCGGCCGATGCGCTTCCTGGAGTGGGTGGCTCCCTGGGGCGGGCGAAGGTCGTGTGCGCCGATGGTCATTTGGAGACGCCTTCCTTGAAATCGACAAGGTGCTGAACCTTGTGGATCATGCCGCGAAGGGCTGGCGTGTCATCGACCTCGACGGATTGGCCGAGGCGGCGGAAGCCGAGCTTGCGGATGGTGTCCTTCTGGTCCTGGTTGTAGCCGATGGCGCTTTTGCGCCAGGTGACGGTAAGGCGCGGCATTATTGCTCACCCCGTGCGATGGCGAGCCGGCGCTGGCGGGCGCCGGTCGGGTCCTGGAGGGTGGAGAGGCCGTTGATGGTCGCCCGGGAGACGTTGACGGGGTTGCGGCTGCCGAAGGTCTTGGCGAGGACGTCGGTGACGCCGGCGGCTTCCATGATGGTTCGGACGGCGCCACCGGCGATGACGCCGGTGCCGTGGCTGGCTGGCTTCATCATGACGCGGGCGGCGGAGAAGCGAGTCCAAACGGGGTGGGCGATGGTGCCGCCGCGCATGGGTACCTTGATCATGTTGCGGCGGGCCTGGGTGGAGCCTTTGCGGATGGCCTCGGGGACTTCGTTGGCCTTGCCGAGGCCGACGCCGACGCTGCCGCGGCCATCGCCAACGACGACGAGGGCGCTGAAGCTGAAGCGGCGGCCACCTTTGACGACTTTGGCTACGCGGTTGATGTAGATGACCTTTTCGGTCAGCTCATCCTGGCCCTGTTCGGAGCGGTCGTAGCGATTCTCGGCCATTTAGAACCCCAATCCTGCTTCGCGGGCAGCCTCGGCGAGAGCCTGGACGCGACCGTGGTACTTGTAGCCGCCGCGGTCGAAGACGACCAGGGCGACGCCGTTGGATTGTGCGCGCTGGGCGACGGTCTTTCCGACGATGGCGGCGCGCTCGGTCTTGTTCTTGCCTTTGAGCTCGGCGGCGAGGGCCTTATCGGCATCGCTTGCGGCGGCAAGGGTGTGGCCCGCGACGTCATCGATGACCTGGGCGTAGATGTGCTGGGCGCTGCGGAAGACGTTGAGGCGCGGGCGCACGGGGGTGCCGGAGACGGTTTTGCGCACGCGGGTGTGGCGGCGCTCACGGGCGAGGACGGAGGTGACCTTGCTCATTACTTGCCTACCTTCCCGGCCTTGCCAGCCTTGCGGCGAACGCGTTCGCCTGAGTAGCGGATGCCTTTGCCTTTGTAGGGCTCGGGTGGCCGGAGCTTGCGGATGTTGGCGGCGACCTGGCCGACTCGTTCTTTGTCGATGCCTTCGACGTTGACGCGAGGGCCTTCGACGGTGAAGGAGATGCCGGCCGGGGGGGCGACGATGACGGGGTGGGAGAAGCCGAGGGCGAGCTGCAGGTTGGAGCCCTGCATCTGGGCGCGGTAGCCGACGCCCTGGACTTCGAGGGTGCGGGTGAAGCCGGTGGTGACGCCGGTGACCATGTTGTTCAAGAGCGAGCGTGAGAGGCCGTGGAGGGCGCGCTGCTTGCCTTCATCGTTCGGGCGGACGACAGAGATGACGTCCTCCGCGCGGTCGAAGGTGATGGTTGGCGGGAACTGGCGTTTGAGTTCGCCCCGGGGACCTTTGACGAGGATGACGTTGTCATCTTCAAAGGTGACCTGGACGTTGGCGGGGACGGTGATGGGCTGGCGGCCGATACGCGACATGGTGCTGCCCTCCGTTACCAGACGTAGCAGAGGACCTCGCCGCCAACTTCGTGGCGACGGGCCTCCTGCCCGGACATGACGCCGCGAGGCGTCGAGATGATGGCAATGCCCAGGCCGCCGTAGACGCGGGGGATTTCCCTGCGCTGTACGTAGACTCTGAGGCCGGGCTTACTGACCCGTTGGATGCCATTGAGCACGGGTTGCCGGCGGCCGCCGTAGGAGAGCTCAACCTTGAGGTTGGGCTGAGGGCGGCCTTCTTCGGTAATGATCGCGAAGTCCTTGATGAAGCCTTCTTCTTTGAGGACTTTTGCGATCGAGACCTTGATTTTCGATGCCGGGATCATGACGGAATCGTGGCGCGCCGCGGTGGCGTTCCGGATTCTCGTCAACATATCGGCGATGGGATCACTCACATTCATTGCATTTCCCCTCTGGCGTTTGCTCGCGCACTTACCAGCTGGATTTGGTCACTCCAGGGAGTAGACCGAGGTGGGCGTATTCACGCATGGTGATGCGGGAGAGGCCGAACCGGCGGATGTATCCCTTTGGGCGACCGGTGACGGCGCACCGGTTGTGGATGCGTGTGGGGCTGCTGTTGAGCGGCAGCTTGTGGAGTTCGGTGTAGAGCGCAGCAACCTTGGCCGGGTCTTCCCAGGATTTCTTGAGTTCGCGCTTCAGTTCGGCCCGGCGTGGGGCGAACTTGGCGTTGAGCTCTTTTCTCCGGTTATCGCGATTGACGATGCCTTTTGAAGCCATATGGCTGTGCTCCTAGTTCTTCCGGAAGGGGAGGCCCATGAGCTCGAGGAGCTTGCGGCCTTCTTCGTCGGTGTTGGCGGTGGTCACGATGGTCACTTGCATTCCCCGGACTTTATCGACGCGGTCGTATTCGATCTCGGGGAAGATGAGCTGTTCGCGAACACCGAGGCTGTAGTTCCCGCGGCCATCGAAGGCGTTGGGGTTGAGTCCCTGGAAATCGCGGATGCGTGGGAGGGCGGCGCTGACGAGGCGATCGAGGAATTCGTACATGCGATCGCCGCGGAGGGTGGTCATCACGCCGATGGGGTTGCCTTCGCGGAGGCGGAAGTTGGCGATGGAGCGTTTTGCGCGGGTGATGACCGCCTTCTGGCCGGTGATCGCGCCGATTTCCTCGGCGGAGCGATCGAGGGCATTGGCATCGGTGAGGGCTTCGCCAAGACCGACGTTGACGGTGATCTTGGTGATGCCCGGGATCTGCATGACGTTGGCGTAGCCGTAATGCTCGCGCAGGGCGGGTGCGACGTCGTTCTGGTAGCGTTCTTTCATTCGCGGAGGCATTACTCGATATCCTCTCCGCTGCGCTTGCCGACGCGGATGGTGGTGCCATCATCGCGGCGGCGGAAGGTGACGCGGGTGGGTTCGTCGTTGATGGGGTCGATCAGCATGACGTTGCTGATGTGGATGGGGGCTTCGCGTTCGACGATGGCAGAGGCCTGGCCCTGCTGGCGGGCGCGCTGGTGCTTTTTGATGATGTTGACGCCTTCGACGAGCACGCGGTTGTGCTTGGTGATGATGGCGCGGACGGTGCCGCGTTTGCCGCGGTCCTTACCGGCGAGCACGACGACTTTGTCGCCGCGCTTGATTTTTGCTGGCACTAGAGCACCTCCGGGGCGAGGGAGACGATCTTCATGAAGTTGCGGTCGCGGAGTTCGCGGGCGACGGGGCCGAAGATGCGCGTGCCGCGGGGGTTTTCGCCATCGCTGGCGAGGAGGACGGCTGCGTTTTCATCGAAGCGGATGTAGGAGCCATCGGGCCGGCCGTATTCCTTGGTGACGCGGACGACGACAGCTTTGACAACATCGCCCTTTTTGACGGCGGCATTGGGCTGGGCAACCTTGACGCTGGCGACGATTACATCGCCGGGGCGTGCGTAGCGGCGGCGGCTGCCACCGAGGACGCGGATGCAGAGGAGGGAGCGGGCGCCGCTGTTGTCGGCGGCCTTGAGGCGGGTTTCCTGTTGGATCACGCCTGCACCTCCGATTTGGGGGCTACCTGGGCGGTGACTTCGATATCGCGGCCGATGGTCTCGGGGGCGACATCGGCGACATCGCCGCGGGTGAGGACTTCGATGACGCGCCAGCGCTTGTCTTTGGACAAGGGGCGGCATTCCTTGATGCGGACGACATCGCCGAGCTTGCAGGCATCGGTTTCATCGTGGGCCTTGTAGCGTTCCGTGACCGTGACGACCTTGTGGTAGAGGCGGTGCTTCTTTTTGTGTTCGACAGAGACGACGACGGTCTTCTGCATTTTGTCGGAGACGACGGTCCCCTGGATGACGCGTTGGGTTCCCATGGCTACTCCCCACCCAGGATGGCTTCGATCTGGCGTTCGCGCTTGATGGTGCGAAGGCGAGCGATGCGGCGCTTCGCATTGCGAAGCTCGCGGTAGTTCTGGAGCTGACGGCTGGCGTGCTGGAAGCGGAGGGTGAAGAGGGCGCGGTAGGCCTCGTTGATCTCGTGGTCCAGCCGGGAATCGTCGAGCCGGCGCAGGTCTTCAGCGGTCTGGCGTGTCATTAGATCACTGCCTCTTCGCGCACCACGATTTTGGTGGGCACAGGGAGTTTGTGGGCTGCGAGGCGGAGTGCTTCGCGGGCGACGTCTTCGGGCACGCCGGCGATTTCGAACATGATGCGATTGGGTTTGACGACGGCGACCCAGCGGTCCGGGGCGCCTTTGCCCGAGCCCATGCGGGTTTCGGCGGGCTTCGCGGTGACTGGCTTATCGGGGAAGATGCGGATCCAGACCTTGCCGCCACGTTTCATTTCGTGGGTCATGGCGCGGCGGGCGCTTTCGATGTGGCGGGAATCGATCCATGCCGCACCCTGTGCCTGGAGGCCGAATTCGCCGAAGGCGACGTAGTTTCCGGTGGCGGCTTCTCCGGAGCGGCGGCCGCGGTGTTGCTTGCGGTGTTTGACTCGGCGGGGTTGCAGCATTTATGCGCCTCCCTCAGTGGTTTCGCGGCGGGCGGCCTGCTGTTCCATTGAGATGGCGGTGTGGGCAGGGGCGCCGGGTTCCGGCTCGGGCGCGGGGCGTACCGGTGCGGCCACGGGTTCGGGCACTTCTTCTTCGATGCGCGCTTCGGTGCGCTCCGGGAGAATTTCGCCCTTGTAGATCCAGACTTTGACGCCGATGCGGCCAAAGGTGGTGTGGGCTTCGGCAAGTCCGTAGTCGATATCGGCGCGGAGGGTATGGCGGGGGACGCGGCCCTGGGTATCGCTTTCGCGGCGCGACATTTCGGAGCCGCCAAGGCGGCCGGCGACGGCGACGCGGCAACCCTGGGCGCCGCGTTGCATGGTGCGCTGGACGGATTGCTTGATGGCGCGGCGGAAGGCGACGCGGCGTTCGAGCTGATCGGCGACGGAGCGGGCGACGAGGGCGGCATCGAGCTCGGGGACGCGGATCTCCTGGATGTTGACGCGAACGCGTCCGCCGCTGAAGTGTTCGAGCGCGTTGCGCAGGTCTTCGACTTTGGCGCCGCCGCGGCCGATGACGATGCCTGGCTTGGCGGTGTGGATGGTGACGGTGACGAGGTTGGCGTTCCTATCGACTTCGATGCGGCTGATGGCGGCATCGGGGAGTTCGGAGAGGATGAAGCGGCGCAGGGAGAGGTCCTGGTGGAGCCGGGCGGTGTAGTCCTTTTCGGCGAACCACTTGGATTCCCAGTCGTAGATGACGCCGACGCGGAAGCCGTGCGGATGGATTTTCTGTCCCACGATTAGACCTCCCGCTCGTCGAGAATGATGGTGATGTGGCTGGAGCGTTTGAGGATGGGGCTGACGCGGCCGCGCGACCGGGGACGGAAGCGCTTGAGCATCGGGCCTTCATCGGCGTAGGCGCGCTTGATGACCATGTTGTCCACATCGAGGTCGAAGTTGTTTTCGGCGTTGGAGGCGGCCGAAAGGACGACTTTGGAGACGGAGCGGGCGTGAGGCGACTGGACGTAGCGCAGCAGAGCCAGGGCCTGATCGACGGAGAGGCCGGGGAGCCTATCGAGGATGAGGCGGACTTTGCGCGGCGAGGCGCCGGTGCCTTTGGTGGTTGCGCGGACTTCCATGGTTAGCGCCTCACCTTGCTCTGGCGGTCGCTCTTCGACACGTGGCCGCGGAAGGTGCGGGTGAGCGCGAATTCGCCGAGTTTGTGGCCGACCATGTTTTCGGTGACGAAGACCGGCACATGGCGGCGCCCATCGTGAACGGCAATGGTGAGGCCGATCATTTCGGGGAGGATGGTCGAGGCGCGAGACCAGGTCTTGATAACGGAGCGCTGCTGGGCATTCCGCATGGCGAGGACCTTTTTTTCGAGCGAAGGGTGGATGTAGGGGCCCTTCTTGATGGAACGTGACATGTCCTACTCCTACCTTCGCCGCCGAACGATGTACTTGTCGGTGCGCTTGTTGTTGCGGGTGCGGTAGCCGAGGGTCGGCTTGCCCCAGGGGGTTTTGGGGCCGGGCATACCGACAGGGGCCCGGCCTTCGCCACCACCGTGCGGATGGTCGCGGGGGTTCATGACGGAACCGCGGACTTCGGGGCGGCGGCCGCGGTGGCGGGTGCGGCCGGCTTTGCCGAGCTTGACCAGTGAGTGCTCGACGTTGCCGACCTGGCCGATGGTGGCCATGCATTCGATGCGGACGCGCCGCATTTCGCCGCTGGGCAGGCGGAGGAGGGCGTAATCGCCTTCCTTGGCCATGAGTTGGGCGGAGGTGCCGGCGCTGCGGACGATCTGGCCGCCCTTGCCGGGGGTGAGTTCGATGTTGTGGACCTGGGTGCCGGTGGGCATGTTGGCGAGGGGCAGTGCGTTGCCGACGCGAACTTCGGCTTCGGGGCCGCTCACGAGGACGGCGCCGACGCCGAGGCCGTTGGGGGCCAGGATGTAGCGCTTTTCGCCATCGACGTACTGGAGGAGGGCGATGCGGGCGGTCCGGTTCGGGTCGTACTCGATGGCCGCGACCTTTGCGGGGATGCCCGCTTTGTTCCGCTTCCAATCGATGATGCGGTAGAGGCGGCGGCTGCCGCCGCCACGGCTGCGGACGGTGATGCGGCCCTGGTTGTTACGGCCACCGGACTTGCTCTTGAGCGAGACGGTGAGGGACTTTTCCGGGGTCTTCTTGGTGATCTCGGTATAGGACGCGCTGCTGGCGTTGCGGCGGCCGGGGGAAGTTGGCTTGTACTGCTTGATTGCCATGGCCTAGATCCCCTCGAAGAGTTCGATTTTGTCGCCGGGGGCGAGGGTGACAACGGCCTTCTTCCAATCGGGCCGATTGACGGTGCGGCGTCCGAAGCGCTTGGGCTTGCCCTTCATGGTCATCGTATTGACATCGATGACGCGGACGCTGAAGGCGACCTGGACGGCTTCGCGGATCTGGTTCTTGTTGGCGCGGGCATCGACTTCGAAGACGTATTTATCCTGGCCGGTGAGGATGGTCGACTTCTCGGTGATGATTGGCCGGAGGAGGACGGCGTAGGGGTGGATTTCCTTGGGCATTAGACGGCTTCCTTCACGCGGCCGCGTTGCGGCTTGATGTTGGCGCCACCCCAGAGGGCTTCGCACTTGCGGACGGCATCTTCGGAGAGCACGAGCCTGTGGGCGTTGACGAGATCAACGACGTTGAGGTTCTGCGCGGGGAGGGCCTTCGCGATATCGATGTTGCGCGCGGCGCGGGTCAGTTCGGGCGCGTGTTCGCCGGTGACGACCAGGGCGGTGCGATCGACGCCGAGGGCGGCCAATGCGGCCTGTACGGTGCGGGTTTTGCCATCGGTGGCGGTGAGGCCCTGGACGACAAGGAGTGTGCCCGCCGCGGCATGACTGCTGAGGGCGGAGCGGAGGGCGAGGCGGCGCATGGTGCGAGGCAGGTCCTTGGCGAAGGAGTGCGGCTTCGGGCCGAAGGCGACGCCACCGCCGACGTGGTGGGATGCGCGGATGGACCCCTGGCGGGAGCGGCCGAGGCCTTTCTGCTTCCGGATCTTGATGGTGGAGCCGCGGACTTCGCCGCGGCCCTTGGTGCTGGCGTTGCCGGCGCGGCGGTTGGCCATCTGGGCGATGTAGGCCTGGTGCAGGACGGCACGGTTGGGTTCGATGCCAAAGACTTCATCGGCGGCATCGATTTCGCGGAGGCGGGCGCCGGCGGTATCGAAGACAGTCAACTTCATTTCGATACCTTCCTTGCCTTGCGGATTCGGACGAGGCCGCCGGTTGGGCCGGGGACGGAGCCGGCGACGAAGATGACGCCGCGCTCATCGTTACGGGCGACGACTTCGAGACTCATGATGGTGACGCGCTCGGCGCCCATATGGCCGGCCATGCGGGTGCCTTTGAAGACGCGGCCGGGAGTGGTGCCGGAGCCGATCGAGCCGGGTGCGCGGTGGCGGTCGCTCTGGCCGTGCGTTTTGGGGCCGCCGCTGAAGTTGTGGCGGCGAACGCCACCCTGGAAGCCGCGGCCCTTTGAGGTGCCAGTGACATCGACGCTGGTGCCGGTTTCGAAGAGCTCGGCGCCGAGGCGATCGCCAAGGGTGTACGCGCTGGAGCCATCGGTCCGGAATTCCGCCAGGTGGCGCAGCTTGAGGTTGCCGGCGGCTTTGAGGTGGCCTGCCTCGGGCTTGTTCAGCTTGCGATCATCCTGGAAGCCGATCTGGATGGCGGAGTAGCCATCGGCTTCGGCGGTGCGGATCTGGGTTACGAAGCAGGGCCCAACTTCGACGGCGGTAACGCCGCGCAGGCGTCCCTTCGCATCGAAGACCTGGGTTGTGCCCAGTTTGCGGCCAAGGATTCCTTCAATACTCATGGCGTCACAGCTTGATCTCGATATCCACGCCGCTGGGCAATTGCAGCCGCATGAGCGTGTCTACCGTTTTTGAAGTCGGCTCCATGATGTCGATGAGCCGCTTGTGGGTCCGAATCTCAAATTGCTCGCGGGCATCCTTGTGGATGTGCGGGCTCTTGAGGACGGTGAACTTTTCGATGCTCGTGGGAAGCGGCACCGGGCCGGCCACGGCCGCGCCAGTCCGCTCGGCGGCTTCGACGATCTGCCGCGCGGACTGATCCAGGAGGCGGTGGTCGTAGGCCTTGAGCTTGATGCGTATCTGTTGACGTGCCATGGCGCCGTTCCCTCAGTGTGTTGCGCTCGCCTAGGCGAGGATTTTGGTGACGACGCCGGCGCCGACGGTGCGGCCGCCTTCGCGGATGGCGAAGCGGAGGCCGTCTTCGATGGCGACGGGCTGGATGAGTTCGACG
>Ga0154020_10005559_pt1 | contig 14849 bp, 8 predicted proteins | sample Klosneuvirus_201_FD_109709 | JGI IMG/M metagenome (GOLD analysis project Ga0154020, IMG submission 109709) | Active sludge microbial communities from wastewater, Klosterneuburg, Austria - Klosneuvirus_20160825_MG | ecosystem: Engineered > WWTP > Aerobic digester > Activated sludge | place...
GACTGGGTGATAACATATCTCGCAATTGTACATGCTGGTTGCGTGGTTGTCCCTCTCGATGCGATCATGCCGCTGCCTGAGATTCTGAACATTGTCGAACTCTCACGAACCCGCCTTGTGCTTGCCTCGGATAAGTTTGCTGATCAATGCACAGAGCTTGTTGTGCAACGAAACCTGCAAGTTATCGTAAAGCGATTCGCGGTGTTTGAATCAGAAACGAGTTCCACAAAAGTTGCTATTGATCTTCGACCGTCGGACATTGCCGCAGTCATCTTCACGTCAGGAACGACCGGCCACTCGAAAGGCGTCGTACTCTCACACGAAAATCTTGTCTCGAACGTTTTGGCTTGCTGTGAAGTCTGCGAAATCAGGAACGACGACAATTTTCTGCTCTTGCTGCCGTTGCATCACACGTTTTCCAGCACAGTTACGATGTTACTTCCTATCGCCAAAGGGGCACGCGCCACGCTTGCGACGAGCTATAGATCGCGCGATGTAATTGACGACATTCGCATTAGTAAGGTCTCTGTCTTGGTCGGCGTTCCGCAAATATTTGAGAATATGATGAACAGTGTCCTCCGAGCGGTTGCGGCTTCATCTTTGACAAAGCGCGCACTCTTTCACTCTTTGCGGGCGATCACCCAATTCTCTAAACACATCAGACTAAACCTCGGCCAAACTCTGTTTAACTCACTCCGGCATAAAGCAGGACTAAGCTCTGTCCGCCTTATGGTTTCCGGTGGTGCCGCATTGCCGGTCACAGTCAACCGCTTTTTCGAGAGCGTAGGATTCGTACTGATTCAAGGCTACGGCCTGACCGAGAGCAGCCCCGTTTTATGCGTCAACCCTCCCGCAAAAAACAAACTCGGCTCTGTTGGCCCGTCGCTCAGCGGGATAACCCTAAAGATCAAGGATCCAAACTCCGATGGTGTAGGCGAGGTCTGCGCTCGCGGCCCAAACATTATGCAAGGCTACTTTGAAAATGAAGAAGCCACACATCGCGTCTTGCAAGACGGTTGGCTGAACACCGGCGACGCAGGGTTTCTCGATCGTGACGGCTACCTGCATCTAACTGGTCGCCTGAAGAATGTCATTGTTACTTCCGCAGGCAAAAACGTCTATCCCGAAGAAATCGAATCCAAACTCGCCGCTGAAGAGGCTATCGCAGAAGCTCTTGTAATTGGAGTCGCAGGCAAAGGCACAAAAAGCGAGCGTCTTTGTGCCCTGTTGAAACTGGATGAAGAGTACATGAAACTCCATATTGCGCAAAAGTCTCCCGAGCAAATCGCGACCGAAATCATCCGTCACTACAATCACAGCACACCGTCCTATCAAAACATCCGCGAGTGGAAACTAATTGAAGGGGAATTTGAGAAAACCTCAACTCGCAAGATTAAACGCTTCCTCTACCACGACAAATTCCAGTAGTCAATCCTGGAATATCAATCAATATCATTCGATTTAAGCATCACTAACTCATTTCCCACATGAGCACATCAACGGCTATCGGTACTCCCGTAAAGCACAAACATCCTGCCGGACTTCCTGTTCTCTTCTTTACAGAGATGTGGGAACGATTTAGCTTCTACTGTATGCTGGCCATCCTATCGCTGTACATGAACGAGAGCCTTGGCTTTGATACCAAGACCGTTGGTCAAATTTACGGCGGTTACATCGCTCTCGTTTACTTCAGTCCGCTGATCGGCGGTTTGCTCGCCGATCGTTGGCTCGGGTTTCGTCGAGCGATTTTCATCGGTGGTATCTTCATGGGCGTCGGACATCTGCTGCTTGCATTCCCGCCGCTTCCCACGTTCTTCGCCGGACTCTGCTGCCTGATCATCGGTAACGGTCTGTTCAAACCGAACATCTCAGTCCTGCTCGGCAACCTGTATCGCGATATGCCCGAAAAACGGGACGACGCCTACAACATCTTTTACATGGGCATTAATGTTGGTGCTTTCTTCGCTCCTATCGTAGCCTCATATCTGCGCAATGAGTTTGGCTGGCACTACGCGTTTGGTGCCGCCGGAGTCGGCATGATGTTCTCCCTGTTGATCTTTAATATCTTCCGCAAACACGTCATTGCCGGAGACGTTACCGCAATGCAAAACGCCTCAACTGCCGGTAGGAATGACATCGCGCTCACTCCGCAGCAAGAGCGCGCTCGCATCAACGCACTCCTGCTCGTATTCGGTGTGGTGATTGTCTTCTGGATGGCCTTCCATCAAAATGGCTTCACGCTCACCTTCTGGGCACGAGATTGCACGGACACAACGTGGTCACCCGAACTCTTTCAAGTGATTAACCCCGCCTTCGTTCTGCTGTTCACACCGCTGCTTGTCTTCTTCTGGACATTGTTGCGCAAGCGGAACGTTGAACCTTCCACTGCCGCAAAAATTGGTATCGGCATGCTCCTGACTGCCGCCGCCTATTCAATTATGACAATGGCCGGACTTGCCGGTGGCGACACAGGCCGCGTTGGTGAGAGTTGGTTGGTCTCAGCCTACGCAGTAATCACGCTCGGCGAACTTTGTCTTTCTCCGATGGGATTGTCACTCGTAAACAAAGTCGCTCCTGCAAGAATGCGCGGCTTATTAATGGGAGGCTGGTTTGCTGCAACGGCGATTGGAAACTACCTTTGCGGTTTCGTCGGCGGATGGTGGGACGACATGCCGCACAGCAAGTTTTTCGCAATACTCGTTTTTGCATCGCTCGGAGCGGCGCTGCTGCTATTCATGGTACTGAAGCACATCCGCCCGACAATTAAGGAAGCCGAAGACGCGCACTTGCAGTAACGCAAACGGTCTTTCCATAGAATAAGAACGAGGGGTCTCGCATAGAAAACCTGACTCACATAGCCGCGAAAGTGGTGTTCCTCGGATTAGGAGCGACTCTCACTTTTGATCTTTGGGCGCAGTTTCTGAAACTCGCGTTCAAGATAACTCCATCTAATATCTGTCTTGTTGGCCGCTGGATTCAATACATGCCACAGGGAGTCTTCAAGCATTCAAGTATTGCAGCGTCTCCCAAGATGAGCGCCGAATGCCTTGTAGGATGGATCGCCCACTACGCTATCGGAATCTCATTGGCCACCGCGTTTGTGCTATTTGTCGGTTTCAAGTGGCTCCAAAACCCCACGTTGCCGCCTGCATTCATTTTCGGGATCATTTCGGTCGCCGCGCCATTTTTTATCATGCAGCCGTGCTTCGGACTCGGATTTGCTGCGTCGAAAACACCAAATCCAACGCAAGCACGACTTCGCAGTCTGATGAATCATGCGGCCTTTGGTGTAGGGCTATACCTATCTGCCTTATTGACCAGTTACTACGGCTACTAAGCTGAGCAGACTTTCACAAACAAATCTAAATTTAATACATATCACACAATACAATTGGAGTAAAATATGACAATATCCTGTTTGATCAAAGCACCAAGATTGATTTGTACACTCTTGCTATCTGCTTTTACGATCGGAATCATCGGCAGTTCAGCCCAAGCGCAAGACCTAAAAGAGCGCAGCGAAATCGCCGACAAATACAAATGGAACTTGACGGATATTTACAAGACCGACGACGACTGGGAAGCAGACATGGCGACGTTAGAAGCCATGATCCCGAGCTTGTCAAGTTACGAAGGCAAAATCAGCAAATCTGCTACCGACCTGCTTGCATACTTTCAAGCCGGTGAAGAGATCAGCAAGAAGTGTGGCAATGTCGCAGTTTACGCCAGCCTCTCCTACGACCAAGACACACGCGTTCAGAAATACACAGGCTACAAAGATCGCATCAGCTCGCTTGGCTCAAAATACAGTGAAGCCACATCCTGGTTCACACCTGAACTTGTTTCAATCTCCGATGCCACATTTGAGCAATGGTACAACGAATTGCCCGCATTAGCCGTCTATCGACAGAGTATTAACGATGCACTGCGCACGCGCATACACACGTTAAGCCCGGCCGAAGAACGTATCATGGCGCTGACAGGCGAGATGTCGTACGGTTACTCCAAGGCAAACACGGCCCTGCGTACAACCGACATGAAATTCCCGACCATCAAGGACGCAGAAGGCAACGACATTCAGCTTTCAGAAGGCCGCGTACGCATGCTGCTTGAAAGTTCAGACGCACGCGTACGCCGCGAAGCCTCAATTGGTCTGCTGAATTCCTACAAGCAATATCAGAACACCGCCGCCGCACTTATGGGCGGTAATCTCGACGGCGATCTGTTTTCCGCGCGCGCCCGTCACTACAACTCTGCTCTGCACGCATCGCTTGACGGCGACAACATCGACAGCACAGTCTATTTGAATCTCATTGAGACGGTCAAGGCCAACACTGGCACGTTGCAACGCTACGTTGATCTTCGCCGCCGCGCAATGGGCTTAGATTCCATTCATTTGTATGACATGGTTGTCCCCCTGATTCCTGAGACAAGACAGGAAGTGGCTTTTGACGATGCTGTGACAACCATTGAATCCGCAATGGCTCCGCTTGGCAAAGCCTACGTAGATCCCATGAGCGTCGGTTTCAACAGCCGTTGGATTGACGTTTACGAAACGCAAGCCAAGCGCAGCGGCGCCTATTCATCGGGCACCTATCTCACGCACCCATACATGCTGCTGAACTACAACAACACATTGAGTGACATGTTCACCTTAGCGCATGAAATGGGACACTCGATGCACACGTGGCACAGCAACAAGTACCAACCCTATGCCAATTCCGGCTACACTTTGTTCAACGCCGAAGTTGCCTCTACCTTCAACGAAGCCCTGTTGATGGACTACCTATTGAAGAAAGAAAAAGACCCCGCCAAGCGTCTCTATCTCATCAATCAGTACATTGACAACATCCGCAACACGGTTATCACGCAAGTCATGTTTGCCGACTTCGAATTGAAAATGCACCGCGCCTCCGAAGCAGGTGAACCGCTAACAGGGGACGCCCTCGGTCAAATGTATCTCGAAACCCTCGAATCCTACTATGGCAACAGCGTCGTGATCGATCCCGAGTACGCATTCACATGGATCCGCATTCCGCACTTCTACCGCAATTTCTATGTGTACAAATACGCCACGTCATACTGCGCGTCACAAGCGTTATCGCAAAAGGTATTGAAAGGAGAAAAAGGCGCAAAGGACTCCTACATCAACTACCTCTCAAGCGGCTCCAGCAAATATCCGCTTGAGTTGCTGAAAGACGCCGGAGTGGACATGTCCTCACCCGCCCCCATCGAAGCCACGATGAAGAAGCTCTCCGAACTCGTTGACGAGATGGAAAAACTCCTTAAGCAAACCAAGCGTATCTGACCGCGCGTTTAACCGCTGGCCTGTCACACCGGAAGTCACGTTTAGACTCCGCATCAAAAAAACACGAGCTTCCACTCGTGTTTTTTTTGTTACAATATCACCGAACTCCTCGAAAAGCGTGCGAACGGGCTTGACTCCTCGCCCGTTTGACCTTATCTTAATAGACTACGCGCCGACAACCACAACCGAGGTTGAAAAGCATGGGTAGCATACGCGAATTTCACCTGCAACTCAGTTAAACTCTGAGCAGGGTGGAATTCGCGCTTTTGTTTGTCTATAAACGGTGCCCCACAAGTCACAATATTACTATTGAGGTGGCAACATGAAAAACACTCTTCCCCCTCGCGTCGAACAAAACATTGAAGCACAGGTGCGCGTAGCAACGATGCTGCGTGAGCTGGCCGCCGTGCGCGGGGCGCGTCCCGTTCCATTCGTGACGATATCGCGCCAATTCGGCTGCGAAGCCATCGTTCTCGCCGAATCTCTGGCCCGCGAGTTCGACGCATTAGAGAAACTCGAATCCGGCTCGTGGCAGGTCTATAACCGCAAGCTGATAGAGGCGATGGCGGATCAGAAATACTCCTTCGACCAGCTCATGTCGGCGCTTGATTCCAAAGTGCGCGGAGCAATTGAAGAATTCGTCGAAACTCTCGTCGGCGAGATATCCGATTTGAAACTCCTGCACAAGCTTGTTCAAACGATACGCGCCACAGCCATGCTGGGTCGTTGTATCATCATAGGTCGCGGTGGAGCCATTGTCACACGCGATCTCCCCGGCGGCATTCACGTTAGACTTGTAGCATCAGAAGAATTGCGGCTCAAAGGCTTGGTCGAGCGCTACGGCTGGACAGAATCCAAAGCTCGTCAAGAGCTAAAAGAGCAAGAGTCCTCGCGCCAAACATTCTACAAAAAGTATCTGCACCGCGATTCCAACGACCCGGAGATCTACGACCTCGTATTAAACTCCGGTCGCCTAACTCAACCCGAAATGGTCAACCAAATCACCACTCTCTTCCAATCCCGCCGCCTTTTGCCATAGAAAACACATCCGCCGAGCGGGTGTGTAGGGGCGGCAGGCGTTCCGCCCGCCCCAAGAGGGATCGAAAGCTAGTCCGCCGAGCGGGGATTTAGCGTAGCGGTTCCCCGCCGGAATCCGATTAATAGTAGCAGCACAAAAAAACTAGGTCGTGCTTCCAAGCACGACCTGCCTTCATTTCATTCGCCGTTGTGGGTGTCCACACCCGCAATGGTGACATGTTGCACACATTGAAAACGTTAAAATACCGTGTCATCATGTCTTTCCCGTAGTGCCGCACGATGCCTGTCCCGTAGGGATGCGCTCCGACCGTAGCACCCGCGTTCGCGGGCAAAATCCCCCAAGCACCCCACCAATCTCAAGCGCAATCCACAATGTCAAAAATGTCGTCATTCTGAAGGTTTCAGCAGAAACCTGAAGAACCTCTCCGGTATCCCCCCAAATCTGCCGCAGATTTGATGGGATAAAGGGGGGCCTCTGTATTTCTGTCATCCTCTGTTAGGATCTACCCAAGCAACACGAACACTTTAAGCGCATTCCACAAACGTCAACCACCTTGTCATCCCGCAGCGCAGCGAAGGGACCTACCCAAGCACCCCAACAATCTACAGCGCATCCACCTCATTGTAGGGGCGGATGGCAATCCGCCCGCGTCAAGCACAATCACAAATGTCAGGCGCGGTGGCAGAGCCTGTCCTCGTAAGGATGTCTTCACCTGCCCCGCTTACGAAGATGTTAAGCGCATTGTCATGCTGGAAGCATCTCGCCAAGCAACCCGGCAGTTTCTATCGCATCTCCCCTTGACAACCCCACCAACCCTCCGTATCTTCAACAAAGGTCCAGAGAACCCCCAACCCTTCACCTCGGAGACCAAAATAATGACGCGAATTCTATCTGTATTCAATCTTTTGAAGCGGGTGGGGTTCGCGCTTTTGTTGTTGGGAGCATTTGGAATAACAGCAAACGCTCAACTTCTTCAGTGGGGTCCCGACGGGAAACCTGTACTTGTGCCTAAGTCAGTGCACCCTGGGCTGAATCTTCTATCCCATGATTCATCCGCGATTGTGGCCTGGTCGGATGCTAGATCCGAGTACCAGAATATCTACGCTCAGAGTATCTCTATAGACGGTGAATTTATGTGGGGAGATGGGGGAGTTCCGGTTACAGCCGCATCAGGTTTCCGAAAAGACCCCGTAGTTGCTCCGATTGACGGTGGATATCTTTTTGTCTGGGCGGAAGGAGCGACTGGGGATGATGTGTATGCACAGAAACTGGACAATTTTGGGAATCGCGTTTGGAGCGGATTAGGTGTTCAGTTAGATGGCAATGGCGCAGAGGATTGTCAGCATTTGTCACTTCAAGTTGTGCCAGACGGTTTTGGCGGGGTTTATGTGATTTGGATCTCAGCGGATTTCTCTTCGTCATGGATTGCGGTCAATCATATTGATGGAACTGGTACATTGTTGTTTCCTGCACCATTGGTGCTGCTTCAATCTCATTATGCAACCATGCCTTCTGGTGCGGTCGACTCCAATGGTGATTTGTTAATTGGTGTGGCAATGTCAATTGAGTTGCCAGTTATAGAATTATTTGCCGCAAAAGTGACTTACGATGGAATGATGCCATGGGGGACTAACGGTACTGTATTAGTATGTGATGCATCTGGAAGAGAGGAAGACGTACACCTCGTTACCGATGCGACAGGACTTGGCGCATATGTCTTCTGGGGTGATGGAAGAAATGGAAATGACGAGTGGAACATTTGGCTTCAACATCTGACAGGTGAAGGGCATGCTACACTTGATTCAAATGGCGTTAGGCTCTGTACTGCACCGGGTGGGCAAATTGGACTGAGGGTTTGTCCGAGTATCAACGAAGGCGAACGAGACGGTACACTGCTTTGTTGGCTCGACCGCCGTTCGAGTGTTTTCGCAGAAGAAATATATGGACAGAAACTTGGTATGGATGCACAACCTGAATGGGAAACAAATGGCGTTGTCATTTGTGGAGGCACGGACGAGAACGAATGGGATCGGTCTGATTTGCAGCTCTCGTCAGATGGGGCGGGCGGCGCTTTGTGCGCTTGGCGAATAGAGCACGACAATCAATTTGAATCTGCGAACTTAAACATGCAGAGAGTTGATTCGAGTGGATTAGCTCTCTGGCAAGAGTGCGGAATGATAGTTTCAGACGCACCCTGGCAACAGTATGACCACCTTCTACAATTGCTTGTTGATAAAGCTATCTTAACTTACACTGACAGGCAGAATGGTTCAAGCGAAATTCGTGGACAAGCATTGCAAGTCGGGGACGGTGCCAGACAGTGGGAAGAGTCCGGCAGAGAAATTGCTGAGATGGGCACTGGCCGTGGTTCAACTAACGATTACTCATTAGAAGCTGTTGCCCTTGGCGGCGAGAGAATTGCAGTAGTGTGGGAAGATGGCCGGAGGATTCGCAATGGGAGTCGTTTGTATTTCCAAGTATTGAATAGTTTTGGAATGCCGGAATATTCCATGAACGGAATCCCAATTTCAGCCAACAATTCTGGAGTTGATACATTTGCACAGAGCATTTATGGCACTTCTTTGTTAGCTGATGGATCAGGCGGATTCTTTGCTTCGTTCCAAGACGGTCGTTTTGGTCCGCCAATACAGATACGGCTAACTCACATTGACACAAGTGGAGAGTTTGCCTGTGATTCTGTCGGCCAGATTGTTCACGAATCATCTTTTTCTCAATATGTTTCTTCGCTTGTTGCTGATGCGGCTAACAACGTCTATTTGGCAATTGACGAAAGGCCAACGATGCTTTCTCGCTCCGTTTATGTGACAAGAATCGGGAATGAGTGCAATGGAGTATGGCCTACTCCAACCAGACTCGGCGCGGAGCATGAGTTCATATCCCTCGCGACTGCTGTTGAAGCAACGGATGGGTGTCTGATCGTATGGGAATTGCCAACAGAGGACCAAACAGATTGGATCGTTGATTTGTATTGCTCAAAGATAAACAGCGAAGGAACAATTGAGTGGACATCGAGATTTGGTACCGCGTTACCAAATATCCTTGGTCCAACTTATCTTTCAGACGGGCACAGCGGATTATACGGTGTTTGGAATGATCTCCGAGATGGCGATGAAACACCAAGTGTCTCTGCTCAACACGTGGACAGTGCAGGTAACGCTCTATGGGGGGTAAATGGCTCAAGTGTGACGGACCAACTCTTCGAGCAATTGTGGCCTACACTGACGGTAACAACTTCTGGCGAAGTTGTTGTTGCTTGGACAGATTTTCGTGATACTTTTGACTCAGGCATTTACGGGCAGCGTTTTACACCGAATGGGACAAGGTTATGGCCCTCAGACGGCCTATTTCTCAGCGGTGGTCCTGGCATGGAACTCAATGCCACATTGATCGCAGATGACTCAAACGGTGTATATATTGCTTGGGACGATTGTCGCAATTTAGAGGGGTGCGACATTCGATTTCCGCGTGATTTGTATGCAATACACTTAGATGAGAATGGCAACATTGCTGATCCTTGGTGGCACGATGGGGGTGATAAACTCTCTTCTCCCCGCACGCGCTCGCTTGCGTTCAAGGCCATCTCAGACAAGAATGGAGGAGCCTTTGCCACCTGGATTGACCGTCGGTCCGTGGAGTATTATGGCGACGTTTATGAAGGTGTCTATGCGCAAAAATTCGGTTGGCAAAGAGTAACTCAGAGTACTGATGTTGGGTCTAACACCGCGCTAGAGTTCAGAGTTCAACAGAACTCCCCCAACCCCTTCAACCCCACAACAACACTGAGCTTTTCGTTGCCTAAGTCGTCGCATGTAGAGCTTACGGTATATAATGTCTTAGGCAGAGTCGTGATGTCGCGTGAATTGGGCATGCTGAATGCTGGAATGCACGACGTGGTTGTAGATGGAGCGGAGTGGAGTTCAGGGATTTACTTTGCTTCGGTCTCTACGGGAGAATGGCGTGAGGTGGTGAAGATGGCACTCGTGCGATAGGGGCAGGCTTCAAAGCATTCCCGCAGCGGATGATCTTTAGGCGGCATGGCCGCCTTTCTTATGCCCTTTGCCTCCGAATGTCCAAATTTTCTCCCTAACCCTATTCCCTCTAAAGACTTGTTAAGTCTAATATTTGAAAAATAATGCTTGACCATCCGTTCAATATTTCGTATATTGGGGTATGAACAAAATCAATGAGATAAGGCTATGTGAATATTGGTGCACCCCCGAAAATTAAACTACTGTTTATCCAAGACAACCGTTCCGACAATTATTAGCGTTTTACACAGAAACAACCCCTTACAACCCCTCCTCGCCTCTCCATTTTTCCCAGAAATAGTGACTCTTTCAAGCTACCGCGCCAGCGCAACACCCGCTTAACAAGCGGTCGCTTGATACTCTCGTGAAGTCGGATATATTGTTAGTAATTACGCCGACGCTCCCCCCACAAACCTCCCGTTTTCCTACATGACAGCTATTGAAACTCCTACGGACCGCACTCTGTTCGGTTTCCGCATGGGCTACTGGATGCTCTGCGTCATCGAGATGTTCGAGCGCCTCGCCTACTTCACCGTCCGCAGCGTCGTCGCTGTGTACATCATGCAGGCCGACGATCCCGGTGGCCTTCATTTTACCGCTGCCGACAAAGGCACCATCTTCGCATGGTGGTTCGTCTTCCAATCCATTCTCCCGATGTTCACGGGCGGTTACGCCGACCGCTACGGTTACAAGAAGACCATCTTCTTCTCTGTAACCATGAACATCATCGGCTTCGTGATGATGGCCTACCTCCGCACGTTCTGGGGCTTCTTCGGCGGCGTGCTGGTCTTGGCTACAGGCACCGCGTTCTTCAAACCCGGCCTGCAAGGCTCGCTTGCGCAAAACCTCGACAAGACCAATTCGTCAGTAGGCTGGGGCATCTTCTACTGGATTGTCAACGTCGGCGCCTTCATCGCCCATCCGTTAGCCGGAGTCCTGCAAGTCGGCCTCGGCTGGAAATCCGTCTTCTTAGGCTCCGCAGCCTTCACGGCATGCAACTACCTCATGCTGTTCACCTTCAAGGACTTCGATTCCAAATCGGACAAAACTGAAGGCCCCCTTCAAGTCTTCGCGCGCACAATCAAGAACATCTTTGAACCGCGCTTGCTGGCTTGGTTGGGCATCATGTCCTGCTTCTGGCTGATGATGTACCAGCTTTGGGATCTACACCCCAACTTCATCTCAGATTGGGTGGACAGTTCAAAAGTAGCAAGCATCCTACCCGACTTCCTCTCCAAGGCAACAGATCGCGGCATGCAAGTTCAACAGCAGAACATGCTCGCCTTGAACTCGCTGTTGATAGTCGTTTGCATGATCCCCGTCTCATGGCTTGTTCGCAGATTGCGCACACTCGAGTCCATGATCTTCGGTATGCTAATCGCCACCGGCGGCATCTTGGTCGCTGGATTGACCAACAGCGGTTGGGTCTTCTTGTTCGGTGTCATCTTCTTCAGCGCTGGTGAAATGCTCACCGGCCCCAAGAAGAACGAGTACCTCGGTCTGATTGCACCGGAAGGGAAGAAGGGACTCTACCTCGGTTATGTCAACATCCCCGTCGGTGTCGGCGGCTTCTTTGGCTCCAAACTCGCCGGATTCCTCTACGGTAACTACGGCGAGAAAGCCGTCCTCGCCCAGAAGTACATCCTCGAACACACACCGATGGGTCAAGGCAAAGTCTGGAACGGCGAAGCCGAGTCCTTGACAACTCTATTAGGCATAGAGCGCACCGCAGCCTTCGCCAAACTCCAAGAACTCACAAGCACCACGGCTCCGCAAGCCACCCAACTCTTGTGGGACACCTACTCCCCGCAATACGCCGTCTGGATCCCCTTCGCCATCATCGGCGTCTTAGCCGTAATCGCCCTAATCATCTTCTCCCAAATGGCCAAACGCTGGTCCGATATGAACGCTTAGAGTTGTCAGAATTAAACGTCGAAAGCCCTTAAGAACAATCTTAAGGGCTTTCGATTTAATCCGGTCGTTTCAATTTAATTCTTAATCTTCTGCTTCGTCCCCACGCGAAGGTCAGGTCCGTTGGCAAGAACTGAGTCCAAGTTCTCAAGATAGAAGGCCCAGCCGCCTTGATGACTATCACGCAAACCGCGCCAGACTTCGCCTTTACCCCAGCCCGTGTGAACGATCTTCACAAGCGTGCCGTTCTCAACCTGAGACAACGTAACACTCACAACAGTTCTCGAATCCACTTGAGGATCATATCCCGGCTCGGCTGGATTCTTCTTTGGGCCAGCCCCCATCCATTCAAACACAAGTTTCTTCGGCGGATCAAATTCTAAGTAGTTTCCCCAGCGAGTGTGATTGTGTTCAGGATCGCTCCCTTCCCACAAAATTCGATAGCCGCCGTCTTTGCGTGCATCAATCTCCTCTGTCTTAGAGAAGAACCAATTCTCCAACTCTTTTGCATCTGTCCATGCCTTCCAAATCCGCTCAGGCGTGGCTTTGATGACTCGTTCAACGACCACATCAGGTGTGCTCACGATGTCTCCCCATCTGTTTTGTTTTCATTCTCAAGATATTTCTTCAGTGCACTGAGTTTGTCATCCCAAAATATTCTGTAATACTCCATCCACTCCGTCGCCTCACGCAAATTCTTGGCGTCAAGGCCGATGTGGTGAATCCTCCCGTCGCGTGTGCGCGAAATCAAACCCGCCGCTTCCAACACCTTTAAGTGTTTCGACACGGCAGGTAGGCTCATTTGGTGCGGCTCGGCAAGTTCGCCCACTGTAGCCGATCCCTTGGCCAATTGGGCCAAGATGTCCCGCCGAGTCGGATCAGCCAGCGCACCAAAAATCAGGTTGAGTAAAATAGAATTGTTAACCATTTGGTTAAATATAATGCCGTCCGGAGAAAAAAGCAACCCCCCAAAAGTCAAACTTGAGGGGTCGAAAAATTACTTTTGAAATCAAGTCTAACTATTTGACATACATCAATTTCTGCATTCCGATGACGTTATTGCCACGCAGGAGCCGCACGAAATACACCCCCATCGTCAAATTGTCTGGCCTCCAATTTCCCCTCAATTTATCATTCATTGCTCTGCATGTTCGTTGCCCGCTTCCAGCCGCTCAATATTACCGCCGCACTAATCCCCAACCCCACAAAAATCGGTTCCACCCCCAGCCAATAGCTTCCGTCCGCAGACCAGAATCCCGATAGTCGCCACACCAGCGCAACGCCTCCGGCAAGTAACATGCTCACAAATACCGCACCCTCCTTCGGCGGCTTCTTCGAAAACCACGCCAGCAGAGCAGGGAAGAGCAGCGCCGGAGCCGTGATCGAACCAATCGCGTGCCACAGCGAGATCACCGATTCCGAAAACCACGCAAGAGCAAGCGCGCACGCAATTCCGAGCACAGCGCCAAACTTGAGCAAACGAAATTCTTCGCTCGACGTACGCGCTTTGCCGCGCGACATCACGTCTCGCCCAAGCGCCGCACCCGCAATGAACGTATAGCTGTCAATGGTCGAAGCCACCGTTGCAATCAACGCCGCAAGAAACAATCCGAACAATCCAATCGGCAGTACCTTTGATGCAAGCTCTGGAAACGCAAACACTGGCGACGCAACATTCCCAAGTAACGCGCGCGCATAGAGTCCTGTAGCCGTTGTCATAAAATCAAATACAGCCCAGAACAAAACCGCAATCACAACACCCGGAATTACAGTCTTCTCAGACTTCGCGGCAAACGACCGTTCATAAAACAGCGGTTCCACCAAAGTCGTAGAGGCAATCACATACCACACCAATACTGCGCTGATTGCCTGCCCGCCCGTTGGCGTAAGAAGTTCGGGAGCCACACTCGCGCGCACAAACTCAAGCCCGCCGTATTTCAAATAGAGCGTAACCACCATCACTGCAAAACCGACATACATCAAGGCGAACTGAATCATGTCGGTCCGGATAACGCTAAACAACCCTCCGCGAAACAGATAGAGAGTGGAAATCGCCGCGCCAATCAACAGCGAAACGTGATATGGCAAACCGAACATCCATTCAATCAGCTTTCCCAGCATAAGCAGATACGCCGCAGGCATTGCTGTCAGAAAGATAATCCCGCCGCATAACCGCGCCGCGTTAGTCCCGTATGCGATTTGAAACCTGTCCGGCAGCGAAAGCAACTCCGACCGTCGCGCACGCTTCGCCAAAAACACCGCAAAGATCAGAGCATACAAATAGTACGGCACGCCGAAGACAAACCAATTAGAGAGTCCGTACGAATAGGAGTACTCACTGACTCCCAATATCCCGCCATACCAAGCCGACACAATAGAGAGCACAAAGGCCGGAAGCGAGAGCTTCCGGCCTGCAATCAAGTACTCATTCATCTGTCCGGCGCGACGCCAAAAGCCCGCGAGCAGCACAGCGCCGATCGCGCCAACTACGACAACAATATCAAGCCATGAAGCCTGTGCCAGCCCACCCGTCATAGCTCAA
>Ga0154020_10005561_pt1 | contig 14844 bp, 14 predicted proteins | sample Klosneuvirus_201_FD_109709 | JGI IMG/M metagenome (GOLD analysis project Ga0154020, IMG submission 109709) | Active sludge microbial communities from wastewater, Klosterneuburg, Austria - Klosneuvirus_20160825_MG | ecosystem: Engineered > WWTP > Aerobic digester > Activated sludge | place...
TGCGCACTGGCATATAGTTCTGGCGCACATTCCGGCTCTCCTATTTATGGTGAGCGCGGCGATTTTGGTGCTTGCAACTTTGTGGAAGGACAGCCGCTGGCAACGTGTCGCGCTCGGTTTTATTGTGGCGGCGGCATTCTGCACTGTGGTGGTGTTTCAGTTCGGGGAGGACGCGGAGCACATTATTGAAGCGATGCCGGATGCTTCGAATATGGAGCAGTATATTCATCCGCACGAAGAGCTTGCCGAAACCGCGCGCAATATTATTCTGCCGTTTGGCATTCTGATTCTCGCGCTATGGTGGTTCACGCGCAAGCACACGCTGTTGCCGGTTTGGGCTTCGTGGGGAGCGGTTGTAGTGATACTCGGAATATTCATTTTGCTCTCGAATGTCGGAGCGGCGGGAGGAAAGGTGAATCATCCGGAAGTGCGCGGCGTCGCTGCCGGACAGAGCTTCGATGATCGTGGTGGCGATGACGACTAAACAAATAGAGCAATAACAGGGAGAAAACTCATGGCCAAGAAAGCGGTCAAGAAAGACGTTAACTACACCGTTGCGACGGGGAAGATTTCATTTTCGGTGGTGCAGACCTATCGCGCACCGCTAAAAAAAGTGTGGGAGGCCGCGACGAAAGCCGCGCATCTCGAAAAACATTTTGTCGATCGTGTGCGCGGAGATTTCAACGAGAATTTTGAAACGACGTTCTGGTTTTGGAAAGGTCACGGCGAGTTTCCGCTCTATCCGGTCGCCTTCGCCAAAGAAAAATTCGTCGAGTTCTATTGGCCGCTGTACGGCTCAAAGAACAAGCTCTCGCTCGTGCGCTTCGAGTTCTCGGAAAAGAAGGGGATTGTCACGGTGAAGATTACTGAAACCGGTTGGAGCCAATCGGGATTGGAATATGCCTTCGGGAATTGTCAGGGCTGGACGGAATTTTTGATGACATTGAAGGCATATGTGTTGTTGAAGAAGGATTTGCGAACCCAGCGTTGACGCTGGACCCAGTGCGCTGGCGCGAAAGCAACATTATATAAGGAGGTCAACCTCATAACTTGATACAACGATACTTTTCCAATTCAAAATCTAATTACGGAGTGTATCATGTATCGTATTCTTCTTACGCTCACGCTGCTACCATTTGCGTCAGCTTTTGCGGTGACGCCGTTTGTATCGGTGGGGATGGCGCCGACGGTTTCGGTTTTCAAGTATCCAACATCAACGAATCGCCCTCCGGAGTATGAAAACTCATTCCTTGCGGTCGGCGGGATGGTTTGCGCAGGGCTAAGCGGACGGCTTCATGAGTGGTATGCGCGTTTCACATGGAGCAATTCGGACGAGTCAAAGGACAAGTTTGAGGACGAAGTTTACATTAGTGACGTGATGACGGCATACATCACTCATGAGCACGCGGACCGCTGGCAGGATCAGCGGTTGACAATGGGACATCGTTGGCTGCTGTTCCGAAGCGAACAGAAACTGATGGTGGGGTTTGTCGGAGCGGGGCTTTCGGCGGGAACGGCACTTTGGCGAACACACTACAAGCAGTCCTCGGCAGTCTTCAATGTTGAAGAAATGGAAATGACGCGTGATAGCTTTACCCGTGAAGATGCGAAGTATTCAAGTTATAGCTTCGGCGGAAGTGCGGAATTGGGAGGGAGAGTTTCGATCAACCGAAACCTTTTCATAGAAGCATCCACTCAATTTGGCATTAGCAGGACGGTGTTCGCCGAGCCGGGCGATGATTACGGTTTGACATCGAACCTCGCCGGAACGGTCATTGAGCCATCGTTGTTGCTCTCCTTACGGTGGGAGCTGAGATAGCAAACAGAGCGGTAACAAGGGTCAAGGAATTGACAGGAGTATTGCATCTCCGCCTTTTGTCATCCTCTGTAAGGATCTTGCCAATCGCACTGGACGACAGTGACATAACAATCAATTTACAGAATTTGAATCAGCACTTGAGAAGAAAGAACATTCAATGACACAGCCATCTCTTAGTCGGAGACACGTTCGTATTCTTTTATGCTTTGCAACCTTAGCTCTTAGTATCACAATTGTCGCATGCCAACCACCACCCGTAGTAATACCGCCAACCGCTGTGCCGCCTCTTGAAGCACGAGTTTATACTTCGCCCGGCCTTGATTGGTCTTCATTCAAGGACATTAAGTTGGACTTGCGGGAGCGCGGCACGCCTGATGAGTCCCGAAATCAGCTCTTGGAAGAGTTTCTGCTCACCGAAGCATCATTACTCTTGAGTCGAAAAGGATATACGGTTGTCGATTCTGGCGCCTCCGCATTGCTCAGGGTGTACTTCGGAGTTTCTGAGAAGAAGGCGGAGCAACTTGAAGCGAAGAACATTGGCTATGCCTCGCTTCAAGGTCAGCCCGGTTTTCTATCAAACATTCTTTTGCAAGGCGGTTTGTGGCAATCTGCTTCGGTGAGTACTGCCATGTGGACGACATTATCAAAGGCAACATACTACGAAGCGGAGATCACGCTCGAACTTTATAGCATCGATACAAACAAACAGCTTTGGCGTGGCGACGTCTTTATCTCGATGGATTCGCGGGATATTCGGACAAGTAGCAACTACATGTTCAGAGATCTTCTGTGGTCATTTCCCGCAATTTCGTATGCGCGAGTTGTTGTGCCAAAAGCAGAGGAGTCAGAATTTGAAACACTGTGGGAAAACTTTGTTGAGAACCGCGAATTCTTTATTCCAGGATCTCGACATCACATTAGTTTTGCCTTCAAAGAGTATATGGCCAACGAAAGCGAAGCCGAAGCAGTTTTTAAGACCACCCCTAAGTACGAACAACTAAAGCAATCATGTCGACCGTGGGAAACCCTCGAAGAGACGCGCCCATACAGAGATGCGTTTCTAAAGTGGTACAAGCAAGATGGCGCGAACCTCAAGTCTATCAAAACAAAAGAAATCTTTCGCGATAAGACAGATCTTCTTCCTGCTTACATTGACTTAATGCAGACTTGTCCAATCTCCTATGTAGACCAGCAACAAAAGATACATCTTGTCGGCGAATATGAAATTAGCGGATCAACACACTATTTACACCTCGTGGCAACACCGCAACGCCAACCATACATCTTTATTTCTGGAATGACTCGATACTATAAAACAAAGTATCATGCTATTCTGCTCGAAGAATTGAAAGCTGACGAGTATGTACAAATGACAAAGCTCGCGCAGCAACAAAGAGAAGAGCAGATAGGTCTTATCGATGCAATGCACCGATAGCAACCGTCTCACCTTCCCCGCCTAACCCTCGGAGCACACTCTTTGCCTTCTGACCGCCTATATCTTATAGACCTCGGCAACGTCCTCTTAAAACTTGATTTTGAGACTGTTTCGTTCTCGCAGGTTATGGGTGCGGAATCTTCGCACGAGCGTATCTACGGCGATGTCTTCTTCGTTGAACCGAGCATTATGCTTGCATTACGGTGGGAGCTGAGATAGCAAACAGGGCGGGAACAGCAACTAAGGACTACATCTAATGCACCGCTGCATATTCATACTATTATTGGTTCCAATATTGTCTGCACAGGCATCGTCGTTTGTGACCATCGGCGGCGGACCGAACGAGTTTTTTACGAAATACTCGATGACCGTTCATGAAGGTGTTTCCACTGACAACGACATCGTGATGGTCGGGAATCGTTGGCAGATTACCTTTGGCGGACGTAGCGAAAAGTCTGAGCTGTATGGTCAATTTCGGCTTTTCGACTCACGCCGCGAGCGCTTGTCTCATGTCACACAAGATGAGCAGGGCTATCAAACCGTTTCGATGATGAGGTGGCAATGGGATCGCGCGCTCGTGTGCGGGTATCGCCGCTACTTGTCACAATCGCAGACTGTTACGATATTGCTTGGCGGTGGAGTCTTGCTCGGATCGGGCCACGGCCATCAGCGGGAACGGCAAACCACGACGCTGGTTCACGAAGACCACAGCCGCGAGACCACGACCGACTATAATTATGAATATGAGTTAGGTGGAGTCAAGGCAGGCATCTTCACCGACTTTGGCTCGCGCATTAAGCTCGCCAACTATTTGTTCATCGAGGCTTTGTTTGAACTCGGAAGAAGCTCGATGGGTGGTTTTCCATTTTTCGTGTCGTCATCGCGAACAAACGATTTCAAATACCTCTCTGGCGGGCAGGAAGCAAGCTTCACTGTAAGCTTGCACTGGGACATGGGCCAGCAATGGGAGTAACAACAACAATCATGCACCGCTACATATTCATACTTTTATTAATGCCAGTATTGTCTGCGAAAGCTGCGACACCGTTTGTGTCGATGGGGGTGCAGCCGACGCTGACATTGGTGGGAACATCTTGGTCGCTTTCAAATCAAGGCGGTATGGATGTGCACAGAATGTTCTTCACCTACGACGGCGGATTTTCGGCCGGAGTCAAATCAAACAAGTATGAACTTTACATTGAGTATTCTTGGAAGAACTCTCAAGAAGAGTACGACAATTACGGAAACTATATAATCATTGAAGACACCACCTGGAGCAGCACGAACTATTCGCACTCCATGAGATTGAAAGACAATCGGATTAAGACCGGAGTCAGGCTCATTGTATCTTCAAGCGCTAATGAACGCGTTGAGTCGTTCGTAGGTGTTGGGTTCTCTTCGGGAACGACGAAATGGAGTCAGTACAGCGAGTATTACGAGCGAACCTATCTCCTTGCGGACACCGAACATTACGAACCCTTGAGTACATCATTCAGCAGCCGCGAAAACAATTGGAACTCAAGCTTTAGCATCGGGGGGTTCGTCGAACTCGGCTCGCGATTTGTTGTGTACCAAGACCTATCTGTCGCAACTTCTGGTCAACTTCACGTCTTCGGGTCGGAATTTGACGAAACAACCATTGACAACTACAGTTGGGGTCACATTGGTCAATACTACATTGAGCCGATGTTTTCTCTCGCCTTGCGTTGGGATTTTAGGAAGTAATACTTATGGCACTCGGTCTCCGTTTCGGCAACCTATGATACAAAACGGGCTGCTTGAATAGATCCTAACAAAGGATGACAGAAAGAAGAGAATCAGATTATCACCCCCAACCCTCGGAACCAACACCTTGCCTTCTGACCGCCTATATCTTATAGACCTCGGCAACGTCCTCTTAAAACTTGATTTTGAGAGGTTTGTGGCGCGCGCGGCGGAGCGGGGGTCACTGCGTGACGGCGCACCTTCGCGCAACGATATTCGGGAGCACTGCATACATGGCGAGTTCAAATCGAGGTTTGAGCGGGGGCGGTGCACGCCTGCCGAGTTTATCGAAGAACTGCGCGACTTTCTGAAGTGGCCCAAGACGCAGGCGAGCACGGCGCGGTTGACCGACATCTGGTGCGACATCTTCGATGAATTTCCGGGTGCGCGGGATGCACTGGAGCAGTTGAAGCTATTGGGGCCAGTGTGGATTTTGTCCGATACCGATCCGCTGCACATTCAATGGGTGTCGCGCAATTTCCCATGGGCGCTGAACGTGGACCGCGTGCTAACATCGTACGCGCGCGGCAAATTGAAATCCGATCTCGGTGTTTTTGAGGAAATTGTTCAAGAAGCCGCGCTGCCCGCCGAGAATATTTTATTCTTCGACGATCTGCAAAAAAACATCGACGCCGCGCACAAAGCGAGTATTTCCACACATTTGTTTTCGACGTGGGAGAATGCGTGGTTGGAGATTTGAAAAATAAAAAAGGGTGCGTATCACGCACCCTTCCACCACTCCGGGGTCGGTGAATGTTTCCAGACTGCGAATTTGGCTTTGTGCATGTGGTAGAACTTTCGGTAGGCCGTGACGGCATCACCCGGAGCTTTGCATTCGTCGGGCATCGCTTGAGCAAATGACGTGCGTCGGCGAGCAATTGGCGCGGGAATTTCTTGAGTGCGAATCCACTCGAACACGGACACAACCGCATGAGTCTTGTTGTATCTCCGCGAGTATTCCTGTGCAAGCTCTTCTCCTAAATCGAGCGCCCACGAGAAGTTGCGGTCATTTGTGCGAATCCAAATCGTACACGGATGCAAATAATAGCCGATTCCCCATGGATCGGGAGTGCCATCGGATTTCGTGCGCGGAAAATCTCTAAACACTCGCGTGAGAAATTTCTTGTCATTCGAGGCCGCGCGTTTTTCATGGAGATTGGTGACGCCATTCCAGAGCCAAAACGCGGACACGAGCATCTGCGCGGTTTCCAGCGGCATCTTGACAATGTGGCGGTCGCAATGATCGCGCGCACACTTTTGGGGGTCTTTGTCGAGAATAAATAGGTTCATTGCCGAACAAAGAAGAAAAGTTCAAGCACTTCCGCAAGACAGAACGAAAGTTACAAATCTCTATTCACATGTAATGGCAGTGAAAGACTGCTCAACGGCCACTATCCACATAATTTTCAAATTGTGAATAACTGCTGTGGATTTGTGGAAAGTGTTAACGGACGAGTAGAATTGCTTTGCTGAGAGAAAATTGTGTCGAATTTGAGTTCGGCGAGTGTGTATTGAGCCGAAAACGAGAGTCACGAGAGAAACTGAAAGCGATATGATAAAAATTCGTCCAATATTCCTGTGGATAATCTGTGTATGGGTGTGGACAACCACAGCACATGCACAACCTACGCAAGTCAAGGTTTGGGAAGAACATTTCGGCCGAATCGCAGTGTATGATACCGTCGCATTTCCCCAATTTCTGAAACACGCCGCCGACAGTCTGGCCACGATGGACGGGATAATATTGGATTTGCGCGAACTCCCGAAAGATAAAATCTGGAGCATCTCGATCTGGTCGTCACTGCAAAAAGAGCTTGAAGATTATACGAAGCCGTTTGTCATCTGCTTGGGCGAAAAAATCCGCGAAGATCAACCGCTGTGGTTTTGGATGAAAGAACGCGAGTGGTCGCGCTTTGAGCCGTCCGGCTCGCTTGGCAAAGCTGAAGCGAAAATCAGAATACTCCACGGCCGTTACATGAAAGACGGCACCGAGCGAATGGAGTGGCTGATGCAACAGAACAAAACAAAATGAGTTTTTTTACGGATTTAGTGCACTGGCTGACGAGCGTCGGGCAGGGACAAGTTTGGCTGCTTGCGCTGGGAATTTTCTGTGCGCGTATTGCAGACCAGAGTTTTGGCACGATGCGCACGATTTCGATATTTCGCGGCTTCAAGGTGCTGGCTGCGATTTTCGGCTTTCTCGAAGTTCTGATTTGGATTAACGTCGCCGCACAGGTTATCCGCAATTTAGATCAATGGTATCTGGCCGTTGTATATGCAGCGGGCTTTGCGGCAGGTAGTTTTGTAGGGATGTGGATTGAGTCGCGCCTGGCCATCGGTCATCAGATGGTGCGCGTGATTGCCAAACGCGAAACGAATCTTGCCAACAAATTGTGGGAGCTGAACTACGCAGTCGTGGAGATGGAAGGCAAAACCAAATCCGGCGAGGTAGATATTCTGTTCGTGGCTGAAAAGAGAAAAGACGTCCCGAAGCTTCTGCGGAAGATTTATGAAATAGATAAAGAGGCCTTTTTCACGGTTGAAGATGTCAAGCAGGTTGGCCTGAAGGCGCGTGACCCGAGTGTCGTGTGGGGTGAAAAAGTGATTGAAGATGTCAGCAGTTGGGTAAAACACCCGCTCCGGAAAAAATAAGATGCTCCACCACGTCGAAATCTACGTTTCTGACCTCGCCCGCTCGCGCGCGTTTTGGCAATGGCTCCTCTGCGAGGAGTTGGGCTACAAGGTCCATCAGGAGTGGCCCAAAGGGATTGATTTCATCTTCGGCGAGACCTATATCGTCTTTATACAAGCAGAAGAAAAACATTTAGATACAACATATAATCGCTGCCGGACAGGGCTGAATCATCTGGCCTTTCACGGCCGCTCAAAATCACACGTAGATGACCTGACGGCCAAGCTCCATGAGCGCGGCATTACTATATTATATCCTGACCGCCACCCATATGCCGGAGGGCCGGACTACTACGCTGTGTTCTTTGAGGACCCAGATCGGATTAAAGTTGAAGTTACTGCATCTTAGGACCGGAGAGGTGGAGTTTGACCAAAAGCTACAAAATTGCCAACCGCCAGATTTCGGAATCGAACCCCGAAGATGCTAATATCGTTATCTATACCTGTCTTTCGGATTCAGATCGGCAAGAGGCGATAGTTCAGCTCGGGCTGGACGCGCACGACGTTGAATCGGCGCTCGATCCGGATGAGATCTCGCGTATCGAGTATGATGACGGACGAGTTTTTATCATCTGGAAAGAACCTCTGCAGGCCACGTTCGATCAGACGCTGCGGTTTGACGTTCTCTCCGTCGGTATTCTGCTTGAACCCAATCGTATCTCTTTTGTAACCTCAGCCGATACCATCTTCTTTTCACCGCGCGAGTTCAAAGGGATAGATTCGCCGCTCGACGTGTTGTTGCGCTATCTGCAATCCACGATCCGGCACTACCTCGAACACTTGAAAGGCATCAAGCTCATCACGGCGGAGATCCAATCGAAGATCAACACCTCGATGGAGAATAAATATCTGATTCAGATGTTTTCCTTAAGCGAGAGCCTGATCTATTACACGAACGCGATTGAATCAAACGAGCTGGTGATGACGAAGCTGCACGTCAACTCGCGCAAGCAAGGTTTCACCGAAGACCAGCAGGATTTGCTCGATGACATCCGTTTGGACAATCAACAGTGCTCACGGCAATCGCAAACGTATTCGACGGTGCTTTCCGGATTGATGGACGCGCGCGGAAACATCATCAACAACAATATGAATTTGCTGCTGCGCGACTTGACGCTGTTGAACATCATCTTTCTGCCGCTCAATCTCATTGCCGGAATCGGCGGCATGTCTGAATTTAGTATGATGACGGATGGCATGGATTGGCGACTGTCTTACGCGCTCTTCTTCATCGGCATGGTTGCGCTGGGATGGTTGACGTGGGTCGTGCTGGCCAGAATGCTGAAGAGAAGACATTAGTGCAGATTTGTATAGATTCAGAAAGGCTTAATTTTTTTTGTCATCCTCTGTTAGGATCTATTCAAGCGACCTACCATATAGGGCAAAGCAAAAGTGCAGAAATTACTAATCATTGTGCTTCTCGTCCTTAGCAATTCTGTGTCGGCGCAAGTCACGCTGACCACGGAAGAGCGCGAGGTTATTGATTCGCTCGTTGCAACGTATAGCGCGATGGTGCCGATGGCGCTACTACCAGCGGACTGGCCGCCGGATGTGAGTGAAATATGTGATTTGTTCATTCCATCTGAAGAAATGGTGACAAGCAAGTCATCTACAATACAAAGCAGAGAATACTTCTTTAATGTCATAACAAAAGTCGCGCAGTCTCTTGACCCATCGGTATGGTTCCATCCGACAATTCTCAACAATCCACAATCAAATATTTCGCTTCCAATCCAACCAAATCACCACAACGAGCGAACAAGAGTCGAGTACACTGATCTCGATTCGGGGTTTACTTACATTAGTTGGAAACAAAATGCAAACGAACCGCTGGCAATCGGGCAAGTCGAAAAGGCGATTACACTGGCAAAGGATGATCGGTGTATCATTCTAAATCTGAGCAGATTTGACACAATGGAATTGGACAGCGTGCTCAAAGCACTGTCACTCTTCTACACAGGGGACGATTGCACGATTCAAGAAGCAATTCGTGTTGTCGGCAAAGCGACGGATACCATTAAAAAATACCATATTGAACCAGCTCCTCATGCATGGCGCGGCCCCTTGCTTGTCGTCTTGGATAAAGACGGCTGGCCCGGTGCTGTTGTCAGAGCTATCTTTCATGAACGCACGTACACATTCATTCACTTTGAACGACGCGCAACGGCATTTACAGGATATCGATATGATCACGTAAGCTTGCCTAATGGTTATAGATGCTATGTTCCCGTATCCGCTCTGTTAGACTGCAATGGAAAATTGATTACCTCGAGAATATCACTCGACCTTTTTGACTGGTGTGGGACCACTGATCCATCTCATAAACCCGATAGACGCGACCTCTATCAGCGTTATGAAGACTTGGCGCAAGGTATAGTCGCAAATTTTCGCAAGGACAACTCTACATTTTCGCAGAGATTGATTTGGACATTTGAAGACACTTGGGACCGTTGGTTTGCAGACGATGCGCCTAAATCGCTTACGATTGAATAGACAAATATTTCGATGGATCCCTTAAAAAAACGCATATTTTCTTATAACGGTTTTGCAGATACATTGGCCGCGCTGAAGGATGCGCGGTCGGGTAAGGAATAATGAAGGTTTCCGGACAAAGGCCTAGGTATGCAACTCTTGTGGCATCGCTAACAGCATTGCTCATGCTCTTTATACCAGCTTCAACATTATCCATGCCGAGGGACCAGCAATCGCAATTTTTGGAGTCACTCTGCGCGAAAGTGGACAGCCTGCTGCCACACAGAGCAACTTGCGGATACAACCCCTGCGCAGGTCTCTTCAAGAACCTTGATTCACCTTGGCAGAGCCTTACCTTTCCTACGAGCATTGGAGGCGGTTCGAGTGCGCCCAATTTCTGGTGGCTCAAAGTAGATGCGATCAAACCTGATACAAGCGCACCGAGGCTCGATTCGTGGATTTTACCTGCTTGCTCTGTGACAGTTGACGAAAACAAATTTGCATGGCTGCAGATTTCGACCATGGTTGATAGCAACGTCGTTGAGAAATTCGATAGCGCGATAACTCTTGTGCAAGACAGTCGCGCGTTGATTTTGGACGTCAGGAATCTTCGCAACGGCTCAGAAGAAACCGTTTACAGAATTATCGGACGATTCATCAGCTCCGATCTTCCCGGTTTTCGTTACTTGAGCATGTGCGATTCAATTTCAGACACGTTGGCGACGACTGTAAATCCGCGCGGTCCATGGATCTACGACAAACCTGTGCTCGTCGTTTTCGATAACGAGTGGCCGGGGTGCGGATTGGCCGATATTCTTGAAATGCGCAAGAGAACAGCTCTGCATTTCATGCCGAGCAGCCCTCACGGTGGCTGCGATCGAAACGGAGTCGTATTTGGTCGTCAGATCACTATTGGACTGGACAGCAATTACGTCGCGAGAATTCCAAGTGCCCGCGTGCTTCATCCGACAAAACCGGAGTTCGAAACTCGCGAAGGGAGCTACTCGTCCTTTACTTGTGGATGTTTTGGTCCTTGCCCGCACGGACCTCAAGTCGAAAAGGATAAGAAGGAAGCGTGGAACGCGCTAAAAGAGCTTTACACGAACTGGCACCGGCCATAGTATTGAATAAGATTTTGCCTACCCCCGATGGACCCCTTAAAAAAACGCATATTTTCTTATAACGGTTTTGCAGATACATTGGCCGCGCTGAAGGATGCGCGGCATGGCGTGCTCGTGAAAAACGTGCCGGGCGCGCTGCCGGTGCTGATTGCAAGTTATCTGTTTGAACATTCCAAGCGGCCGCTGTTGCTGGTCGCCGAAACGCTTGAAGACGCCGAAGAGTTTGCCGACGATCTGACAATTTTGCTCGGCGAAAATGTCACGAGCCTCTTTCCCGGTTTGCCGGACTATCATCGTGAATTGAATCCGATTGAGCTTTCCGAGCGTGCCGAAGTGATGATGACCTTGACGCGCAAGCAACAGCCGTTGGTCGTTGCGCCCGCATCCGCATTGCTTGACCCCTTGCCGGACTTGAACGAAGTATCGCGCAACACCTATACGCTCGCCAAGGGTGAAGTGCTGCCGCGCGATTCCTTGATCCAATTCCTGCATGAGTCCGGTTACACGCGCGAAGTGATGGTGGAAGGCGTCGGGCAATACGCCATTCGCGGCGCCGTGCTCGACATCTATCCGTTCGGCAGCTCAACGGCGGTGCGTGTCGAATATTTCGGGGATGATATTGACGACTTGCGCAGCTTTGATCCGCAAACGCAGCGCTCGACGGGTAAGATTGATGAAATGACCGTGATGGCCGCCGAAACGCCCGGCGTCGGCAATTCGCATTTGTTGCAATATCTTCCCGAAAACACGATCATCGTGTGGAGCGAAGGTCGCCCCACCTATCAGCTTGTAAAAGAGACGTATGACGAGCGCACAGCCAAGCCGGGCTTGCGTCTGCGCGATTTGAAATCGCAGAACAACGGCGATGACGACGAGGATGATGAAGAGCATCTGCGCGAAGAGCTGCATGACATCGTTTATGAAGAAGACGAGGAGATTCCCGTCGCGATTCCCGAGCAGGTGCGCGCACTGCGTGAGCCGGGCAAATGGATGGAGCCGGAGTTAATCTACAGTGCCGCTCTAAGATGTCAGCAAGTGTTTTTACACAGCACGCCGCATCCGACTTCGCATACGCTCGATTTTCAAGGTTCACCGCAAGAACGGTTCGCTTCAAACTTGCCGCTGCTTGCCGACCGCGTGAAAGAATATTCCAACCGCGGCCTCGAAACGATTCTGCTCTGTGATAACCAACTTGCTGCCGATCGATTAGGCCAAGTGTTGACCGAGCGCGGCGTGCCCGATCATGCGTTTAGCGCGCGCGAAGGCGGTTTGCGCCACGGCTTCATGCTCGAAGCGGCGAATCTTGTTGTGCTCGTGGATCATGACATCTTCGGTCGCAAGCGCCGTGCGCGGCAGTTCATGAAATTCAAGAACGCCGTGCCGCTGCACGATATTGATGCGCTGCGGGTCGGTGATTTTGTGGTGCATGTCGAGCATGGTATCGGTAGATATAGCGGCTTGACCAAGATCACGGTCGGTGGTATGCAGCGCGAAGTTCTGAAGATTGAATATCGCGACGGTATCAATCTCTTTGTCAAGCTGGAAAATCTCGCGCAAGTTCAGAAGTACTCTGCCAAAGACGGCTTCCAACCTCCACTCAACAAAATCGGCGGCAAAGAGTGGCGCGAAATCAAACGCAAGACCAAAGAGTCTCTGGTTTCGATTGCGGAAGATCTGATTAAGCTCTACGCGAAACGACGCGCCGAACGCGGGATTATTTTTTCGAGCGATACGCCGTGGCAGCGCGAAATGGAAGCGAGTTTCCCCTATGAGGATACGCCCGATCAGTTGACCGCGAGCGAATCGGTCAAGCGTGACATGGAAAGTCCGCAGCCGATGGACCGACTGATATGCGGTGACGTAGGCTACGGCAAAACGGAAGTGGCGATGCGTGCGGCCTTCAAAGCGGTAACCGATGGCAAGCAAGTCGCCGTGCTCGTACCGACGACGATTCTTGCACAGCAGCACTACCGCACCTTCCGCGAGCGTTTCAAAAATTGGCCCGTGGAAGTGCGTGTCATATCACGCTTTCAATCATCACGCGAACAAAAGGAGACGCTCAAGAAACTCGGAACAGGCGAAGTCGATGTTATCATCGGCACGCACAGACTGTTGTCGAAAGACGTGCAGTTCGACGAACTCGGCTTACTGATAATAGATGAAGAGCACCGTTTTGGTGTCGTGCAAAAAGAAAAAATTCGCACTATCCGCGCAAACGTGGACGTGCTTGCGATGAGCGCCACACCGATTCCGCGCACGCTGCACATGGCCTTGATGGGTGCGCGCGATTTATCGCAAATCACCACGCCGCCGCCGGGCCGTCAGCCGATTGAAACGGATGTTGTACCGTTTTCGGAAAAGGTCATCAAAGAGGCCGTCTCGCACGAACTCCAGCGCGGCGGCCAGGTGTTTTTGGTACACAACCGTATCCAAAGCATCAAGCAAGTTGCCGAGATGCTGCACCGTCTGCTGCCCAAAATCCGCATCGGCGTCGCGCACGGTCAGATGAATGAGCACGAACTCGAACAGGTGATGCTTGATTTCTCGGAACAGAATCTTGACGTGCTGATTTCCACGATGATTATCGAGTCCGGTCTCGACATGCCGAACGTGAACACGATGATTATCAACCGTGCCGACAGACTCGGCGTCGCGCAGTTGCATCAGCTCAGAGGCCGCATCGGAAGAAGCTCGCGCAAAGCCTACGCGTATTTACTCGTGCCGCCGCATTTTGAAATGTCGAAAATTGCACGCAGCCGCCTGTCCGCATTGACAAACTTCTCCTCGCTCGGCGCAGGATTTCAAGTTGCCATGCGCGATCTCGAAATTCGCGGAGCGGGAAATCTCTTGGGTCGCGAGCAATCGGGCTACATCAACTCCATCGGCTTCGAAATGTATCAACAATTGATCGAAGAAGCCGTGCGCGAAGTTCAGATTGATATCCCGCAGGAACTCGAAGAGAAGCGTGAAGTCAAACTCAAGATCGACACCGACGCCTTCCTGCCGGAAACATATTTAGGCGAGAGCGGTTTGCGGTTGAACATCTACCGCGAACTTTCACGCGCCAAGGAGCTTGCGAAGGTCGAAGAACTCTCGCGCGAGGTCGAAGACCGATTCGGCAAATTCCCGGCTGCCGCACGCAATCTGTTTGATATGGTACGCATCAGAATACTGGCCGAAAAACTCGGCGCAGATGAAGTAAATGTATTGGCACATCAACTTGAGTTAGGTTATACAAGCGACCACGCCGGTCGCGACAAAATGTTATCCCTTGTTTCCAAGAGTGGAGACTTCCCGATAGAGTTTGACGTGACAAAGAACGTCGTTGTCAAACTCAGTCTGAAGAAGTTCGAGAACTGGGAACACAAACTATCTTACGCAGAAGAATACTTAGCCGCCGTCGCAGGTGAATTGACGGTAACATATTAATGACCGGAGGAACCGCAATGGTTCGCTGGATACTCTTGTTTCTACTCTTGCCTTTAACGTCCTTTGCGCTCGTACAAGAAACCGGTACATTGACGGGCTTTTTAATGGACACA
>Ga0154020_10005562_pt1 | contig 14841 bp, 15 predicted proteins | sample Klosneuvirus_201_FD_109709 | JGI IMG/M metagenome (GOLD analysis project Ga0154020, IMG submission 109709) | Active sludge microbial communities from wastewater, Klosterneuburg, Austria - Klosneuvirus_20160825_MG | ecosystem: Engineered > WWTP > Aerobic digester > Activated sludge | place...
GAGGTCTCGCACCGGCTCGGCGGAACGGGAAACATCCAGAGCATCGCCGCGCGGCGCGCCGTTCAACACGGCAAGCAGGGACGGCCCGGCCAGCAGGCGCCGGTATTCCGGCGCGGCGATTACCACCACCGCCTCCGCGCCGCGCCGCGTGACGAGTTGCGGCCCTTCGGCGAGCGTGCAATCCACCAACTCGCTGAAGCGACTCTTGGCCTCCTGCAGTTGCCATGTGTGCATGATGATCTCCTTGCGGATAAACTAGTCAGTCTGACCAGTTCATCATGATTCAATGGCCTCCGGATGTCAAGAAGGCCGGATATCGCACGCGCGCAGCGCTCGTCGAATCCGTGTGCGGGTTGTACCGCGAGCACCAGCGCGCCCGGTCCGTACAGCGCGGGCTTGTCGTCCACCGCGATCCAACGTGAGGCAACCGCCAGGCATCAAACCTCGCCAAGTACTACTCGCCGTTCGGCTTGCGCCTGGCCTCATCGACCGCTTCGCGGCAACCGCCGGCAAACTTGCGCATCACCTGAATCACGTATTTGTCGGTCACCCCGGACAAGAGCGGAATGTTCTGGATCAGGCAAAGTCCGCCATCACTGCCGATGAACGCGCGCAGATAGAGATATTCGGCATTGATCCTGTTCACGGCTTCGAGCCACTCCGATCGCGGCCAGCCCTCATCCAGGTCCCACCAGGCGTACAGCGTGAAGTATTCGTCCGAATGCTCGGGAAAGACGGCATGGTAGCTCACCCCGTAATCCTGGACATGCAGCTTCCTCGACTCCCCGACCGTCACCTCGAAGGCTGCCTGGTCGAGCAGGGCGTGCAGCGTCTCGGCATTCAGCTCGCCGCGACCGAACCATCGGCTGCCCGCCGGTCCCGCCGTATCAGATTCCCTCGCAGCACCGCTCGCCGCCGCATCATGGCTCTCCCACGGAATATTCGCGGAAATCGCATCGACAAAGGCATCGAGCGTCGGTTCGGCCACGTGGCCGAGGTTGAGGTGGTTTCCGTTCTCATCCCATCGGCACAGGAAGCTCTCGTCCTCCGCACCTTTTTCGAGCGTGAAGTAGAGCAAAGCCGGTGCTCCGGGGTAATCATGCAGAAGGCCGACGAAATGGCACTCAAGCGGCGCCACCGGTGCCGGCAAGCCAATGATGTGGAGCGATCCGTCGCCCAGCAACTGACGAAACATGCTGATTCCATCAGCATGCCCCAGCACTTCGTCCTCGGGACGGTCTATGTCAAGCGCCACCTTGCGCAGGATCGCCTCCGGCACCCGGCCTGTCCGCTCCGGATCGGACAGCGCCGCGAGCAGTTTCTCCGTCTGCTCGAAGTAGATGTCGCGCAGGGATCGATGGGCGAACGCATAGTGCCAGTCGCGCGGCTCGGCTTCGGCATGCGCGGAGGCGGCATCCGCTTCGCTCCCTGATCCGGGATCGCTTGTTCCGGTCATTGCATCATCTCCCTGAAGTTTGCCGGCTGGAATCACAGTCACGCCCGACCTATTCGCGCTCACGATTTGTGGTTATGGCATTGCCGTATTCCAGCATCGCCTCGCGGCAGGCGTTGGCGAAGTTTCGCATTGCCGCCACCAGATACTTTCCGCTGATTCCGGACAATACCGGCACATGTTGACTCAGGTACAGGTCGCCGTCTTCGTCGATCGAAGCGCGAATGTAGAGGTATTCCAGGTTGATGCGGTTGGCGACATCCAGGCGCCGCGCCAGGGGAATCTCCGGATCGGTCGCCCACCATCGGCACAGGGTCAGGTGGTCGGATCGGGTCTTGGGCAGGGTCAGTTGGAACTCGATGCCCAGATCGCGAATCCGGAACTGATGGCTGGCAACTCGCAGGACATCGACCGTCGCCCTGTCAAACAGCGCGGAGAGCATCGCCGCATTCAGCGTATCCCGAGAAACGCCATCCGCCGACAGCCCGTCCACACCGGCCGGCGCGGACGGCGAAGCGCGACGCAACAGCGAATCCATGTGGTCCGCGACGGCATCCACGAAAGCATTGAGTGTGGGTTGGAAGTTTCCGCCTATCCTTTGCTGGCTACCCGCGACATCCCGGCCAAGAAGCGCATATTCCGGGCCAGCGAGGCGTTCAAGGGTGAAATAGTGCATTCGCGGGCTCATCGTGTAGGCATTGACCACGCCCGCGAAGCGGCTCTCGCCCGGCGCCTGGGGATGCGGCATCTCGAAGACGAAGAGTTCGAGCATGCCCAGCATGCGCTTGTACACGCGAATTCCCGCCGCGTGCGGCTGCAATTCCTCGTCGGACAGCGCCATATCCTGGGCCACGCGGCGCATGATCGCCGCAGGAATACGGTCGATGCGCGCCGGATCGGACAAGGCGTTCAGGAGTTTTTCCGTCTGTTCGAACACCACCTCGCGCAACGAGCGTTGGACGAAAGTGACATGCCAGTCGCGCGGCTTTGCGCCGTGGCGATTGGTGAAATCGATGCTTGCGGCGGGACTGTTCATGATCGACTGGCAACGCGGATTGGCTGACCTCGGGGTAGACGCGGGCGACCATGAAACGTCAGGCCGGATCGCTTCGCTAGCCTCTTGGCCCTATCACCTGCGCCCCGGTGGCGGGGAAGCAGGTCGCACGAGTCGAACAGCCCGGACTCATGTCCTTCACCATCCAATCCATCAACAGATGGTTCAGCGTTTGAATCGCCGATCGCTCGCGCTGGAATTTTCTCAGTTGGTCCTCGATGCTTTCGCAATTGCGGGCAACGATGTCTTTGACGAGCAGTCCATAGCCGGCTTGCGCCGAGCCGCCACGGCTGTTTCGGCGCATCCACTGCTGCAAGACCCGAGGATCGGGCGGTGGAATGAAGTGCTCCGACATATACCATCGCGAACCGTCCTTCCAGGCCAGACCGAGCGCCCAGTTCGGCTCGCCCGCCGGTTTGGTCTCGCGGAAATACTCGATGCGCATGCGGCCGCCGCACAGATCGAATTCCGGCTCGGACTTGCCCGCTTGCCGCAGGCAGCGGGGCGTGGCGCCCGGATCGCAACCGAGCCTGTCGGCGAAAGCGTCGACGCCCGAGCCACCGCGCGTGCCGGTGCAATGGGCATCGATGGTCCGGCAGGCCTCTGCCTGCAGGGTTGGCGCAAGGCTGGCGGCGGATTCCGCATCGTCGGCGACTTCGGCGCATCCGAGGCGAACCGACAGGGAACGATTCGCCGCCGCGGACTTGCAGACGTCCAGCAGGCGGCCGACAAACTCCTGTCCTCCCGGGCCGCCGGCCAACGCCGAACCGGACGCGGCCGCCACCAGGAAAAGAACGGTGCAAAGGACCTCAATTCCGCGCGCAATCGGGTTCATGGCACAGCCCTTTCTCGCTACTTCGGTATCGGGTGCTCGCCCATGCACTGCTGCACCGCGAGCTCGCAGTTCATCCCGGCTTCGATGCGCTTGATCGAGCAGTTGCTGGCGCGGGTGGCGCAGACATACACCCGATAGCAGTCCTCGAAGGCCATCTGCTGGGTGTCGTTGCGATGCACACCCAGCGGCTGGCCGCAGCGCGGGTCGGACGGCAGCGCATTGGCCCCCGGCAGCGAAGCGATCTGTTCGTCGTCCAGGCCGCAGGTCTTCGCGTTCATCTTGAAGAACAGCAACGCCCGGCGTAGATCGCGGATGCACTGGTCCTTGCGCGCGTCCTGCACCTTGATGAAACCGCCGCTGCCCGCGTATGTCTCGCTCGCGGTAACGGCCGGTGCAGCGGCGATCATCACCAGAACTGCCATCACGCGCGCCATCCAGAGCATTTCTCGACCTTCGATCTTCATTGGCTGATGCACGCCCGGTAGGCGTTCATATGGAGGTTGTACGAGTCATTCTGCGCGCCCGCCTGGCCCGTGGTACCGCTTGGACCTTTATAGCCCGGCGACTTCATGTCTTCCCGTTCCTTGGATGCCCGCTGTGCATTGTTCCAATGCTGGGCACAGTCCCTGCCACCCGCCCCGCCCGAATTCTGTGCCTGCCGCGCCGCCTGCTGACGCGCATTCTGCGCCGCCTGGGTGCGGGCAATCTCGTTGGCGTCGCCACCAATCAGGGCGGCACCTTGCTGGATCATTCCGGGATCGTTGTAGCGAACCCCCGCAGCCATGCCGACTGCGCCAACCACCTTGCCAATTCCGCGCAGAAAATCTCCGAAGCTGAAGGAGGAGGGTGCCGATTCATTGTCCTCTGCCCTCTGCCGCGCCAACTGTCGCTCGGAATTTTGCTGCTCAAGTTGGCGTTGTGCCTCTTTGAACTCCTCCTCCATTTTTTTCATTTTCGCTTTATGTACCTCCTCTTTGGCGGCAATCATGGCAGCGCCAGCGGCTTTATCCTCGGGCCGGGCCAGGACAAGGCTGTCCTTCAGGGTGCTAGCCCACCGGGGCTCCTGTGCGCCCCGCGAGGCCGACTGCACAGATAACGTTACCTGTTTGAGCAATTGCTCGATCGGCTGCTCCGAATCACCGAGCAGCTTCACCAAGTGGTTTGAAAACAGCCTTTTGTCTGGTTGCTCCGGATCCGCTCCGGCCAGACCACCAACTGCAGTGGCTGCGGCGACCAGAGTCGCGGGAGGAAGCATCATCCGGGCTTCGTAACCAATACGCTTGAGCCCATCGGGATTGTTCCGGTCGGTATCCAGCAGGAAAATATTCGCTCTTGCCTTGCGTTCTGCCACCGTCCCGATAACTTGGGTAAGACTTACAGCATAGCGCGCCAGGTCTTCCGCCCCCCTGCTGCCTGCATCCACACCAAACATGTAGTCCTCGCCCGCGACCACCGCACCCTCTCCAGCAAAGTAGAACAGCGCGACCGTGTCGGGTGTCAGCTTCTCTGCAAAGGCTTGCAGTACAGCACGCAGGTCGTCGGCAGTCAGATCCTGATGGACGCCTCCACCATACCAAGTAGGTATGACTACAAATCCCACTTGCTCGAGTGCCATTTGTATTGTCTGGGCACTTTGGATCGCCGTGTATGCTCCGTTGCCGATGACCAACGCCACCCGGCTCTCGCGGCCAACCGCCGTGGTTCCGGTCGCGGTGTCCGCCGCGGCGTATAGCGAGATGCTGGCAAGAACAGCGACCGCGAATACAAAACGAAGTCTGGCAAACATGATCGTCACCCTCCATTCAAGAAGTTCTAGCAGGCCGAGGGGCAAACAGCCCGTCCTCCGATTGGACGCGCGTAGCCGCGTAGCGTCAGGTCCGACAGAGAATGACTATTTCGCCGCATACTTGTCCGGATCAAAGTTCAGCTGGCTGCGTATCGCCGCCAGATCACTGCTGAAGTATTTCTTCCCCGCGCACTGCTTGTTGAACTCGTCGCTATCGCGGTCATATCTTGCCGCTTTCTCCTTGTGCCCACCGACCTCGGTATTGAAGGATGCGATACGTGTCTTGAGGGCACGGACACGGGCGTTGTAGCGGTCAACCTCGGCCTGGTCGGTAAATTCGCGCTTGCCATCGCGTTCCAGCGTCGCGTTCTCGGCGTCGATGGACTTGCCTTCGGCCTTGATCTTCGTCGCCGAGGCGCCGAGCTTCTCACCACCCTCATCCAGCCGATGCGCGTTGTTCAGGCAATCCCTGAGCGCCTCGGGTCGCAAGTCGTTCGGGCCGTAATTGTTCGGTTTCATTTTCGCCGCCGCCACACCCGCGCCGACGCCCAACAGGGCACCGACCAGGCCGCGACCCTTCTTCGGCTCTTGCGCATGGGTACCTGAAATGGCAACAAACAAGCTCAAAACCGTGACTCCGAATAGCCGCTTCATGTGTCTTCTCCTCGTCATGGTGCCGGACTCCTCCTTTTTTGATGTAACCACGACACCAGGCTCGACATCCCTGCCGCATAGACTGTCGATCGGGGTCAATGGAACGCAGCGCCGCGGCACCGCAATGCCCTTGTCGTGACGACGTATCCGGCTGGCATGCGGTTCAGACGATACGTGCTCACGTTCTCGAACGCATCACCCGTTTGGGTGATAAACGGAAAATCGGGGCTATCTCCGGTCCAGGCCGGTGGTAGCGCAGACATCACGGGAGCATGGCGCTCCCCTGATGAGCAGTTTGAGCAGATCGCCCTGGTTGCCGCAGTCCGTCTTGCGGAGCAGGCTTTTCAACTGCGTTCTTGCGGTCTCGTAGCTGACACCGCGCGCCCTGGCCGCCTGCTTCAGGGAGAGCCCGCGCACAAGGGATACCGCCAGCAGCGCCTCCGCGTGGGTGATGCCGTAAAGCCACTCCAGCACGTCAGGCTCCAGCCGAACCTGCCTTTCGGGGTCGTGAACGAAAAGGATGGCGACTCGTTCGCCCGCCGCGCAATCCCCCACCACGTCGAGCGGCAGCGGATGCCCAAAACATACATGGGGCCGTTGCCCGGAACTTCGCTGAATCGGCAAAGTCCATCGGCGCGCGCCGCTTTCGCCCGCGTCAAAGAGCTTCACGATGAATGACCGCAGCGCCGCGGTGTCCCGCGCCGCAATGCCCTCCAGCGTTCCCCTGCTCGTCGTCAATCCGTCGCCGGCGGCAAACATCTCCCGTGCCTGATCGTTCGCGAACAGCACCCTCGCCTCGCGATTCACCAGCATTACCGGCAAGGCCAGGGCATTCAGCGACGCATGGGCCAGTGCGGCCTGATTTCCGCCGGCACGAAGCAGGTAGTGGGTCTTGAGCGCCGCCTGGAGGTGGGGGACCAGCCGCTGGAACAACAGCTGCTGATGCTCGCTGAAGCCACCCTTGCCCATGGGCCGAAAGACGCTCAGGTGGATATTGCCCGTAGGCACCGCGCTGCCCTGGGATCGCACCACGCCGCAGAGCAGGCGTCCGATGTCGAGCTTTCGCAGGAAGTCGTTGTAGAACTCGCTGCGCCGCACCGTGTCATGGCCTATCAGTGCATCGTCGCGAAACACAAACCCCGGCGTCCCGAGCTGCTCCGGCTTCATCGCCAGTATCCAGATGTCCTTGTCCGAGTAGTAGGCCGCGTAATCCTCCATATGGCCCGGGCGAATCGAGCGGGAGGCCCAGAATCCGCCGAGCGAGGGAGGCAGGAACGGGGAAAAGAGAATGCCCTCGGTAGCACCGATCTCTTCGACGATCGACGCCACGACAGGGTCCCAGCGCTCGGGGGCAACGGCTGCCTCCTCGATCATCAGCACCAGCCTGCTGAACTTCGCGATCTCATCCATGGTTCGTGGGCCCCTCCTGATTTTTTTGGGGCCGGCGTCGCTGCAAGCGCCCGCCGGCCGCCCACCGCATGATTTTTTCACGCGATTTCAACCGCGGTCAAGCAATTTGACGCGCGCGCCTGCCGAATGTCAGGGTTGGCCCCGCGTGACCCCGGCACGCGATGGAAGGCCGCCATCAATTCCTGTAGCATCGGCCCGCGGCACCGGCCTTGTTCATGCGGCGGTGCACAGCGAGCCGGGCGACGACATCGGCGCAAAAGGGGGCGCATGGAGGAAAGGCAAGACGATCTCGCGACACAGGCCGAGCGCCTGCTGCGGCGCATGATGGACGGCGGCGAGGCCCGCCGCCAGGCCGTGGCCGAGCTCTACCGCCACTTCGCCCCGCGCTTCCGCCGCTACTTCCGCTCCCAGCGCCTCGGCGACGCCGAGGCCGAAGACCTCGTTCAGGATGTCTTCGTCAAGGTCGTGCGCTCCTGCGGCGACTTTCGCGGCGAAGCGCGCGCCGACACCTGGCTGTGGGCCATCGCCCGCAACAGCCTGATGAGCCGCTTCCGCGCGCGTCTACCCGACATGCCCCTCGACGACCTCGACCTCGACCAGCTCTGCGCAACCAACCCGGCGCTGCAGGCCGCGCCGCCCGACGCCCCCGCTTCCGGCGGCGTCGACGACTGCGTGCAGCGCGGCATCGCCCGCTTCGGCACGGATTTCCCCGACCGCGCCCGCGCCATCGGCTTTCTCGTCATCGAGGAATGGTCGGTCGAGGACATCGCCCGCGCCCTCGGCCGTACCCCCGGCGCCACGCGCGAGTTCCTCTCCCAGTGCCGCAAGAAACTGCGGCCCTACATAGAGGACTGCCTCGAATTGCTGGAGGAGAGGCAAGCATGAGCATCCCGCACGGCCGCCCGAAGGAATGCCAGCCATTACACGGAGCCGCACAGCGGCGAACCGTGATCGCCCCCTGCCTTGGGGCGAAGGCAGGATTTCGCGGAGCACTGCTCCGCGCTGCCGAAGCCGGCCGGCTATGCAGAGCCGGCCGTGGGATAGGGGTTGGGGGGAAGGTCGTCCCATGAGCTTGCACCCTGCCCCCGACGACGACGGCGACTGGATCGCCGCCCTGCGCGGCCAGCCACCGGCCGGCGCCGCGCCGCGCACCCTGGATGAAGCGGCGCGCATCCGCGCCTCCCTGCGCCGCCAGCCGGCGGCGGAAGGCGACCCGGAAGCCGGGCTCGACGCCTTGCTGTTCCGCCTGCGCCGCGAAGACCTGCTCGACCTGCGCACCAAGGCGCCGCCGCGCCGAAGCTGGTACGCCCTCGCCGCCGGGCTGGCCGTGGCCGCCATCGCCCTGCCGCTGGCAATCGGCCTGCTGCGCGACACGCCCGAGCCCCCGGAGCACCTGATCACCCGCGGCGGCATCGTCCCGCCGCAGCGCATCGAGGCCGCCGCGCCGCAAGCCCTTGCCGGCGAACTCGCCGCCGGCCTGCGCGCCGTAGGCGCCGCCGTCGAGTTCGACCCGCAAGCCAGTCCGCTGCGCCTCACCGTCACGATTCCCGAGGATCGCCGTGCCACCAGCGCCGACTTTCTGACCCGCCACGGCCTGAAGCTGCCTGCATCCGGGCAAACCCTGCGCATCCTCGTCCTGCCCAAGCCTGACAATCCCGCCGCCCGCGCGTCCAATCGAGCACCAGACCCACGAAACGGAGGCTCCCGATGAAACCCCTGCTCGCCACCCTGATCACCCTCGCCAGCCTGCTCCTCGCCACGTCCGCAAGCCTGGCCGCGGACTACGACCCGCGTGCGCAGTTCGATTCCCTGATACGCGCCGAACAGGCCGCCAAGGCCGGCGATCTGCCCGGCGCGAAACGGATCGCCGACGAGGTCTTCGCCGCCGCCCGCAAGGCCTACCCTGACGAGGGCGGCGACGAACGCATCTTGTCGAGCGTAATGGGTACGTATGCAGCGATCAAGCAGTGGAGCGACTGGGAGCAGGTCGGCAAGCTCCTGCTCGCCAACGCCGAACGCAACGCGCGCCGCGACGGCAGGCCAGACGCGACATGGCCGATCCGGGAACGGCTGACCGCCGGCTACCTGCGGCAGGGCCGCTTCGCCGAGGCCGACGGGCAGGTCGCGGCGCTTCTCCAGTCCGCCAACGAAGCCGCGCGCAGCGCAACCGGCGTATCGAAGGACACACCGCGAATGCTGGAGCGGCTCGGCAAACAATACGCCGACCAGGGCCGGCCGGACGATGCCGCGCGGCTGCAACGCGAGGCCGCGCGGTTTCGCGCGCTACTGGAGGGTGACAACGCCAGGGACGACGCCGCGGTGCGCGAGGCGGAGCGGATCATCAAGGGCAGGTAGGCGCCCCGCCGCCCTGCCCTGACATTCCCGCCGCCCGCACGTCGAATCGAGTACCTGACCCACCAAACGGAGGCTCCCGATGAAATCCCTGCTCGCCACCCTGATCACCCTCGCCACCCTGCTCCTCGCCGCCCCGGCCGCGGTCGCGTGCGCCGACGAAAACTTCTGCAACAACCGCCCCTCGGCCAGCGCCGACCCCGCCGCCAAGCCGCAGACGCGGGCGCTGAAGAAGAAACCGAAGAAGGAATGCCACGGCAGCTTGGCTTGCGAACGCTCGGCTACCGCCGACGGCGACGCCAAACCCCAGACCCGCGCCCTGAAGAAGAAGCCGAAGACGGAAGCATGCGAGGAAAACTTCTGCAAATAGCCGCCATGCCCCTGCCATGCGCCGTATCGCCAGCGCCGACTTTTTCGCGCAAACACCCGTCACGGCAACCGCCTTTTCAACCGAATGCAGTTTTCGGCATCATTGCCCCGGCGCGACCGGCCCCGCGCGCCGAGGGGCCCATCCGGTAGCGGGCCAGAGGAGAAAATGTCATGAACACCCTGTTGTTCCAGGCGGCACGCCGTGCCGCAAGCGTAGGAGTCATGCTTCTGCTGGGCGTCGCGCTCTCTGTGCCCGCAGCCGCTCAGAAGAAGAACGACCCACTCGACCCGGAGTGCCCAGAAGGCATGCTCTGCAAGAAGAATCCGTCGCAGTCGGTAAAGAAAAAGAAGGACGACCCGAACGATCCAGAGTGCCCGGAAAGCATGGTCTGCAACAAGCCCCAAACGCGCGCGCTGAACAAGATGGATGTCCAGGCCACGGCCAAGCCGAAGAGCACAATCGCCGCTGCGCCAGGAAATGGAAAGGAAGCTGAAGGCAAACCCCAGACCCGCGCCCTGAAGAAGAAGCCGAAGAAGGAAAGTTGTGATGACATGAATGGTTGCAGATAGCCCGCGCCATGTCCTACCGGGTCCGTCTGCCGCTGCTTGTCTTGGTGCTGGGGCTGCTTGCCGCCTGCACTCCCGTGAAAATATACCAGGGGCCCGAAGCCGTTGCCGAAATGCCCCAAGGATTGCGACCGCAAAGCCTCGATGCGCTGGGACTGGAAAACCACCGGCGGCTGACCGGGGCGCCATGCCATCCGCGAGCCCCCTGCAACGGGACTGTCGATGCGGAGTACGAAGTACCCGATGGCAAACCGCCCGGCGACGAATGGCAGTTGAACAAGTATCCGGAACTGCCGCCAAGTCTCTGCCTGGCCCTCTCCGGCGGCGGTTTGCGCTCCGCCACCTTCACCCTCGGGGTGCTCAAGGGACTGCACGCGGCCGACTTGCTGAAAGATGTCGATGTCGCGTCTTCGGTCTCGGGCGGTGGCTATGCCCTGAGCTGGTACGTCGCGCAAAAATTTCTCGGCCATGGCAAAAACGGCGGCAAGGGTGTCAACGACGACAGACTTTTCGCGCTCGATGACATATGGCAGCAACACCTGCGCCGCAACAGCGAGTTCTTTACCGTCGGACATGCCTCGCTGCCGCTTGCGATCGCGGTCCTCCCTGGCATCCCGCTCAATCTGGTCGCCAACGGCTTGTTTGGCCTGCACATGAACACTTCGTTTCTTTATAACGCCTACGCCCAGCGCCTGCGGCAGGTGTATCACTCTCCTCCCTGTGAAAGCGGAAACTGCCCGCCCGGACCGGATATCGACATGGTCGAATTGGCGAAATTCATGAGAGCAGCAGGATCACGCGCGAATCGGCCGCCGCTGTTCATCTTCAATACCACGGCATTGATCGACGAATCCGCCGGGCCGCAGGCTGGTCTGCTGCAAAACGCCGTCTTCGAGTTCACTCCTTTCCAGTACGGGTCGGCTGCGCTGGGCCGCTACCTCTATCAACCGGAAGCGGGACCGGACCAACCGCCGAGGGTGCAGCGCTCATGGAGCCTGCACGAGATCGCGGCATTTTCCGGCGCGGCGCTCGACTTCAACAAGCAGACCAACCACCCGAGTTCGCGCCAGCTTGCGACGGCATTCAACGTCGATCTCGGACGCTACATCCCCAATCCGCGCCTGAAGCGCAGCGCCGGCCAGATCGCCCACTGGATTTCACCGTTCACCCACCTGGCTGGCCGGCCGCACTATGCCCGTGACGCCGACGGCACCCACATCTACCTCAGCGATGGCGGCCACAGCGACAACCTCGGCGCCTTCTCCCTGGTACGGCGCCTTTGCCGCCAGATTGTCATCGTCGACGCGGAAGAAGACCCGGGTTACGGCTACGGTGCCTATTTCCGACTGAAAGGCGCGCTTGAACGCGAAATGGGCGCCGAGCTCCACATCCCCAAGATCGAGGATCGCCGCCGGTCGGCCTGTGGCACGCGCCTCGGCTGCGACGGTGCACAGGGTCTGCCCCACCATGAACAACCGGGCTGGCGCGAGGCAGCCGAATATCCGCTGACCACGGGAGAAATCCGGAACCTGCCCTACCGTCATTTGGGTCGTTGCCCGTCATCTGGGCAGCAGTCACCACCGGGCCCCAAGCCTTGCGCCACCGATGTGCTGCGGGTGCATTACCTCAAGCTCGCCTATTTCTCGGAGATTGAACCGCAAGCGAATCCAACGGCAGCTAACGGGGCGACAGGAAAGCGGGCAAGCGCTGTTTGCGATAATCGCGGCTGCGCGCACGAGCTCGAAGAGAGCCTGCGCACTGCGTTTTGGGACAAGCGCAAACGTGATGAGACCCAAGCGGCGGGTGCTCCTGCTCCTTTCCCGCAGTTGCCAACGCGTACCCAGTGGATGTCGCCAGAACATTTCGACGCCTACCGCAACCTGGGTTGCCGACTCGCTCTCGGCCCCGTGACCGACGCGATCAGGGGAGCCAAGCCGTTCGACGCCGAGACTATCGCCAGCAAATGCCTTGACAAGCAGTCCCCTGACATTCCCGCCCCCCGCGCGTCCAATCGAGCACCTGACCCACGAAACGGAGACTCCCGATGAAACCCCTGCTCGCCACCCTGATCACCCTCGCCAGCCTGCTCCTCGCCGCCCCGGCCGCGGTCGCCTGCGGCGAAGAAAACGGCTGCCGCAACCGCCCGGAGGCCACGACTGACACCGAAGCCAAACCCCAGACCCGCGCCCTGAAGAAGAAGCCGAAGAAGGAGGAGTGCGATGAAAACTTCTGCAATTAGCCGCCATGCCCCTGCCCTGCGCCGTATCGCCGGCGCCGACTTTTTCGCGCGAACACCCGTCACGGCAACCGCCTTTTCAACCGAATGCAGTTTTCGGCATCATTGCCCCGGCGCGACCGGCCCCGCGCGCCGGCGGATCCATCCCGTAATGGGCCAAAGGAGAAATGTCATGAATACCCTGTTGACCTCGGCGACACGAGGTGTCGCAACTGCCGGATTCCTCCTCGCGCTGGCCGTCGCGTTCTCATCGCCAGCGCTGGCCCAAAAGCAATACGACCCCGACGATCCGGAGTGCCCGCTAAGTGTGGTCTGCAAGAAACCCCAGACGCGAGCGCTGAACAAGAAGGACGGCGAGACCATGGCCGCACCGAAGACCGTCGCTAAGGCCGACAAGAGCAAGGAAGCCGCCGCCAAACCCCAGACCCGCGCCCTGAAGAAGAAGCCGAAAAAGAAGGAGTGCGCCGACGAAAACATGTGCAAATAGCCGCCATGCCCCTGACGCCGTGCCGCCATGCCCTTGCCCTGCTATTCGCCCTGCCGGCGGCAGTAGCGTTGGCCGGCTGGCGCGAACCGCCGGCCGCCGTGGCGCGTGCGCTGCCGGCAGAGGCGACGCCGCGCGCCCTGCCGTCCCCCGATGGCCGCCGCGTGCTGCTGCTGGAGCGCCCGGCACTGCCGCCGCAGGCCGACCTGCCGGCGCGGCGCGACGATCTGGCGGGCCTCAGCCTCGACCTCGCGCAGCGCGTGCCGGCCGACCTGCCGGCCTACCACGGCGGACGCCTGTTCGCCGCGGCCGGCGGCACGCCCGTGGCCCTGCGCGGCCTGCCGCCCGCGGCGCGCATCCTCCATGCCCACTGGGCGCCGGACAGCCGGCGGCTGGCGCTCGCCGTGCGCGAGGCCGGCGGCCTGAGGCTATGGCTGGCCGGGGCCGACGGCCGCTTGCGCCGCCTGGCGCACCAGCCGCTCAACGCGGTGTTCGGCGCTCCCTGCGCCTGGCTCGATGCCCGGAGCCTGGCCTGCCGCTTTGTCGCGGCCGGGCTGCCGCAGGCGGCGCCGGCCCTGCCGGCCCCACGCGAGGCGGACGGCCGGCCCAGCGTGGTGCGCCCGCAGCGCGGCCTGCTGCACGACGCGGCGGATGTCGCCCGATTCGCGGCGGCGGCACAAAGCCGGCTGCTGCGCGTGGCGCTCGACGGCCGGCAGACGGCGCTGGGCGTGGCCGGCGCGATCGTTTCCCACACGCCTTCGCCGGATGGCCGCTACCTGCTGGTCCAGCGCCTGAGCGCGCCGCATCCGCTGGGTTACCCGTGGGAGCAGTTCGCCCGCCGGGTCGAGCTGCTGGGCCTGGCCGATGGTCGCCTGCGGCCGGTTTCCAGCCTGCCTTTCGAGCCGACGCTGGGGCCGGAGCAGGACGCGGTGTCGGCCCATGCGCGCGGCCATGCCTGGCGTGCCGATGCCCCGGCGACGCTGTTCTGGGCCGAGGCGCTGGATGGCGGCGATGCCCGCCGCGAGGTGGCACTGCGCGACCGGGCCCTGCTCTGGACCGCACCCTTTGCCGAGGCGCCGCGCGTGCTGGGCGAATTTCCCCAGCGCCTGGAGGCGATCTACTGGGGGCGCGGCGACCTCGCCCTGGCCCAAACCAGCTGGTGGGCGACGCGCCGCGCCGCGCTGTGGCGCCTGCGCCCGGACGCAGAGCTGAACGCGGCGGCGACGCCGCAGGAAGTCCTCGCCTGGAACAGCGAAGACCAAGCCGCCGACCCCGGCCGCCCGCTGCTGCGCGCCGGCACGGCACCGGACAGCGACTGGCTGGCCTTCGACGGCGAGGCGCCGCTCTTCGTCGCCGCCGGTGACGGGGCCGGCGGCGAGCGCCCCGAGCTGCGGACGCTGGGCTTCGATGCGGCTGGACGTGCTGCCTGGCGTAATGTGTGGCGCAGCGATGCGGCGATGCATGAAGCCCCTGTCGCGCTCCTTGACGAAAACCGCCTGCTGCTGCGCCGCGAATCACCGCGCCAGCCGCCGCACTGGCGGGTGGCGGACCCGGCCAGCGGCACGGCGCGCGCAATCGGCGTGCCGCCAGCGCCGACTGTTGCCGACACGCGCGAGCTGGCCTATCGCCGCGGCGACGGCC
>Ga0154020_10005563_pt1 | contig 14841 bp, 11 predicted proteins | sample Klosneuvirus_201_FD_109709 | JGI IMG/M metagenome (GOLD analysis project Ga0154020, IMG submission 109709) | Active sludge microbial communities from wastewater, Klosterneuburg, Austria - Klosneuvirus_20160825_MG | ecosystem: Engineered > WWTP > Aerobic digester > Activated sludge | place...
CGCTACGGCATGCTGAATGTTTGCGTCGGGCTTGGGCTGAACCAGAACATCAACTTGAGCGGTGCTTACACCCTTGCTGTCGGTCCTTCTTTCATCTGGGGCTTTTCAAATCAGGTAAGAGGCATGAATCTTCTTCGAACGGCAAATGCTCTTCTTGTTATCACGCTCTACCGTGGTTTGAAGGTTTCCAAGCCAGAGCTAGGATCGTTAAATTGTCCAGTTGTCCCGGCACGCTGGCTGGGTTGACAGGTTGAATGCCTTGTTGCAGCGCAGCGGGTAAGATCAGCCTTCGGACGAAGTCTTACGAAACCGCAGGCTTGCTAAAAGCACAGGACAGAACGTCCTCACTGTCATTCCGGGCCCCGACCCGGAATTCACTTCCCCACCTCCTTTCGAGCTCAAACCACCTTCATCAACGCAAACCCCAAACTGAAGCGAGCGCTCTCAGGAACCATGAGCAACAAGCGTTGTCCCTTCTTCACCTTGCCCGTGGCGATCAGGTCGCGGAGCATGAGGTAGATCGAGGCGGAAGCCACGTTGCCAACGTCGGGCAAGTTCAAGTACCACCGATCGTAAGGGACATGGATATTGTGCGAAACCAATTCCTCTTGGATCTTATCGCGGAAGAACATGGACGAGAGGTGCGGCATGAAATGGTCCACCGTATCGATGTCCACTTTCTTTTCTTCCAACACTTCGGCGAGCCATTTCACGGCGAACTGGCACATGTGCTTACCGAGCAAGCGGGTATCCTGCTTCATGCTCATGATCGCGTTCGGTGCTAATTCCTCTGCAGAATAGGTCTTCCAGCCGCGGAAGTCACCTTCGGCATCCTTTTCACCGCCGAAATACATGCATGTTTCCAACTCGTGCGCGAACGATTTGGAGACCACCCATTCCACTTGCAGGTCGAATTCGCCGCGGGGCTTGTTCTCCAGCAACATCGCCCCGGACCCGTCGCTGAGCATCCAACGCAGGAACTCCTTTTCGAACGCGATCATGGGGTTGGCCTCCAACTGCCCGATCCGCTCCGCCTCGCTCTCAAAATTGCGCGATAGCATCATGGGCGAAAGCAGTTCCGAACCAACCGCAACCGCATTGCGTGAATTGCCGGATGCCACGCTCATGTACGCGTACTTCAATGCACCCATCCCGGCGCAGCACGCACCGCTAGGCGAGATGATCTCCATGGGATGCGGCATGTAGCCATGCACCTGCGACGCATGCGATGGCATGAATTGGTCGGGCGAAGAAGTGCCAGCGGCCAAAACTTCAAAGTCCTTCAGCTCGATGCCGTTCCCTGCCAATCGTTTCACAGCTTCAAAAGCGATCTGGGCATTCGTGTGGGTAAGCTTCCCACCTTTCTCCATGGCGTAGTACCGCTGCTTGATACCGTTGTTCCGCAACACCAACCGACGAGCCCGTGAAGGTTCACCATTGATGTACCCCAAATACTCCTCCATCTCATCATTGGAAATGGGGTCATTCGGAAGAAAGCCGGAAACGCGCGTAACGAAAACGTCTTGCATATCTACTGATCGTGAATAGGTTGCCCCCCGTGTCCCTGAACAGCCGTGGTCCAAGGGGAAGCAAAATTACGCGTTCTAAATTTCTTGGGAGCGGATCAGCTTCACCTGCATCAGTACCGCAAAAGTTCGTCCACTTCCCGCTGAATAGCCTTCCGTTGGATCAGGGAGACCAAGAACGTGGTGAACGCGGTGATGGGTGAAAGGATGAATGCACCGATCGGCAAGGCCACGGACAAAATCGCCACACGCCGCTCCCTGCTGCTCGGATCCTTATCTACTTTGGCCAAGAGGAATGAACGGTACTTACCGAACAACATCAGCGCACGTTTTTCAAGGACCAAAAGCGCAGGCTTGATCCGGGCCGAACCCATCGCGAGCAGATCGGCATTGAACCCTTGCCATGATCCCTTTTGCAAACGGGTCAGGAGCGGTGCGGCGAATCGAACGTTCGCGGCAATGTCCCCGTCGCGGATCCCAGCTGGCGGGAACAGGAAGAATGCCTCCTTCTTGCCCCAGAACATCCAGCGGATGATCGTCACCAAGCTTACCAGATTGGAACTGCGGTCCTCGGCCACGATGTTGCCCACGGGAGTGCCACCCAGCGCCGTGATCATGGCGCGTACCTTCTGCTGCGCATGCACCCACATGTTGCGCGCACCGATCACCGTGAGCACGGGCGTATCGCGGAAAAGCGCTGGACCTACTTGCTTCAAAAAGGAATTGACCGGGATCGAAGGATTGAGGAACCAGATGGTGTAACCGAGAATGATCAGGTCGTATTTCTCCGTCGGTATATTGGCCGGAACCAAGGGAACGGGATCACCATTTACCGACTCCGGGAACACACCGAAGAATCCCATGCGTGTCCACGGGAACGGGTAGGGGGTTACCGGCACGATCGGGAGCTGGACCACTTGCACGCCCGCTGCGATCAATGGGGCGCACAAAGCCTCCAGCACCTTGGTGAGCTGCCCGGTTTGGGAGTAGTGGAGAACGAGTACTTTCTTCATTGGAAAATTTGCAGAGGAAATCCTGCCGACCCAAGTTTACACCTTTACCGCGTCTCCTAGAAATTCGGCTTCAGCATGTACCTGCTTTAGAAGCCGTTGATGGCCTTCACGGCATCTTCCGGTTTGTCCACGATGCTGAAGAGTTCCAGGTCGGCGGGGTTGATGTTCTTGTGTTGTTCGCCCATGGTGGTAGGTGATACGCAGAATGTGGTTGGGCATGTGGACCTGGTGGTATGTCACTCCAACACCACCCGCTCCACGCGCACACTGTTCTGATCCGTTACCTTGATCACATAAGTGCCTTTACCGAAGCGCGATAGATCCACCTCTTCCAACGTGGCACCGGTGGGCAAGGGCCGCTGGAAAAGCAAACGACCCATGGGATCGAACACCGAATAGTAGCTCTTGGCTACCAACGGATCTTGGAACTCCATGGTGAACTGGCCCGTGGTGGGGTTGGGGCGGAGGCGAAGTCGAGTTTGTTTGGTCGTGTTGTTTGGAACATGCGTAATGGTACAGGCATCCAATAGAGTAATTGGATCGCACTCAGCCGCGAAGGCTTCAGTGGAAAACGCCATCCCTCCATCAACGGAAGTCATGGATAGGCTGCTATCGGCTGGAAATAACTCAATAATTGCTATTTGAGTAGTCGGTTTCTCACTACAAGGCAGATGGCCTAACGAGTCTGTCTTGAACAAGTATGCGGCATTCGACCACGGCCAAAAGTTTCCATAAGAAATGCCTTCGTATAGAATGCCGCCATCCCAACTTTCCAATAGTCCATTGGTTGTATAAGTATAACCAGATTCGCCTGCAGACCTAGTCCAAAGAGTGTCTCCATTTAGGTCAGTTCTCATTAGAAAAGCACTGCGACCAGTTTCTGAATCGAGCGTACCTAACATTGCATAGTTGCCGTTCCGCAACTTTGTCATAAGGAACGGATCTGGCCCCCATCCATCAGGACTGACATAACCCCGGCACCAAGAAACGTCGCCATCGCCATTGATCATCATCACGAACATCTTCGGAACCTGGGACTGGATCTGGTCGGTTCTACCCGTAATTAAGAAGGAACTGTCTGATTCGACAACACAATCGTATATCGAACCCCGTGGTCTGATATACGACTTGCACCAGAGGACATTTCCATCTGGATCCAATCTGGCCACCACAGCACCGGCAGTGTCCAGATCCAAACCCGCAATCAGGTCTCCACTTGGTAGTTCTTTAACGAACTTAATACTTCCTATGCGTGAATAGTGCTTGGCCCACGAAAGTCCCCACATTGAATCAACTTTCAATATGAAAACCGAACTCGGTTGGCCCACAAGTTGACCACCCCCCCATGCAACGACACTTTTATCCGTTATGATCTCGAGGTCTTCTGCGACGTTCCAACATGTTCCAGCATCCAGCGGGTAGTAATGCACGACGGAGGTGTTGCCGATGGAATCCAATTTGCCAATTGCAGGATGAGTATAGGCCAAAGTGTTGGAACCTAACGCCGAGCATGAATCCTGTTGTAACCCAGACACAAAATATATATCGGAGTTAGTTGATCTTCTCACTGAGAAAAGACCAAGCATTCCTTCAGCAATTTGATAATTGGTGGAAAGCACATTCCCTTGGGAGTCCATTAACGATGTGCCACAACCAATTTGAGTGAACAAATTGTGACTATCCAATTCGAACATTTTGCCAGCAGGGTAGTTCGAAGAACCTCGAACCGATGGCACAAGCGCTTATCGTTCGGGTCAGCCAAGGCGCGACGAAGGGAAGTTACCCGCAGGTAACTGACTGAGGAGCAACGCAGGATGACCGAACGAGAACGCTTGCCCGAAGGGTCGGCACATAGTGCCGATGAAGCGGGAGCGAGGTTCTTCGAAGTACCCAGCAGTGTATCCGGGATAGTAATTCTCAAATGGCGCTTGAGCCGAAAGTTGGCAAATACCACTAACTCCTGTAACCAATATGAGTACCAAAGTTTTCATGGTTTAGTGAATTATCAGAATTTTCAACTTGCTGGTGGTGATATCCAAAACACGTACACAATACGCTCCCTTAGCGAGCCCGATTAGAGGAAGCTTTAGAATAGGAGTTCCCATAGTATTTAATGAAAACATGCGTTTTCCGCTCATATCGTACATGATCACATCCTTTGGGATATCCTCATTGGTCAGGATCAAATTGACCTCATCATGCGCAGGATTGGGATACATGACAAAATCCCATTCGGAGCTCGCTATCGAATCCTTTTCTGTGGATGGAATCGATCGATTTTTCGCCACTGGTCCTTGGCCTATTATGAAGGCGTAGTCGGAATGAAGTGTGTCCAACTGATTGTCTAATATGCCATTGAGAGGTTCAGATGGGGTAGCACCAGACAGATCAAGTAACACTAAACCTCCGCCGGGTCTCCGTCTTCGGGACCCTGCGGCTTTTTGCTGAAAGTAAATCTACGCCAATACACTGATCACAACCGTACCCATTCAAATGGGGCACATATGAATGTGGCACGAACTGTAAGCGAACGGTCAGGTTACCAACAATTCATCGCTCCTGTCATTGACTTTCCCAAACGCTCGGTCCCAGCCCAGTAGCACAACTTTCTCACTTTAATTCCCTCTCTCTAACTTTCTTTCTTGCATTCAACTAGAAATTCGGCTTCAGCATATACTTGCTGTAGAAACTGTTGATGGCCTTTACGGCATCTTCCGGTTTGTCCACGATGCTGAAGAGGTCCAGGTCTGCGGGGTTGATGTTCTTGTGTTGCTCGCCCATGGTGGTCTTGATCCAATCGTAGAGGCCCTGCCAGTATTTCTTGCCGACGAGGATAATGGGGAAGCGACCGATCTTCTGGGTCTGGATCAGGGTGAGCGCTTCGAACATCTCATCGAGGGTTCCGAAGCCACCGGGCAGCACGATAAAGCCTTGGCTGTACTTGATGAACATGACCTTGCGCACGAAGAAGTAATCGAAGTTGATACTCTTCTCCTTGTCGATAAAGGGGTTCGGTTCCTGTTCGAAGGGCAGGTCGATGTTAAGGCCCACGCTGGTACCACCGCCGCGTTGCGCGCCTTTGTTGGCGGCTTCCATGATGCCGGGCCCACCGCCGGTGATCACGCCGTAACCGTTGCCGGTAAGTTGGAAGGCGATCTCTTCCGCGAGCTTGTACGCCGGGTGATCGGCAGCCGTTCGAGCGCTCCCGAATACGCTAACGCATGGGCGGATCCGCTGCATGGCCTCGAAGCCTTCCACGAATTCGCTCATGATCTTGAACATCGTCCAACTGTCGTTGGCTTTCACTTCGCTCCAACCTTTGCGTTTGAAGGCTTTCTTGATGCGGCGTTCGCTTTCGGTAACTGCTGCTGGTTTCTTGGCCATGGGATTTCGAATGGATAGTTCCTAAAAGAACAAGGTTAGGGGCGGAAGGGATGTGGTTTTGGTTCGTTCCACGGATCTTTTCAACGGGTGGTGCGGGATCACGGGTCTACCGTATGGTCGACCCGATGGGTCCCGCCGACCAAAAGAGCTTGCGGCGGGAGACGGTACAGGTGCTCATGGAACGATCCACCCAAGGCGGATCGGCTCAAGCCAATTCCTTGGCCAGGAACGGTGCGGTATGTCCGCGGCCCATCATGACCACTTCCTCCGGTGTGCCGCGCGCTACGATCTGCCCACCGCCGTGGCCACCTTCGGGGCCCATGTCGATCACGTGGTCGGCCACCTTTACGATGTCCATGTTATGCTCGATCACGAGCACGGTGTTCCCGTGTTCCACCAAGCGATCCAAGACGAGGATCAATTGTTTCACATCATCGAAATGCAGGCCGGTGGTGGGTTCGTCCAAGATGTAGAAGGTGCTGCCCGTATCGCGTTTGCTCAATTCCGTGGCGAGCTTAATGCGTTGCGCTTCACCGCCGCTCACCGTGGTGCTGCTCTGGCCCAGGGTCACATAACCCAAACCAACGTCCACCAAGGTTTGCAGTTTCAACTTGATCTGGGGCACATCGCCAAACACCTCCAAGGCTTCTTCCACGGACATGGCCAAGGCATCCGCGATGCTCTTGCCCTTGAAGCGGACTTCGAGTGTTTCGCGGTCGTACCGTTTGCCACGGCAGTTTTCGCACGGCACGCTCACGTCGGGAAGGAAATTCATTTCGATCACTCGAACCCCGGCACCCTTGCAGGTTTCGCAACGCCCGCCGACCGTATTGAAGCTGAAACGACCGGCCTTGTACCCACGGATCTTGGCGCTTGGCAAGCGGGCATAGAGTTCACGGATATGGTCGAATAGGCCGGTATAGGTGGCGGGATTGCTGCGTGGGGTGCGGCCTATCGGGCTTTGGTCCACTTCGATCACCTTGTCGATATGCTGCAACCCTTCGATCTTCCGATAGGGCAGTGGATAGGTATCACTTCGGTAGAAGTGCTTGCTGAGGATCGGGTATAGCGTGTCCCCGATCAAAGTGCTCTTACCGCTTCCGCTAACACCGGTAACACAGATGAATTTGCCGAGCGGCAAGGTCAGGTCCACGTCCTTCAGGTTATGTCCTGTGGCACCATACAGGGTGATCTGTTCACCGTTCCCTTTGCGCCTTTTCTTCGGCACCTCGATGCGCAGTTCATTGCGCAGGTAACGGGCGGTCACGCTATCGCCTTTGGCCAGCGTAGCAGGATGTCCTTGGGCCACGATCCTTCCACCGTGTTCCCCGGCTCCGGGGCCGATGTCGATGAGGTGGTCGGCGCTCATCATCATCTCCTTGTCATGCTCCACCACGATGACGCTGTTGCCACCATCGCGCAGGGTGCGCAAGCTGCCGATCAAGCGTTGATCATCGCGTTGGTGCAGGCCGATGCTGGGTTCGTCCAGGATGTAGAGCACCCCGGTGAGGTCGCTGCCGATCTGGGTTGCCAAGCGGATCCGTTGTGCTTCACCACCGGAAAGCGTGCGTGCGCTGCGGTCAAGCATCAGGTACTCCAAGCCCACGTCGAGCATGAACTTGCTTCGATCGGTGATCTCCTTCACCGCTTCCTTGGCGATCAGGGCCTTCTTTTCATCGAGCCTGGAAACGAGCCCTTCCATGAAACCGTGTAGGTCCGTAATGGACATTGTGGCCAGCTCATGGATGCTCTTTCCATCCAGCTTGAAGTGCATCGCGGTCTTCTTCAACCTTGACCCCTTGCACAGCGGGCAAGTGACCATGTGGGTGAAACTGGCAGCCCATTTTTGCGCCGTTTTCGTTCCCTCTTCGGCCTGTTCTAGAATGTATGGAATGATCCCTTCGAACTGCACTTTGCGATCGCTCAGGCCGATGGAACTGGAGACCTTCAACGGCTCTTCGGAACCGTTCAGCAAGGCCACAAGCACGGCATCGTCCATTTCTTCAATGGGCGTATCCAGATCATGGCCGAAGGATGCGAGCACGGCTTCCACTTGTTTGAAGACCCATGTGCTCTTGTAGCTGCCAAGCGGCACGATCGCGCCACGCTTCACGCTTTTCCGCCGGTCCGGAACGATCTTTTCGGGAGCCACTTCGGTCACTTCGCCCAACCCACTGCATTTGGGACAGGCCCCATACGGTGAATTGAAACTGAACAGGTTCGGTTCCGGCTCTTCGTAGGCGATCCCGGTGGTGGGACACATCAAGTGCCGGCTCAGGTAACGCACGTTCTCGGTCTTGAGGTCGGCGACCATGAGGTTGCCTTTCCCGAGTTTCATCGCAGTGGCGCACGTCTCGGCGATGCGTTTGCGATCGGCCTCTTTCACCTTCAAACGATCGATCACCAACTCGATGTCGTGTACGGAATAGCGGTCCAATCGTGGTCGTGTGGTAAGGTCCACCACATTGCCATCCACCCGTGCGCGCAGAAATCCTTGTCGCAGGAATTGCTCAAAGAGTTCGCGGTAGTGCCCTTTGCGGCCGCGGATCACTGGCGCGAGCACCAGGATCTCGTGCCCGGCATGCTCCTCCATGATCAGGTCCACGATGCGGGCATCGCTGTAGCGCACCATGGGTTCGCCCGTTTCATAACTGAAGGCATCGGCCACACGTGCGAAGAGCAGGCGCAGCAGATCATACATCTCGGTGATGGTGCCCACTGTACTGCGTGGATTGCGGCTGATGGTCTTTTGCTCAATGGCGATCACGGGGCTCAATCCGGTGATCAGGTCCACATCGGGTCGTTCGATGCCACCGAGGAATTGGCGCGCATACGCGTTGAACGTTTCGATGTAGCGGCGTTGGCCTTCGGCATGGATCGTATCGAAGGCGAGCGAGCTTTTGCCACTGCCACTTAGGCCGGTGATCACCACGAGTTGGTCGCGTGGAATGCGCACGTCGATGTTCTTGAGGTTGTGGACGCGTGCGCCCAATACCTCGATCATATCATCGCCCGGCAGTGCTTCGAGCACCTCGTTCTCTTGCTTCTTCACGATGGGTATCTACTCCTTTATTTCGGCCACAGCATCGAAACCGGGGGCGGGGAGCAGGACGGTATAGGTCTTACCGGTCTTGTTCCCAAGGCTGTTGTCGCGCAACCAAGGGTTCAGGAGCTTCAGGGTCTTGTAATCGGTTCCTTGGGCAACGGCATAATCAGCAAGGTCCGAGACCGGTCCATTGATCTCTGCTGTGCGTGTCAAATAGGGGGCATACAGGTCCTTCTTCCGCAGGTGGAATCCATAGCGTTCCGGATCGCGCAGGATCTCCTTCATGGCGAGAATGCGATACACATACCGGCCTGTCTCTTCGTTCAATAGCAGGTCGAAATAATTGTCCTGTTTCTGGCGTCCGAGTTGTTTGTCCACGCCGCCTTGGCCCAAGTTGTATGATGCAGCAGCCAACGCCCATTTGCCGTAGTGTGCATAAGCACTCTTGAGGTACTTGCAGGCGGCGACGGTGCTTTTCTCCACGTGGTAGCGCTCATCCACTTCGTTGTTCACCTCTAGGCCGAATTGGGTACCGGTCTCTTTCATGAACTGCCAATAACCGGTCGCACCGGCCGGGGATACCACGTTCATTAGACCGCTCTCGATCACGGCGATGTACTTGAGGTCGTCCGGGACGCCTTCACGCTTCATGATCCCTTCGATCAAAGGGAACCATCGTGCGGCACGTTTGTGCGCCAGCAGGGTGCTGCTTTGCCAGTAGGTGTTCACCAAGAGTTCCCGGTCCAATTTTTCACGCACATCGAGCCTGTTCAAAGGGACCTTTTCATCGCAAAAGGTCAATTCGTTGGGTAGTGTGAGCGAGAATACCTTGTACCCTTCGTTGAAGATGCGCTGGTGGTCCAAGTCGTTATTGGCGACAAAGGTGGAATAGGTGAGCAGGTGCATGCCCAGCGAGCCACCGAGCAGGAGCAAGGCCCAAAGTGTGGTGCGAAGTACGGTGCCCATGGTGTTCGAGAATTTCATGTGAGCTTGGGCGGGTGGGTCTTTTTGGTCAGAATTAAGAGCGTAATGGCCAACACGAGCGCGTATGAAACGAAGATGACCGTGTGAATGTTCTCCCACACGGGAATGTACCGGAACATCACGAAGGTAAGGAACCCGTGGAGGACGGACAGCCCGATGAACACCAAGGCCACTTGTCCATCACTGAATCCGGCGTAACTGAGGTGGTGTGTTGTGTGGTCTCGGCCGCCGACGAAGGGTGAGTTGCCTTTTGCGAGCCGGGAGAACGTAACGATGCTTGTATCGATGATGGGGAGCAGGAATACGATCACTGCTGAGGTGACCTGTCTGTAGGGTTCCCAACTGCCCTCAATGCTGGGCATGTTCCAAAAGAACCGGATCCCAACGAAGGCCAGGAACACGCCAAGGAATTGACTTCCGGTATCTCCCATGAACATGCGGCTGGGATACCAGTTGAAGAAGAGGAATCCGGAAAGTGCGGCGAGAGAGCCTACCATCAGCACCATGTAAACGGGGTCCACGGGACCGATCACGAGCATGACCATGAGCGCTGTAGCAAGAATGGAGAGGGAAACGATCGTTGTTATCCCGTCCATATTATCAAGCATATTGATCGAGTTCATCATGCCCACCACCCAGAAAATGGTGAGTACGATATTCATCCATTGTTCATCGAAAAGGTCAATAGCCGAACCGGAAACGATCAAGATCCCACCACAAGCGATCTGCACGAGCAGTTTAAGCAAAGGCTTGGTGTTGTAGGCATCATCAGCCAATCCCATGAGGAAGCCCAAGGAAGTAGCGGCCAGAAGACCCAAAAGATCAGGCCGCAGTGCATCGGAACTTTGCCCCGGGAAGAGAACACTGTACAAGGAGAAGGAGGCGAGGAACAGGATGTAAAAGCCGATGCCTCCCAATGAAGGCTTAGCGGTGCTGCTCCAGCGCACGGGGGTCTGGTCCTGATCACGCATGCCCAACGTGCGTGCGAAGCGCATGAATACGGAATTGATCACCAAACTGAACACGAGCGCGGCGAAATACAGGCCGGAATAGATCAGGAACAATTGGGTCGAGCTATACATTGGAGATCAGACGGAAAGCTGGTCCTTGATCGTGCTGAACATCATTCCTTCTTGGTCCTTTGCGCTGATCAACGGCTCAAGCACCCCCCATTCGATCGCTAATTCGGGGTCGTTCCAGCGCACAGTTCGCTCGGCGGTGGGGTTATAGTAGGCGGTGCACTTGTATGCGAACAGGGTATGGTCTTCCAATGCCACGAAACCGTGTGCGAAACCAGGGGGTATCCACAGCATTTCCTTTGTTGTTCCGTTCAGTTCCACCTTGTAATGTTGCCCAAAGGTCACACTGTTCGGGCGAAGATCAAGACAAACATCTAGTACAGCACCCTTCACTACATGAACAAGTTTTCCTTGCGCATGGGGGTGCATTTGGAAGTGGAGGCCACGAAGTACATTCTTGGATGAAGTGCTCTCATTGTCCTGTAAAAAAACGATCGACTTCCCGACCACCTCGTTGAACTGTTCCTGATTGAAGGTTTCCAAGAATTGCCCACGCTGGTCGCCAAAGATCCTGGGCCTTAACAGGATCAAGCCTGCCAATGGAGTATCAACGGACTGGATCATGCTTTGCCGAAAAGCCAGCCGAAGAAACCTCCGGACCGTTCCGTGTGCTCATCGTAGTAGCCTCCACCATAACCTTGGCCATATCCATATCCGTAGCCATAACCATAACCGTAGTTGTAACCGTACTTGTTACGGTCAACGTCCACGCCGTTCAATATGGTGCTCAGTCGTGTAATGTTGTTCTCATTTATCAACCTGTCCACGTTCTGAACGAACTGTTTCTTGCTATAGTCCGAACGGAAAATGTAGATCGGGTAATCGGCCTGTTGGATCATGGGTATGCCATCTGTGACCAAGCCCACCGGCGGGTTGTCGATAAGCACCACATCGTACTGTTGTTTCAGGTCCTCCACAAGCGTTGCCATCCGATTACTGATGATCAACTCCGAAGGGTTCGGGGGGATAGGTCCGGCCGTGATGAAATCGAGTCCTTCCAATGCACTGTGCTGAACACAATTTTCCAGATCATCCTTTCCGATCAGCAGGGTGCTCATACCCTTTATGTTCTCCACCCCGAAGCCCAAGTGGATCTTCGGTTTCCGCATATCAAGATCAAGGATGATCACGCGTTTGCCGCCGAAAGAAATGATCCCTGCGAGATTGATCGCGACAAAGGTCTTTCCTTCACCACTAATGGTGCTGGTAACGGCAATGGTCTTAGGGCCTGGGGTATTGTCCACGAACTGGAGGTTCGTCCGGATGGTCCTGAAGGATTCGGCGATCAGGGATTTTGGGTTCTTGTCAATGAGGAGCTGGGAGATGGGGATCTCTTTCTTGTACTTGGGCACCATCCCCAATATGGCGATACTTGCTTGGGACAGTTTGGCCACATCGTGGAGCGAGGTAATGTTATCGTGCAGGATATACCGGACCAGGACGATCATAAAACTTAGCAATAGACCGGCGAGCAAGTAGTATGAAATGACCAAATTGCGCTTAGGGGCCAAGGGCTCCGTTGGTCTACTGGCATTTTCCAGGATCCGGTTCTCCGGAACAAATCCAGCTTTGCTGATGCGGTATTCGATATCTTTTTCGAGCAAAAGGGTGTAGTACTTCTCATTGATCGTGAATACCCTTTCTATCCGTGAGAATTCCAGTTCCTTTTCGGGCAATGAGCGGAACCGTTTTTCAAATTCATCCTGGACCAGGTCCAACGCTGTGCGCTGTGCCTCGGCTCTCTTCAATAGGCTGTTGATGCTCTCAAGGACCACCCGTTTCTTCATGTCGATCTGGTGCTCGAGCGACCGCACGGTCATGTGTTGATCGGTCGCCATGGTATACATTTCCTCACGTTTTTGGAGCAGATCCAGCAAGGAACTGATCGTACCTGCAAGCATGGACTCGTACTGGGTGCCGGTAAGCAGCGGCAATAGATCGTACGAATTGATCTCGGTCATTGGCTTGTCCGTAGCCTGTTTCATGGCCCGCAAGAGCTGGATATCCAAGGTCAAACGAACCACATCATCTTCGTATTCCTTTGATCTTTCCAAGAAGATGGGGGTCAACTGTTTCAGGTCGGCCACCTCATTGTCCATGCGGAAATGTTGCATCCGATATTCCGATTCACGCAACTGCGTGAACACGGTGTCCTTTTGGGCACGCAGAAAGGAGATCACGCTCTCGGCACTTTGACCTTTGCGTTCAACATCGTAAAGGATGAAGGATTCCGCCAAGGCTTGTACGATATCCCGGGCAAGGCCGCGGTTCGCATCCTTACAGGTTATTTCCACGGTCTTCGCTACGGCGTCCAAGGGCAGTATGGAGATGCCAGCAGTATAGCGTTGAAGGATCAGTTCGCTGGAATTGATCCTGAAAAAGAGATTCAGTTTGGCTTCGGGGTCGTTCAATTGTGGATCACCCCTGAATTCGATCCTGCAGCTGAAGTGGGGCGTGCGCATGATCGTGCCTTTCGGGAATGAAGCATTGAATGTGTTCCCTGAGATCGTATAGGTGAGCCCGATGGTCCCCGTGGGTCCAATATCCAAGAAGATCGGGAGGTCCAAGATGATCGAATCCAGAACGGTGAGATCAGTGACCAAGAAGAACGTACGCGTATAGAATTCCTCGGTCAAGATCTGCCCCCGATTGAAATAACTGACCTCCAAAGGCAATTTCTCGAGTGCCCTTGCCATGAAGAATTGGGAACGCATGAGTTCCACATCGGCCTGTAGGTTATTGTCCTCGGTGAAGCTATTGATGCTCAGGATCTGCTTGGCCGTATTGCTTTCACGGAGTTGGATCAATGCCCGCGATTGGTAAATGGGTGCGGTGTATCGGAGGTAGATGAACGCCGCGGCAACAGCTGTCAGTACACATAGCGCGATCCAGATAAGACTTCGCTTGAGAATGTAGAGGAAAAGGCCCAGTTCGAACTCCTGACTGAAGTTCGTTATACGCTCCTTGTAACTTTCGAAATTGCGGCTACGCTGTCCAATATCCTCGTTGAGCATATCGGCTATTTGAAGGTCCTTGAAATTGAATAGATGAGCACGAGCGAGGTCAACAGGGAAACGATGGGAGAGAGGTCGGTCAGGATCCCTCGTGCGATTTCCGCGTTGGGTTGTACGTACACGACATCATCGCCTTGCATCACCATGTCGCCATATTTGAGCCCATCGATCGTGGAAAGGTCGAACTGATAGACCATCCGTGAACGATCGGCCCTGTAGCGGAACACCTTCACTTTCTTTGCATTGCCACGATTGGCTATCCCGCCAGCCATGCCGATCACTTCCAACAGGGTGGTATTGTTGTTTTCCAGAGTAACGGATTTCGCATCACCACCCTGGCCAGGAAAGACCACGACCCTTCGGCTCTCCACCAGCAACTGTACGAATGGCTTGTTGTAGTAGTCCACGTATTTGCTTTCCAAGAATAATTCGGCCTCACGCAAGGTCATTCCTGCCAAGGGGACCTTCCCGAGCAAAGGCAGTTTAGCGGAACCGAGATTGTCGATGAAGTAAAAGAATGCGGTACGTTGTAAGAAGGAGGCCTCCCGCGTTCCGCCTTCGGATACCAGGTCGATCATTTTGAAGCCATCATTGGCGAACAATCGGAACTGGATCTGGTCGTTGGCTTGCAAGCGCAAGGTCGTATACCCCGAGTCGCTGAATTGGGAAAATTCGTAGTCGGTCGGGGTCTTGAACATGATATCTCTGTTCAAGGTGCAGCCAGAAAGGAGCAATACCCCTAATAGGGCAAAAAGCCCGCTGCGTGGAAAGGTCCGCGTCATGTGCGCGCAAAAG
>Ga0154020_10005564_pt1 | contig 14838 bp, 9 predicted proteins | sample Klosneuvirus_201_FD_109709 | JGI IMG/M metagenome (GOLD analysis project Ga0154020, IMG submission 109709) | Active sludge microbial communities from wastewater, Klosterneuburg, Austria - Klosneuvirus_20160825_MG | ecosystem: Engineered > WWTP > Aerobic digester > Activated sludge | place...
GAGGGTGACCGAAGGCCGGGTCAGGGGTTGGCGGACGACCCCACCCGTTGTCATTTGTATAAAATCTCATTCTTCCGGTTCCCCGATCAGATCCGCCACGGCGCGCAGCAACGTCTCGTCATGGAAGCTGCCCTTTGTCAGATAGTAGTCCGCGCCGGCCTCCAGCCCGCGCATCCGGTCCTCTTCACGATCCTTGTAGGAAACGATCATCACTGGAATGGTGCGCAACTGCGGATCCTTTTTGATCATCGAAGTGAGTTCCACGCCATCAAGGCGCGGCATGTCCACGTCCGAGATGACGAGATCAAAATTTCCAGCACGAAGAGCATTCCATCCGTCCATTCCGTCCACCGCGACTTCCACCGTGTAACCGCGTGCGAGGAGCAGCTTGCGTTCGAGTTCACGGACGGTCAATGAATCGTCCACGACAAGGACGTGCTTGCGAGCCCGCTCAGCAGGCATCAGAGCGTCGCGCCGGACGCTGGTGAGCCGGCCTGACGAAATCAACTTCTCGATGGAGCGGACCAGATCATCCACGTCGATGATCAGCACGGGCGAACCATCTTCCATGAGCGCGGCGGCGCTGATGTCCTTCACCTTACCGAGCCGCGCATCCAGTGGTTGGACGACCAGTTCGCGCTCGCCCAGGAACTTGTCCACGACGAGCCCGTAGCGACCTTTACGTTCGCCGAGGATGACGATGTTGATTTCGGCAGGCAGCGTGGCGACATCGCCGCAGTCGAGCACCTGCTGCGCGGACAACAACCCGACGGATTCGTCGTTGAAGCGGAAGGAGACGTGGCCCTCAATGGTCTCCACTTGGTCGCGACGCAAGCGATGCGTGCGGACAATCTGCGCGAGCGGCAATGCGTAGGGTTCACCCGCGACCTCGACCAACAAGGTCCGCAGCACGGACAACGTGATGGGAAGCTGAAGAATGAAACGCGTTCCGCCGCGTGGTTGCGTGTGGACACGAATGCTGCCGCGCACGCTGCGCACCATGTTTTGCACGACATCGAGGCCGACGCCGCGCCCGGAAATCTCCGTGACCGCATCCTTCATCGTGAAGCCGGGAAGGAAAAGAAATTGCAGCAACTCCGCCTCGGTCAGGCGCGCAGGCATTCCTGCTGGAAGCAATTTTCGGCGGGCAACGACTTCACGCACGCGCTCGGGATCAATACCGGCACCATCATCGCTGACGGTTACCAATAACATGCCGGCGGCGTGGCGTGCTTCGATGCGGATGGTTCCTTCACGCGATTTGCCAGCGGCAACGCGTGCGTCGGGCGTTTCGCAGCCGTGATCAATGGCGTTTCGCAGCAGATGGCCGAGTGGTGTTTCCAGCCGTTCCAGGATGTCGCGGTCCACCTGCGTGTTTTCGCCGGAGATTTCAAAGCGCACTTCCTTGCCAAGACCGCGGGAAATGTCGCGCACCATCCGGGGAAAGCGGTTCACGCCATCCGCAAACGGACGCATCCGCGTGCGAAGCGCTTCGAGATAGAGCCGGTGGGTGAGTTGCACGCAGCGCCGGTCAAACATGTCGAGTTCGAGCAGGCGGTCGCCAAGGAACGTGCGGCAATCGGTGGCGCGTTGCACGGCGCTCGTGAGTTTTTCGCTGGCACGCGGGGGCAGCGTTTGGTCGCCGCGCGATTCACGCAAGCCTTCCAGCGTTTCATGCAGGTCGGACTGCATCCGCTTCAACCGGTTCATCGAATCGGCGAATGGACGAATCCACCGCGCTTCGACGAGCGATTCCCCCGCGAGGCCGAGCAGGCGGTTCAGGTTCTCCGCGTTGAGGCGCAGCACGCGCTCCGCATCCTCACCCCGCGCCGTGCCGCCGTGAGGTTTCGTCTCGACGATTTCCGGTTCAACGGTGGTTTTCTCCGGAGTGGCGGGACGCGGGCGGGTCTGCGGGAGTTCAGCGACGGGTGTGGGTGCGGGAGCAGGCGGGGGCGGCTCTGGCTTTGGTTCCGGTGCATTTTCGCCGCTTTGCAACGACATGAGGAACGCGTTGATCTCGCAGGTGCGCTTCTTTTCCCAGTCAGGAATTTCTGTCTCGGTGATCTTCGCGATCTGCGCGAGCAGATCAACGCCCTTGAGCAAACGATCCACCTCCGCGCGACTGATTTGCTGCGTCCCCTTCTGCGCGGCCACGAAACAATCCTCCATCGCGTGCGCCACGCGGACGCCGGCGGGGATGTTGATGATGCGCGCCGCGCCTTTGATTGAGTGGGCTGCACGCATCAAGGTTTCCAAGACCGACGGCGAGGTCTCGCCCCGTTCGATTGCGAGCAACCCGTCGGTGAGCGCGGCGCATTGCGACTCGGCCTCGACGCGAAACAAGTCGAACATCGACAAGCCGCTCAGATCTTCATGTGGGCGCTTGCTCATGCGATGCTTTCGCTCAGGGCGGGAAACAACAGCTCGGCATCCAGGCAGATCGTCAACCGGCCCTGCCACGGCAACACGCCCTTCGTGTAGCTCGTGCCGGATTTGGAAAGGGTGGCTGGCGGTTCGCGCAATTGGTCAGGGTCGAAGCGATGGACGCCGTGGACTTCATCCACCGGAAACACCACGCGGTGCGATTGCCAGCTTGCCACGAGCAGTCGCTCGTAAACAGTCCGTTCGCCGTCGGCTTTCGCCGCATGCTTCAGGCCGAGCACCTTCGCAAGCGAGAGACAGACGACCAGTTCGCCACGCACATTGACGAGGCCGAGCAGCGTGCCCTTGCGGCGGTGCGGGATGGAATGAACTTTGCGCAGCTCGGCCACTTCGAGAAAGGACGACGTGGGCAGCGCCAGCCACTCGGTCCCGACGCGAAAGAGCACCACGGAGATTGCCCCCGGCGCTAGCGCGGTTTTCGGACGCGAGAAGTGAAGTGCCCAATCGCGGCGGTAATCCTGCGAGAGCGAACGCTCCAACAATTGCGCTCCCGCCGCCGCATAGACGGGGCAATTGCGGCAGTGGTAATGTTTCTCCAACTCCGGGCATGAGCCGTCGCCTGCGACGCCGATACGGCTCCAGCAATCGTCCACGACGACCTGAAGTCCGGCGCCACTCAGAGCGGGCGTCAGTTCGGACGCCTTTTGATTTGAAGACGCGTTCACAGGTTCAATGGGGACATTGAAAACTGGCGGAGTGCGCCCGTCCCCGGGCGCTGCGGGGTGAAACGTTTAGGTGAAGCCGGTATTGGCAATGTCGCCCTGCATTCCACCTCGCAGCGCCCGGGGACGGGCACACTCCAAAGCCATGCGGAGGTTTGCGCCGTGCAGTTGGCCCGCCATCTTGGTGAAAGTGTGCGTGTATTGGTCATTGTATCACGCCGGGATTTGCAGTCGTTGTGCGCGACGGCGAAGATTGCGCGCGGTTCCGGCATCGCCGTTCTTTTCGGCGAGGAGCGCCATTTGCAGCAGCGACTCGTAATGGTTCGGGTCGAGATAGAGCGCCTTGCGATAGAACTCCTGCGCGGCGGGATGACCCTGCGCATCGTGGATCACGCCCAGAAGATAATACGCGTGGACGGATGCGCCATGCTGGTCGAGATGCGCGTGGCAGATGCGCGTGGCCTCCTCGAGTTTGCCGCTATCCGCCAGTTCGCGGGCCGTGGCGAGGTGATCGGCGGCGGACTTTGCGCTGGTCGCCGGTTTCGCTTTGACTGGTGATGATGCGGCAGGTTTGGGCGTGGGTTGGACGCGGGGAATCGCTTTCGGTGAACGCGCCGTTGTCGTGGCACGTTTTGCCGGTGCGCCGTCATTTCCACGGCGACAAGCGAAGGCCATCGGCAGATTGACCGGCGAAAAACTATTTTCCAGCGCGAGCGGAACTTCCGCCGGGCCGACGAACAAAGTGCCGCCGCGCGCGAGGAGGGATTCCAGTTTGGCAAAGGCGCGATGCTGGGTTTCGCGGTCGAAGTAGATCAGCAGGTTGCGGCAGAAAATAAAATCGTAGCAGGCCACGCCGAGGTTGAACGTATCGCTGAGAAGATTGGTTTGCTGGAACTTCACGCAATCGCGGACGCTTTGCCTGAGGACATAGCCATCTCCCTCGGGCTTGAAATGGCGCTCGCGATACGAGAGATCCTGCCCGCGAAACGAGTTCTTGCCGTAAACACCCGCCGCCGCCTTGGCCAGCGCACGCTGACTGAGATCCACCGCGTCAATCGTGAACCGTCCGGCGGGCACGCCCGCGTCCAGCAGTGACATCGCGATCGAATACGGCTCTTCACCGGAAGAGCAGGGCAGGCTGAGGATGTTCACACGACCGCTCGGTCTGGTTGGCAACCAGTCGAGCAGCACCATGTTCGTCATGGCGCTGAAGGCCTGACGGTCCCGGAAGAACCACGTTTCCGTGATCACGACCGCTTCCACGAGATGATTCCACTCCGTCGCGGACGTGTTGAGCATCCGCTCGTAGTCCTCGACGGTCGCCGCCGCGACCGCCTTCATGCGCAGCCGCACAATGCGTTGGATCGACGACGAGCCGATGGTCTCGGCGTCGAGCCCCATGCCTTGGCGCAGCCGTTGTTCAATCCGTTGCATTTGCCGCAAGCGCGTTCGTCGCGAAAAGCAACTGGCGCAGGTTCTCAGGCAGCAATTTCTGCTCCTGAATCCATTGAATCACCCCTTGATCATCCAGCAACACCGGCCCGAGATACGCTGCCGAATCCGGCGTCAGGCCCGGGTCCACGAAATCGCCCGGTTCCTTGCGCAACGTCGTGGTGGCGCGTTCAGCGATCAATCCGAGCAGCCGCGCGCCCCGTCCCTCCACGGAACTTCGCACAATCAGGATGCGCGTGCTGAGCCTTTCGGCGGCCGGCTGGCCCGTGGTCATTTCCGATAGATCCAGTGCCGGGACAATTTCGCCCCGGTAATTGAACATGCCCGCCACGCCGCGCGGGGCCTGCGGAATTTTTTTAAGGCCGAGCATGGGGATGACCTCGACGACGCGGCTGGCTTCCAGCGCGTAACGATCCGGCCCGATTTGGAAAAGCAAAAAAAGCATCTCAAGCCTTGAGCTTGAACCGCGCGACCGCCGTCTGAAGTCCGTGCGCCGCTTCGTTCAATTGTTCAATGGCAATGTTTGACTGGCGCAGCGACTCGGCGGTCAATTGCGCCGCCTCGTTCAGTTGCGTCAACGTCTCGCTGATCTGCTGCGCGCCGGTGGCCTGTGCGTGCATGCCTTCATTCACGGTGTGGAATCGCGGCGTCAATGTCTGCACCTGATGGATGATCTGCGCAAGCTGCGTTCCGACCGTTCTCACCTCTTCCACGCCGCGCCGCACTTCCTCGGAGAACTTGTCCATGCCCATCACGCCGGCGGCCACGGCGGATTGCATTTCCTTCACCATCTTTTCGATGTCGTATGTGGCGACAGCGGTCTGGTCTGCAAGCCGACGGATTTCCATCGCGACGACCGCGAAGCCGAGTCCGTATTCGCCGGCCTTTTCCGCTTCGATGGCGGCATTGAGTGAAAGCAGATTCGTCTGGTCGGCGACTTTTGTGATCGTGGTGACAACGGTGTTGATGTTCGCGGTCTTCTCGCTCAACACGGCGAGCTTGCCGGTGATGGAGCCGGACGCGTCCATGATCTGGCGCATCGTGGACTCCATCTTGCCGATGGCATTCTGGCCTGAACCCGCGAGGTCGGCGGTCTCCTCTGAGACGTGGCTGACCTCGTTCATCGTTTTGACGAGTTCCTTGGATGTGGCGGAAATTTCCTTTGAAGTGGCGCCGATCTCAGCGGTGGTCGCGGCGATTTCGTTCGCGGTGCTCTGCTGTTCGCGGGCCGTGGCGGAAATCTCCGTTGCGGTGCTGTTCACCTGGATGCCCGAGCGCTGCACCTGGCCGACTAGGACGGAAAGCTCATCCGCCAGCTTGTTCAGTCCGTTGCCGACGACGCCGAATTCATCCTGCCGCTCCATCTGAACGCGCTTGGTGAAGTCTCCGCGTTGCATCACCTCCAATGACTCGACGATGGATTGCATCGGGGAAGTCATGCTGTGCGACAGCAGCCGCCAGACAAAGAGCGCCGCCACGGCCACGAGCGCCATGCCCACGGTGGCGATGATGTTCACCCACGTCACCGATTCATCATTCGACTTTTTGGCGGCTTCAACTTTGCTGCGAATCTCGCCGGTTAGGTCGTCAAACTTGTCTTTCAGCGTCACCGAACTCGCGGTCACGCGCGCGGCGAAGGCCTGGTTGGTGGAGGCCTGTTCGAGGCTGTTCAACTCGCGCCGGATTTCAGTGGCCGTCGCCAGACCGGTCGGAACGGCCTTTGTGATCGCATTCTCAAGCGCCTTCCGCGCCTCGGTAAGTTCGCTCTGATCGTCGCCCAGGGCGACGCCGCGCAACGCCGCGTTGTAACGTGCGATAGCCAGCACGACGGAATCCCTTTTAACATCCAGGTCTGTGGCTGTGCTTTCGTTCCGCGACTGGGTGCGCTCCATCCAGAAGGCGAGACCGCCGCCGAGTGCGAGCAGGAAAATCAGAAGGGTCACCGCGAGGTTGAGCCGTTGCCAGATGGTCAAATTTTTCATGGTGTTGCAGCTGCAATATTCCCTGTTGTCGGCGGAAATCTGGCTTCTGAGGGGGGTAAAAACAAGGATGTTCTCGGGCTTGAACCGTGCAGCGCGCGGCTTCTCAGTCCCAGCGCCTTCGATTGCGAACCAGCGCTGGGGATGGTTCCGCCGAAGCTGACTGTATTGGCAGCCGCTGCGGCTGAGGACAGCCGCGCTCCGGGGGCATGGGCGATTTCGCGCGCTAACGCTGCGAACCCGGTGCTGCACCCGGAGCAACCGCCGGCCGCTCCAGCACCAGCGGACGGAAATCGGTCTGAAGTTTACTCAGGAAGACAGCGATGAGAATGATGTCCACGATGAAGCTGATGCCGCACATGAACGAGGGCAGGATCAGCACAAACAGGATGGTTGCTCCGGCGGCAAGATGCGGTTTACGCATCGTCAGCGCCAGCCACATGCCGAGCGCGCCCATCGCGAAGAAATCGAGCACCCATTCCCCAAGCGAGATAAGCCCCACCACACCCGCGAATCCCATTCCAATTATTCGGGTGGAGGGATCATCGTTTCCGGTGAGCGTCATGAACGCCGCAGCGAGCAGGGTGCTTCCCATGATGAGCAGGCCCGGTGGTAGGAAAACACGTCGCAACATCGCCCATTGCGCGGCGACCATTTCCCGGCTGCTGATGGGAGCCGCAAGGAGTAACTCGAAAGCGCCGGTCCGCCGTGACTCCGCAAAGAATCGCGTGACCTGGCCCGCGAATAAAAGCTTGATCGGGAAGAGCAAAAACCGACCGTAGATGGCGACCACAAAAAGCACCTCCCACTGCCGGAAAAATGACAACGCCACCATGCCCAGCGCCCAGCAGATCGCCACCGCCCAGGTGATCACGCGGGCCGAGAGTTGATCGCCGATGAGCCAGCGCAGCGGTTCGTTGTCGAGCAGTTCGCGTCGCCGCTGGACGCGTGCGGTGGTAGCGCCGGGCCCGAAGCGGTCAAGGAAGGAAGTTCTCTTGGCCTTCAAAGGTCTGTCCTGCCACGAGCGCGGCAGCCACCAACTGGCGAAGCCAATCAGAAACCATCCGAACGCGTGCGACACGCCCAGCGCCGTCCAGAACCGGGCAGGCCGCATGATGAAACTCGATTCGTCCGCCCAATCATACGCTGCCGCCGGGCTGAGCCAGGCGACCCACGCCGCGTCACCAACCATGCCGGTCCAGGACAGCAGACTTTGTATGCCGGGCATCAGAAAGCAAACGACCCCGAGCGTCAGTCCCGTGACCGCCATCGCACGGCCCGCCTGCCGCGAGACTGACGACGCAAACATTCCCGTGGCCAGCGCGAAGAAGAGCAGGTTGGCGAGCGCGAGACTGATCCGCCAAACCTCACCGCCCGTCACGCCACCGAACAGCATGGGCAGCGCCGCCGCCGGGATGATCGCGAGCAGCCCGTAACCAAGATAAACCAACTGCGAAGCGAGCTTGCCGAGCACCACATCATAGCCGCGCAGATCCGTCAGGAACAACAGGCCGAGCGTGCCCTCACGCTTCTCCTCGCTCAAACAATCCGCCGTGATGAAAATTCCCGCCAGCAGGCACAGCACAAACGCATAACCTGTCATGAAGCCGAACCCCGCGCTGCCCGAAGTCCGGCCCAGGCCCATCATGATCGGCATGATCGCGAGTTGAAACAGGCTGATGACCAGCGCCACCGCCGCGACCACGAGCCGGACGTAACGCGTGGAATTTCGCCGCGCACCTTCGCGCAGTTCACGGGCTACTATGGGCAGAAAGGTCATGGATCTGTGAAACGTGATGCGTGGTGAGTGAACATGATGCGGTCGCGTTTGGCTTTCTCATGGATCACGAGTCACGTATCACCGGTGGCTGTCCCGTGCCAAAGAGCTTCGTCCAGATCGAAACCGGCTGTGTATAGCGCGTCGTCGCGACCTGCCGGAATTCCGATTCCAATTTCAATTTGGCCCGGAACCCAAAGGTCGCGCCTACAATCAGGCTGATCAGCAGCCACACAAACACGAACGCAATCCCATCCATGTTCGATCCGCGCCCTCCCGGCCCTCCTGCGAACTGCATCGTGGCAAGCAGAACAAGAAACACGACATAGAGAATCCACGGCAAAGACATGATCTGGACGACGGCGGCGCTGTTGGCGCGATTGGCATTGCGCGCGGTGAGACTTTTCCAGAGGCAGACGTAGAAAAGCGCCCAGAAGTCGGCGACCAAAACGATCAGGCCGCTGATCCAGACAAAAATCCACAGGCCTCGTTCACTGTGAGTTCGCCCCAGCCCGGCGACGAGAAAAGTGAATTCCAGAGTCACGGCAAAAACCAACGGCCAGAGAAACTGCCGGCACAGTGCCAGAAACTGGCCGTGCAACACACTGCGCACATCCAGCGGCGTCGAGAGCAGCAGCTCCAGCGCGCCGATACGGCGGTCCTCGGCGAGTTGCGCGCAGGCCTCGGCGGCGAACCAGCCCTTCAAAATTGTGTTCAAGAGCAGGGCCGTGACAATGAAGCAGTGCGGTTCCGTCCAGTCGCGGCCCCACTTCATCCAGCCCCAGAGCCAGCCGCAGCCCAGCACCGCGATGACGGCCCAGACGAGGGCTGGCTTGATTCGTGAACGCGAGGCCAGCCAGTAGAAGGCGTTCACATCGAGCAGCCGGGCGCGATATTGTGCGCGCTCGGTGGAATCGCCGAGGGACCAGCGGAGCCAGCGGTCGCGCCAGCGCAGTTGGGTGACCGTCGCTGCCTTGTCCTGCCACGAGCGCGGCACGATGAGACAGGCGGCGATGAGGAAAGCCCAGCTCAGCCCGTGGATAAGGATGAGCGAGAGCATGAATTCCTCGGCATGACTCTTGTAGTTCATGTCGAAGGCGTAGGCGAAGGCGGTGCCGGGGCTGGGGATCAAAAACAGCTCGGGCAGCGTCCGCCAGTTATAGATACCGGCCAGGATGGCGCCCGTGAGCGGCAGCAGTCCCGCGATCCCAAGCACGATGGCCATGCACAAACCCGCTGCGTTGCGCGCCGACTTCGTCACCGCCGAGGCGATCATGCCGGCGGCGAGCGAGAAGAACATCGTGTTCAACAAGACGATGCCAATCCGCCAGAATTCCGCGAAGCCCACGCCGCCCATGAGCAGCGGGATGGCGAGCATGGGCAGGATGGCGAGCAGCCCGTAAAAAGTGTTCAACGAACTGGCCACCAGTTTCCCGGCCACCACATCGAAGCCGCGCAGGTCGGTGAGGAACAGCAGGCCGAGCGTGCCGTCGCGTTTCTCCTCGCTCAAACAATCCGCCGTGGCGCGTGCGCCGGAGAACAGGCAGAACAACCCGGCAATGACCGTCAGCCAGATGAACATCAGCAGGCTGACTTGCGCCGGCGACTGCCGCCGTCCCGCCAGGAAGATGAACATGCCGATGCCGATGACAGCCAGCGCCACGCCCGAGCGCAGCCAATACGTGCCGCGCTGGCGCGAGGCCACGCGCAGTTCGCGTTCAACGATGGGGAGCAACGTCATGCCGGGGCCAACTTTGGCGATGGAACCGGCGCTTGGCAATCGCGCAGCGAGCGGTTTGTCGTGTGACCGACTTGTTCAATGAAGCAACGGCGGTTTGTCCGTTTGCAATTCGCTCACGGGGAGGCGGGTTGTCATCGAAGCAGTGAACCAGCTTGACCAGCGACTGAGCAGCGAGCGCTCCCGGGTGCGGAACTGGCCTTTGAGTTTTCGATCCGACCACCAGAGGAAGAATATATTTTTCAACACCAGCAGCGGAGCCGCGAGCGCCGACCACAGCAGCGGATTGCCCGCCTTGCCGAACAACAGCATTGGCGTCGCATACACCAGTGCGATGGGGGCAACCATGACGAGCCCCACCGCGCAGCCGACGAGGGCGAATGGGCTGTTGGCGCGCGTGCCAAACCACATGCTGGCGCGGCAGACTGCCAGCACGCCCAGCACCGCGCTGAGCATATTGCACAAGCCGAGGAACAATCCGGTCAGGGTGTCATTGTCGTTGAAATGAAGGATGCCTGCGGTCGAAATGATCGAGCCCGCCAGCACCAGATACAGTGGGCCCAATAGAAGGCGAAGGAGAGCCAGTCTTTGTTCGCGCAAAATTCCACGGGCGCCAATGGGTGTGACGAGGAGCAACTCCAGTTCGCCGCTGCGTCGTGATTCGAAGAAGAAACGGCCGGCGATGAACGCAAACAACGCGGAACTTGCCAGCGTGAACACTTGCGAAACACTGGTCGCCGCCCACACGGAGCCGAGTTGATTCATCATGGCTACATTCCAGAGCGAGCCGAGGAACGAGATGAACGCGGCGAACCACGCCATTCCCCGCTGGCCACTCATCCTCAGCACGGCGCGTGCAACCGGGGCAAAGGCGCGTCGCCGGTTTTCGCGGTCGAACAGGATGATGCGCGGCGGAGCGAGGAGCCGGCGCGCTTTTGGAACTGAGACTTTCAGCGGACGCGACGCGAAGGCGGTTCGCCAGTTATGTCGGAGAGTGAACGTGGCCAGCAATACCAACGTCCAGCCGATGATGTGGGCGATGATCAGCGACGCCCAGAAGCCGCTTCGGAACGCGGCATAGAGGGCATCGTCCGAAGCGCGAAAGCCGTAGATGGGGCTGAACATGGAAAACGGCAGCAGCCAGCTTGAGTGGGTAACAGCCTCGACCAAGAATGGTCCAAAGGTCATGGCCGACAATAGGCCGAACGCGGTCAGGACGGCACCGAACTGACTGCGCGCCCGGACGGAAACGAACATGCCGGTGGCCAGCGAAAGGAAAAGCGTGTTCAAAAGCACGAGCACCATGCGCACGACTTCGCCGCTCGTCACGCCACCCATGGTCAATGGCAGCATCATCACTGGGGCGAAACCGAGCAGCGCATACAACGCCACCAGTCCGGTCACGACAAACTTGCCCAGGACGACATCATGGCTTTTCAGAGTTGTCAGGAAGAGCAGTCCGAGTGTTCCTTCGCGCCGTTCGTGGCCGATGCAGTCCGCCGTGAAGAGCGGAGCGCCGAGGACGAGGACCAATCCCAGCACGGACAGCATTTGAAAAGCGCCTTGCCCGACGGCCGCCGGATTGACGGCGACGAGCCCGCCCCCAAACCATTGCAGGCAGGCGAGCACGCCGAAGGCGGCCATGACCACGCGCAGCCACGTCGTCCCACGTCGGCGCGAGGCGACGCGCAGTTCGCGTGCGACGATGGGAAGATGAATCATGCCGTGAAGTGAGTTGGAAGTGCGGGGTGGCTCAGGTGGTTTCGGTGGCGAAACGGCGTTGGATCAAGCGCTGATGCAACTCAAAATAGAAATACGCGGTAGCGACAAGTTGATACAGGAACGGGTGAAACAGGAGATCAAGCCAGCCAAAATTCAGAATGCCCCCCAGAAAGATGGCAGGCGCGATGAGGCCAATTGCAACGGTCCAGATAAGCGCATTGAGAAAGTTGCGGCAGATGAGCGAAAAGTAGAGTCCAATCACCGGAATGGCGGCGAAGGCCGCGATGATAAAAAGTATGGATGAACATTCGCGGTCGAGGCGGTTGAGTGCGACTGCCAGATACACCCAGCCTGCAAGCAGCAGGATCATGCTTGGAAGGAATTGCCCCCACAGCCCGCGCAACCGCCCCTGAATGATCTGCCGTTCGTTGAGCGGGCTGACGAGCAGGAGTTCGAGCACGCGGTTCTCGCGTTCGCGGCGGAAGCTGGTGGAGGCGTTGACCGCCATGCTCAGCAGCAATATCCAGCCCATGAACACATGGACCTCGTGAAAGCTGCGCGTGAGGTAGTTCGCATTGGTCAGCACAAGGCTATAGACCGAAATCATCACGGCGAACCAGCTCCAGATGACCAGCCGCCCGCTCCAGGTTCGCTGCTCCAGCCAGCCGATGGGATTGCGGTCGAGCTTGCGCTTCATCCAGCGCTGCAACATGTCGAGCATGACGATGGGGGTGCAGAGTTTATCACTCAACCACACGCTTGCGGGACTCGGTGAGCGTTCCTGCCAGCTCCGTTTCGTAATGATGGCGGCCACGAATGCGCCGAACAACAACCCGATTGCGGAGAGCGCGAGGGAAACGGCTGCCGTGATGAAGATGCTCTGGCCGATTGCGTTGACGGGTGCGCCCGGGACAAAACCCAGGCGCGAGCGGGAATAGTAGAAGGTTGAGAAGAACTCCGGGTTGAGGCCGATGGCCAGTTGAAACCCGGTTTTCCACCAGTCGTCCTCCATGCCGTATAGGTTCACACGATAGCTCATTGAACTCGTCGAGAACAGGCCGCCCAGTTCCACCCAGAATAGAAGGGCAAAAATTCCAGCGAAGCAGAACGCCAGAATCAACGAGCGCACCCAGGATTTGCTGCAAGCTGACGCGAGCAATCCGGCGGAGAGCGCGAGGCAAAGCGCCGAGGCATTCAAGAACAGCGATGAGAGCGCTTGCTTCCCAGTGACGCCACCCATCAACAGCGGCAGCGCGACGACGGGCAGAACCGCCAGCAGCAACGTGACCGCGCGCAACCCATGGGCGAGGCTCTTGGCGACCACTATGTCCAGCGCCTTGAGCGGCGTAAGAAATAGAATGCCCAAGGTTCCTTCACGCCGTTCGCGGCTGATGCAATCCGCCGTCAGCATCGGCACGATGCCCCAGATTGCCAGTTGCAGCGCGCCGTGAAGCTGGGTGAAAAGCCGTCCGCCATCGCTGGCCCGGATTCCGTGCAGCATTATGAAGAGCGCCGCCGCCAGGATCACTGTGCCCGCGCCCAGCACCCGCAGCCAATAGGTGAAGGGGCTCCGCGCCTCGGCGCGCAGTTCGCGGTTGATGACCGGCAACACGTTCATGAAGTCGAGGCGCAACCCTTGTGGTCCGGCGTGAGCGTATGCGGCATCGGTCATTGGACAAGCCAGATCGCGAATCATCCCGTTCTTGGGCAAGACTGTCCTGAATTCGTTCAATCATCTGGTGTGGCAAGCGGAGCAGGCCGTGTTCATGGCCTCTAATTGTTCAATTAAAGAACCTGACGCTCTCCGGGCACATCTGTTGCTGACTTCGACGCGTGATTCGTCGTGCTCAGAGGTTAATGACCTTGTTCCTTCTCCTTGGCGTGCCCGCTTTAAGCCTGCACGCGGAGGATTCATCTTCCCTTGCCGAGGTCGTTGCGCAACTGCGCCGGCAGAACGAGCAGTTGCAGGAACAATTGCAAAAGCAGAACGCTGCCATCGAATCACTAAACCGCAAAGTTGCCACCCTCGAAGAACAATTTCCCGCCAACTCCGACCAAGCGGGCGAATCACAGGCCGCCGGTTTCAGCAGCGTCGTCTCCAGCAAGGTGCATCTGTCCGGCGAGGGCGCGGTTGGATTCTTCAACACCGGGAGCAAAGGACTGTTTCCGAACTCCGAGTTCCGCGTGGACGAGGCGCGGCTATTTCTGGATGCGGCGGTCTATGAGGATGTGTATGGGTTTCTGGAGTTGCAGTTAGCGACCACGGAAGGCGCCGACTTGAACGCAAAACTCGGCGAGGCCTATCTGGATTTCGAAAGCGTTTCCAAGCTTTGGGGAAAGGAAGGTCAACTTGGGATCCGCCTCGGCCGGATGGATGTCCCGTTCGGTGAAGAATACCTGTATCGCGACGCGATCGACAATCCGCTTGTCTCGCATTCTGTCGCAGATTTCTGGGGCATCGACGAAGGCGTCGAACTCTACGGCGCGGTGGGCAAGGTGAATTATGTCCTCGCGGTGCAGAACGCCGGTGTCTCGACCACGCGCGACTTTGACGGCGACAAGTCGGTGGTGCTGCGGCTGTCCGGTGATCCGGCGAAATGGCTGCACCTTGGCGCGAGCGTCATGCGCACGGGCAACCTCGGGCCGGATGATTGGTCGGAAATCTGGATCGGGAACGGGATTTTCAGCCCGATCGGTTCGACGAACGTGACCAAGTTCCATGTGAATCTCGCGCAGGGTGACGTCCGCGTGCACCTGCCGCGTGGGCATCTGCACTTCGCGGGTGGTTATGCGCGATACGACGACAATGAACCCGGCGGCAGCAACAAACGCGACTTCTGGTTCTGGTCCGCCGAGGGCATTCATAAATTCACCCCGAAGTTTTATGCAGGCGCGCGCTTCAGCCAGATGTGGGTGAAGGACGGGTATCCGTTGCCCGGGCAGGGAGATTTTAACAGCTACTATTTTGGCGATCTGACCGAGGGGCTATGGCGGTTGAGTCTCGGGGTCGGCTACCGCATCAGCGACAACCTTGTGCTCAAGACCGAATACAGCTTCGAGCGGGGA
>Ga0154020_10005565_pt1 | contig 14838 bp, 14 predicted proteins | sample Klosneuvirus_201_FD_109709 | JGI IMG/M metagenome (GOLD analysis project Ga0154020, IMG submission 109709) | Active sludge microbial communities from wastewater, Klosterneuburg, Austria - Klosneuvirus_20160825_MG | ecosystem: Engineered > WWTP > Aerobic digester > Activated sludge | place...
CCCAGGCTGTAGCTGTCCTTCAGCACGCCCAGGCCGATGGCGTCGGCCTTCGTTTCCCAGGCCTTCAGCAGCTTCAGCGCCTTGGCCGTGCTGCCGTCGGTGCCCAGGCGGCGCACGTGCAGCTGCCGGCCCAGGAAGGGCGCGGTGAACTCGAAGTCCTGGCTGCTTGCACCGAGGCTGATGCTGATCACGGTCTTCATGGGTTTTTTGCGCCAAAGTCGAGGCCTGCATGATGACGGAGGTGCAAGGTGGTGAACTTGATCGGCGACATGGCGCGTGCGGTGGGCCTGCCGCGGCTGAAGCGCGCGGCGGGTGTGGTGACGCGGCGGCTGCCGATACCGCAACCGCTGCTGATGGTGGGGCCGGGGGCCAGCCTGCGGCTGGCGCAGGCGCTGGCCGACTTCGGGCACAGGAAGGTGTTCGTCGCCACCGACGCGGTGATCGTCAGGCTCGGGCTGCTGCAGCCGGTGCTTCACACGCTGGACGCGGCCGGCGCGGCCTACGTCGTGTTCGACACCATCACGCCCGACGCGCCGATACCGGTCATCGAATCGGGCATCGCACGCTACGAGGCCGAAGCCTGCGACGCGCTGCTGGCCTTCGGCGGCGGCAGCGTGATGGACGCGGCCAAGGTCATCGGCCTGGCCGCCAGCAACCGCAAGCACCCGCGTGAACTGGTCGGCTACTTCAAGGGCCTGCGCGCGCCGCCGCCGATCTACGCCGTGCCCACCACGGCCGGCACGGGCTCGGAAGTGACGGTGGCCGCGGTGATCTCCGACCCTGAGACGCACCAGAAGCTCGTCGTCGCCGACACCCGGCTGGTGCCGCGCATGGCCGCGCTGGACCCGGCGCTGATGACCGGCCTGCCCGCGCCCATCACCGCCGCCACCGGCATGGACGCGCTGACGCACGCGGTCGAGGCCTACATCGGCGAATGGGGCACGCCCTACACCGACCGCATGGCGCTGGCCGCGGTGGCCATGGTCTACCGCCACCTGCCGCGCGCCTGTGCCGAGCCGGGCGACCTGGTGGCGCGCGAGCAGATGGCGCTGGCCTCCACCTACGCCGGCCTGGCCTTCACGCGCGCCAACGTCGGCAACGTGCACGCCATCGCGCACCAGCTGGGCGGGCGCTACGGCACGCCGCACGGCCTGGCCAACGCCATCGTGCTGCCCGCCGTGCTGCACTGGTGCAGCGAAGCGGCGCAGGCCAAGCTCGCCACGCTGGCCGTGCGCGCCGGCGTGGGCGATGCGGGCGCGGACGAAGCCGCACTGGCACGGCGCTTCGTCACCTCCGTCGAAGACATGAACCGCGCCATCGGCATCCCGGCCCGGCTGGCCGCGCTGCGTGCCGACGACATCCCGGCGCTGGCCGCGGCGGCCTGCGCCGAGGCCGATGCCAACTACCCGGTGCCGATGGTGATGTCGACCACGGCCTGTGAATCGCTGCTGCTCGGGCTGCTGCCCGACAAGCCGCAGCGCGCGCCGCGGCGCAAGGCGGTGGCGGCAGCGCCCGTCAAGACCCGGAAGGTGACCCGGGCCGCGACGCCGGCACCCGCCAGAAAGACCGCAGGCAGACGCGCCTGAGACGGTTCGGCCGGCGCGCGTGTCTGCGCGCGGGCGATCGCGCTCGGGCCGGCCTCGGGCGTGCGCCCCTTCCCGAGTGCGCACGTCCGGGCTCGCTCAGCCCACGTAGGGCACCAGCCACAGGCTGAGCGCCGGAAAGGCCAGCAGCAGCAGCGTGCGCAGCACGTCGGCGGCCAGGAAGGGCAGCACGCCGCGGTAGCTCTCGGCGATGGGCACGTCGCGCGCCAGGCGGTTGACGACGTAGACGTTCAGGCCCACCGGCGGCGCCAGCAGGCCGAAGCCCACCGTCATCAGCACCAGGATGCCGAACCACAGCGCCACGCTCTCGGCGGGCAGGCCGAAGTCCAGCCCCATCACCACCGGGAAGAAGATCGGGATGGTGAGCAGGATCATGCTCAGCTCGTCCATCACCGCGCCGAGCACGACGTAGAACAGCAGGATGGCCGACACCACCGCCAGCGGCGGCAGCGCCCAGCCCTGCACCAGGCCGGCCAGCTGCGCCGGCACCTGGGTCAGCGCCAGCGCCGCGTTCATCAGGTCGGCGCCCAGGAAGACGAGGAAGATCATCGCCGAGGTCTCGGCCGTGGCCAGGAAGCTGGCCTTGACGCCCGGCCAGGTGAGTTCGCGCCTCAGCAGCGCGGCGCCGAAGGTGGCGGCGGCACCCACCGCGGCACCTTCGGTGGGCGTGAACAGGCCCGCGTAGATGCCGCCGAAGACCAGCCCGAAGACGCTGCCGATGGGCACGATGGCGCCCAGCGCCTGCGCGGTGAGCGCCGCGGCCCGCCGCTGCGCCTGGGCACCGTCGGCGGCGGAGTCGCCGCCGGCCGGCGCCTGGCCCGGCACCAGGCGCACGACGACCGCGATCGCCACCACGTAGCCCAGCACCGCGATCAGCCCGGGCAGCATCGCCGCGGCGAAGAGCCGGGCGATGTTCTGCTCGGTGAGGATGGCGTAGACGACCAGCGGCACCGAAGGCGGGATCAGGATGCCCAGCGTGCCGCCGGCGGCCAGCACGCCGGTGGCCAGCCGCCCGGCGTAGCCGTGCCGGCGCAGTTCGGGCAGCGCCACCTGCGTGATGGTGGCCGCGGTGGCCACGCTGCTGCCGCAGATGGCGCCGAAGGCCGCGCAGGCCATCACCGCGGCCATGGCCAGCCCGCCCTGGAAACGCGACATCACCGCCGCGGCGAACTGGAACAGGGCACGCGAGAGCCCGCCGTGGGTGGCGAAGTTGCCCATCAGGACGAAGAGCGGGATCACGCTGAGGTCGTAGCTGGCAAAACGTGCGTAGGCCTGCGTGTTCAGGAAGCCGGCCAGCGGCAGCCAGCCGGCCTGCAGCACGTAGCCCACGGCACCGGCGGCGAACATCGCCACCGCGATGGGCGTGCGCGCCGCCATCAGCAGCAGCATGACGGCGAAGATCAGCAGCGCCAGCGCCAGCGGCGTCATGCCGGGCCCGGGCGCCGGCCGAAGCCGCGCAGCACCTGCAGCAGCGCGATGGCGGCCGTCAGCGCCAGCGGCGGCACCATCGCGGCGAAGACCACCCATTCGGGGAAGGCCAGGATCATCGAGCCGGCGTTCGAGCGCCACGCGTTCAGGCCCCCGAGCGTGCTGCGCCAGGCCAGCAAGGCCATCACCGCGGCCAGCAGCGCGGCGCCAAGACGGTCGAGCCTGTGCTGCGTGGCGCGCGAGGCGCGCGTGGTGAAGAAGTCGACCATGACATGGCCGCGCCGCAGCTGGCACCAGGGCATGAAGAGCGCGATGGCGGCACCGGCCGCGGCGCCGGTGAGTTCGAAGTCACCCACCACCGTCCAGCCCGTGGTGTTGCGGCCCACCAGGCTGGCGCAGGTCATCAGCGTGATGGCCGTGAGCAGCACGCCGGCGAGCACAGCGCAGAGTCGGGCGAGTCGTTCGAGCAGGGCCAAGGGGGCTTTCCGGTGGGCGGCGGCCTGCGACAGTGCCGGCATGGCAGCCCGCGGGCCGTGCCGCGGCTGCGGGCCGGGCGGGCGCCGCGTGCGCCGCGGATTCTCGCCGACCTCGCTGCGCGCGCCGCGCCGCCCCGGTCGGCCGCAGCGCTGGCCGCGTCAGCGGGACGGTGCCTGGCGCGACGCCGACGGGTCGGTGCCCGGGCCGGTGACCGGCGCGTCGGCGCTGCGTTGCAGCACGCACCAGGTGAAGTTCTGCGCCGCCCCGGTGGGCGTCGTGTGCACCTGGCGTTCGCTGTGGCGCAGCGTGAAGCCGGGGCCCAGTTCGGCGCACAGCGCCCGGCTGTCGTAGCGCATCACCGGCAGGTCGCTGCAGGCCGGCGGGCCGTCCTCGGCGAATGTGGCGATCACGACATGGCCGCCCGGGCGCACGGCATCACGCACCGCTTGCCGGTAGCGCGCCCTGTCCTCGGCGGCCGTGAGGAAGTGGAAGACCGCGCGGTCGTGCCACAGCGCGAAACCTGCCGGCGGCAGCGCGGCCTGGGTCACGTCGGCCACGACCCAGCGCACGCCGGCCGCCGCGGCGCCCAGGCGGGCGCGCGTTACGGCCAGCGCCTCGGCCGACAGGTCCAGCACCGTGAGCTGGCTGTGGCCGGCGCGCAGCAGCCCGTCGACCAGCGTCGACGCGCCACCACCGACGTCGATCAGCGGCTCGCGGGCGGCCACGCCCGTGCCCTGGATCAGGCGCAGCGAGGTTTCGGCCTGCGGCTGGAACCAGCTCAGGTCGTGCGCGCCGCGCCGCCGATAGACCGCGTCCCAATGCTGCCGGTGGTCCATGCGCGGGGCCTCAGGGCCGGGCCGGCGAGGTCTGCAGGCGCGGCCCGGCCGTCTGCCGCGCGGCCACGCCGTCGCGGGTCTTGCGCGCGCGGCAAGCCTGCCGGTGCCGCAGGGCTGCGGCCTCGTCCGACGCGACGGCCGGCCCACCTTGAGCCGGCAGCACAAGGGTCTGCAGGCGCCTCGGGCTGGCCCCGGCCGGGCCGAAGCGCGCCACCTCGGCGCAGCGCAGGGAGGTCATGCGGTGGTTGTTCACGCAATCATTCTAACGTCTGTACGAATGTTAGACAAGGTCCGGGCAGCCCGGGCAACCCGGCAGGCAGGCACCGACTAGACTCACCGCGACACGTCGGGCCAGGGCCGCCCTGGCCGCCCTGGCCGCCCTGGCCGCCCTGGCCGCCCTGGCCGCCCTGGCCGCGCGGACCACGGCCCCAAGGCCCGGTCTCGCCTGGCCCGGAAATTTCGCCAGGGCGCTGCGGGCGTCGAGCTGTCTTGCGCGAAAGCCAAAATGCATCCAGGAAACCCGACCCGTCTCACCTCGCCCAGGACCCGCAAGACAGCGGCCCTGGCGAAATATCCGGGCTAGAGCAGCCCACCCATGACCGCCCTGCCCCGCCCACCCGCCACGACGCCGGCCCTGCCGGCCGGCGCGCCGGCCGAAGCGCCGCAGCCCCTGTACGACGTGCTCGTCGCCGGGTTGGGCCCGGGCGGCTGTGCAGCGGCCCTGGCGGCGCATGCCGCCGGCTTGCGCGTGCTGGCCGTCGAGGCGCGCGGGCCGCAGGCCACGCGCTCGCAGCTGGTGCTGGTGCGCCCCGGCGCCCAGGCGGCGCTGTGCCGGCTGGGCCTGCCCGACATCACCGAGGGCCGCCGCACGACGACGATCCGGCATGTCGAAAACCGGCTGCGGGACGCGATCGCCACCGCCGCCGAGGCCGGTCACCATTCCCCGCCGACGCCGGGGATGCCGCCGCCGGGGCCGCCGCTCGACCTGTGCTGGCACACCGGCGTCGTGGCCGTGGCGCCGGGCCCGGCCGACGTGCAGGTGACGCTGCGCGACGAGCCCGGCGGCGCGCAGCGCACGGTGTCGGCGCGACACCTCGTCGACGCCACCGGCGGGCGGCTCGAGGCACTCGGGCGCCCGGCGCGGCAGCGCGCGGGGCCCGGCCACCTGGTGATCACCGCGGAATACACCGCACCGCCGTGGTTCGACGGCATCGTCGGTGTGCGCGACCCGGCCACGCACGAGCTCTACCTGCTGTTCCCGACCTGGGGCCGGGCCGGCGTCATCGCCTACTTCGACACGCCACCCGGTGCGCGCCTCGACGGCGCCACGCTCGCCCGGCGCTTCGAGGCCATCGCCGGGCAACTGGCGCTGGGGCCACCGCGGCAGCCGGTGGAGGCGATCGACGTCTACCAGCGCCGGCTGGCCCGGCCGAGCACGGACCGTGTGCTGCCCATCGGCGACGCGGTCGGCAACGTCGACGTGCTGCTGGGTGCCGGCATGTCGTGGGCCATCGAGGACGGGGTCGACGCGGCGCTCGGTGTCGCCGCGGCGCAGCGCCGGCCCTCGGCGGCGCTGGAAATGGCCGTCACGCAGGCCACCGGCGCGCGCATCTTCGCGCGCCACCGGGCCGGTTCGCTCCGCGGCCGCCTGATGCTGGCGGTGCGCCCGCTGCTGGAACGGGCCTGGCCGCGCGCGACGCTGCCGCACATCGGGCGCGACAGCCTGGGCCCGCCGCCGCTGCTGTGGCCGGCGGTGCGTTTTGTCTTCGGGCGCCGCCCGCGTGCCACGTGACGCGCCCGCCGCGTTCACCCTGGGTGCGCCGCGCGGCGATGGTGCTGGGCGGCCTGCTGCTGTTGCTGCTGGGTGCCGCCGGCGTGCTGCTGGCCCGCTTCGATGCCGACCGCGCCAAGGCCCTGGCCGTCGATTGGATGCAGGCCGAGCACCAGCGCACGCTGGCCATCGACGGGGCCGTGCGCCTGTCGCTCGTGCCGCGGCTGGCGCTCGAGGTCTCGGGGCTGCGCCTGTCCGAGCGCGGCAGCGATGCCGGCTTTGCGGCCATCGACGAGGCCTCGGTGGCGCTGCAATGGCTGCCGCTGCTGCGTGGCCGGTGGGTGGCCGACCGCATCGGCGCACGCGGGGTGCGGGTGACGCTGGTGCGCGACGCCCGCGGCGTGCGCAACATCGACGACCTGCTGGCCCGCGGCGCCCGCCCGCCGGCCGGCCCCGCCACGCCCGCCGCCACGCCGGCGCCGCTGGACATCGACATCAGCGCCCTGCAGTTCGACGACCTGCGCCTGCGTCTGCGCGACGACATGGCGGCGCTGGCGGGCGACGTGACGGTGCAGACCCTCAGCATGGGGCGGCTGGCCGCCGGGGCCGGCGCCCCGGTGACGCTGCGTGCCACGGCGCAGCTGACGCAGCCGCTGGCCGCGACGCTGCAGCTGGACGGCCGCATGACGCTGCAGCCGGACCCGGCACGCAGCGGCGTCGTCCTCTCGGGCCTGCAGCTCGGCGTTCAGGGCGAGGCGGCCGGCGTGCGGGCCCTGGCGCTGGCGCTCGAAGGCACGCTGGCCTGGGACGGCCGCAGCTGGCGTGCCGGGCCGCTGCAACTGGCGCTGAAGTCGGCCGCCTACGGTGGCTGGACCCTGGCGCCGTCGACCTTGACCGTCGGCCAGGCCCTGTTCAGCGCGGCCGAACAGCGCGCCGAGCTCGACACGCTGAAGCTCGCCCTCGGCGGCCGGCAGGGCGCGCAGGGCTTCGAACTGGCGCTGGACTGGCCGCGGCTCGTGGTGGACGCCCGGCACCTGGAGGGCAGCGCGCTCACGGGCCGCTTCCAGCTCAGCGGCCCGAACACGCTCGGCGGCGAGCTCCGCTCGGCCGCACCCGGCGGACGCTTCGACGCAGTGCGCGTGCCGGGCCTGGCGCTGACGCTGGCGGGCCAGCTGGGGCCGCGCCGGGTCGACCTGCGCTCGACCGCCGACCTGGTGCTGGACGCCGGCAGGCGCAGCGCGCTCATCGAACAGCTGGACCTGCGCGCCACGCTGGCCGAACCCGGCGCCCCGCCGCTGGACCTGCGGGTGCAGGGCCGCGGCCAGGCGGGCCTGCAGGCCGCCAGCGCGCGGCTGACCGGTTCACTCCACACCAGCCGTTTTGCGCTCGAGGCGGCGGCCAGCTTCGGCGGCCCGCGGCCGCGGCTGAAGGCCGACGCACGCTTCGACCGCCTGGACCTGAACACCCTGCTCGCGCCCGCCGCGCCGGCGCCGCCCGCCACCGCGGCCAGCGCCGCGGCGGGCGACACGCCGGTGAACCTGGACGGCCTGAAGGCGCTGGACGGCGAGTTCAGCCTGGACGCCGGCGCGCTGGCATTCCGCCACTACCGCGCCACCGACGCGCGGCTCGCCGCGACGCTGGACGGCGGCCGCCTGCGCATCGGCCGCATCGCCGGCCGTGCCTGGGGCGGCAGCGTCGAGGGCAGCGGCAGCGCCGACGCGCACGCCCACCGCGTGGCGCTCAGGCTCGACGCCCGCGGCGTCGACGTCCAGGCCCTGCTGAAGGACGTCGCCGGCCAGGACCTGCTCGAAGGCTCGGGCCGCGTGCTCGCCGACCTCGAGTCCGGTGGCACCACCGTCGCCGCGCTGCGATCGCAGCTGGCGGGCCGCGCCGAGCTGCAACTGCGCGACGGCGCGATCCGCGGCTTCAACCTCGCGCGCGCGCTGCGCCAGGCGAAGGCGGCGCTGTCGCTGCGGCAGGACGCCATCGTGCAGAGCCGCGCCGTCGAGAAGACCGACTTCTCGGCCCTGGACGCCAGCCTGCACATCGCCGACGGCGTGGCCCGCAGCGACGATCTCGAACTGAAGAACCCCTTCCTGCGCCTGGGCGGCGCCGGCAGCTTCGACATCGGGCGCGGACGCATCGACTACACCGCGCGCGCCACGGTCACCGACACCGCGGCCGGTCAGGGCGGCGCCGGCCTGGAGGCCTTGCGCGGCGTCACGGTGCCGGTGCAGCTGTCGGGGCCCTTCGACGCCATCGACTGGAAGGTCCAGTGGTCCGCGGTCGCCACGGCCGCGCTGCGCCACCAGCTCAAGGACAAGCTGGGCGAAGCGCTGGGTGGCCGGCTCGGCACCGCGCCGGGGCAGGCCGACGCGGCTTCGGCGCCGCGCCGGCCCGAAGACCTGCTCAAGGACAGGTTGCGGCGGCTGCTGAAGTGAAGGGAAGCGGCGGCCGCGCAAGACGGCAGCGCATCACGGCCGCGTGGTCGACCCCGCCGGCGCGGCTGCCCCGGCGCGCGGGGCCGCAGGCATCGAAGCCCGTGCCGGGCCGCGGCGTGGGGATCGATTTCCGCCGCCCACGCTCCTAACATGCGTCGGCCAGACCGGCAAACCGCCCGCGACCCCTCGGTCGCGGGCGTCACCAACCCCACCCAGGAGCGCCCGTGCTGCACATCAGGAACCACCTGCTCGAAGGCGACAAGGTCACCCAGCGCCAGACCCCGAACCACGGCGGCCGCCTGGTGCCGCAGTACCTCGTCTACCACTACACCGCCGGCAGTTCGGCCCGCAGCTCTGCCGACTGGCTGTGCAACCCGGCCGCCAAGGCGTCGGCGCACCTGGTGCTGGGGCGCGAGGGCGAGATCATCCAGCTGGCGCCCTTCAACGTCGTCACCTGGCATGCCGGCATCAGCCACTGGGCGGGTCTCACCGGCATGAACAACCACTCGATCGGCATCGAGATGGACAACGCCGGCGTGCTGAAGAACCTGGGCGACCGCTACGAGTCGGCCTTCGGCAAGGTCTACCCGCGCATCGAAGTGGTGCTGGCCCGCCACAAGCACGGCAGCACCGAACAGGCCTGGCACGCCTACACCGAAGCCCAGATCGGCCGCGCCTTCGAACTGGCCGAACTGCTGTTTGCGCACTACGGCCTGAAGGAACTGCTGGGCCACGAGGACATCGCCCGCGGCCGCAAGAGCGACCCCGGACCGGCCTTCCCGCTGGCTTCGCTGGCGTCGCGCGTGGCCGGACGCATGGAAGACGACTTCCCGCGCTACACCGTGGCCAGCGCCGCGCTGAACATCCGCAGCGCCCCCGACGCCGCGGCCGCCACCGTGGCACCGGCCCTCAAGCGCGGCACCGAGGTGGCGCTGCTGGAACCCGGCGAGCGCTGGAGCCGCGTCGAGGTGGTGGGCAAGGGCGACATCGAAGGCTGGGTCTTCAACGCCTACCTGCAGGCCGCGCCGGCCGCGGCGCCGGCCCGCTCGCGGTCACGGCCTGGAGCCAGCGCCAGAACCACCGCAAAAACCACCGCGAAAACCACGGCCAAGACCAGGGCCAAAACCAGGACCCAAACCACCAAGGCCGGGCCCAAAGTCAAGGGCCGCTGAAGCCGGCTGGCGGCCTGCCGGCTCGGCGCGGGCCTGGGCGGTCGGCACCCGCCGTCGGCGCGTGCCGCGCCGCCACACCTGCCCGTTCACGCCGCCGCTCACGCCAGCAGCCACCCGCTGCCCCAGGCCCAGGCCATCGCCAGCAGGCCCAGCGTCACGCACAGGGCCAGCCCCGCGGTCAGCAGCCCGAGCATCGTCACCAGCCCGTCGCGGAACACCATGCCCAGGCCGATGAGCACCAGCGCTGCAGCGGGCAGCAGGTTGCCGAAGGGGATCGGCATGACGACGACGGCGGCCATCAAGCCGACGACGACGGACGTGCCCGAGCGTGGTCGCGCCAGAGCCAGGTGGCTGAGCCGGGCCCTGGCATGGCGTCCGGCCACGGCGTAGGCCGCGGCCAGCCAGCCCAGCACGCGCTGCGCCCAGTGGCGCGGCAGTTCAAGTTCGGCCACCCGCTGCGGCAGGCACACCGCACAGCGGCCGCGCCACATCGCCGCCGCCAGCGCCACCATGCCCAGCCCGAGCACCGTGCCCACGCCCGGCACGGGCAGCAGGCAGGGCACGGCCATCAGCAGCAGCAAGGTGCCGTGGGCTTCGGGGCCGTGCGCCTGGGCCAGCGCCTGCATCGACACCCGTTCGTCGCGCAGGTCGGCCGCGGCGTCGCGCAGCCGCTGCACGATGGGCGGCGTCATGCCGGCCGGCCCGCGCAACGTCGAGGTGTATCGGGCCGTCGAAGCCGCCGAAACCCTCTCGGGGTCGGGCGCACTCAGCCCGCCGCCAGCGAAGTGCCGCGGCCGGGCCCGGCGTCGCCACCGCCGCGGCGGCGCCACAGCGCGATGGCCAGGTGCAGCGCGGCGCCGAGCAGCACGAGCAGCACGCTGCCGACGGCCCAGACGACCCAGGTCATCACCGTCAGGCCGCTGGCCAGGACGGGCACGGCCTGCAGCAGGCCGTCGACGACCGGGCCCAGGCCCGCCAGCAGCGCCTGCAGGCCCTGCGCGATTTCCGGCGGCACCCAGGGTTCCCAGGCGTCCGGCAGGCGGAAGGCCCCGGCACCGCCCGCGGCGCCGGACAGCGCACCGGCGTTGGACAGGGTCCAGGCGGCCACCGCATGCAGCCCCCAGGCCGCCAGGGACCACAGCGCCACGAGCGCGATGACGACAAACCAGGTCAGGGCATAGAACACGATCGAATCTCCGCAGGCGATGGACTGTGCTGAAGTGTGGGGATGCATGCGCATCGAACAAACCGTGTTCCTTCGCACCTAGCATCCGGTTTTTCCGAACCGGGGAAGCGATGCTGAACTACCGCCACCTGCACTACTTCTGGGTCGTCACCAAGGAAGGCGGCTTTGCCCGCGCCGCCGACCGGCTGGACATGGCGGTGCAGACCATCAGCGCGCAGGTGCGCGAGCTGGAGAAGTCGCTGGGCCATCAGCTGCTCAAGCCCGCGGGCCGCGGCGTGGCCCTGACCGAGGCCGGCCAGGCCGCCTTCGCGCGCGCCGAAGAGATCTTCCAGCTCGGCCAGGGCATCGCCGACGAGGTGCGCGAAGCGGCCAGCGGCCAGGTGGCCCGGCTGGCGGTCGGGCTGTCCGACGGCCTTTCCAAGCTGGCCGCCCATGCCCTGCTGGAACCGGTGCTGGCCACGCCCAGGCTGCGCCTGGTCTGCCACGAGGGCGAGTTCGAGCAGCTGCTCGGCGAACTGGCGCTGCACCACCTCGACCTGGTGCTGGCCGGCCAGGCGGCGCCGCGCAATCCGAACCTGCGCCTGGCCAGCGAGCGGCTCGTCGATGCGCCGGTGGAGTGGTACGGCCCGGCCGCGCTGGTGCGCAAGGCCGAACGCGACCACTTTCCGCGCTCGCTCGACACGCTGCCGGTGCTGCTGCCCACCGGGCACTCGGCGCTGCGTTCGACGCTGGAGCGCTGGTTCGAGGCGCAGGGCCTGCGGCCCCGCATCGTCGGCGAATTCGAGGACAGCGCGCTGCTGGCCGTGTTCGCGGCGCGCGGGCTGGGCGTGTTCCCGGTCAGCCGGCTCGGGGCCGACGACATCGGCCTGATGCGCGGGCTGCGCCTGCTGGGCCGCAGCGACGACGTGAAGGAGGAGATCCACGCCATCCGCTCGCGCCGCGGGCAGCACCACCCGCTGGTGCTGCAGGTCATCGCCGCGGCGCGCGCCTGAGCGGCCGGCTTCAGGCAGCCCGCGCCATCGCGGCGGCGTCGTGTGCGACGGCCGCGTCGGCCGCGTCGCCGAGCTTCCAGTGGCGGCGCGCAGCCGCCAGCACCAGCGCCTCACCGTCGGCGAGGTGGCGATCGGCACGCGCGGCGGCCACGGCCAGGCGCAGCACCTTGCGCTGCAGCTCCGGCGCGTCCACCTCGGCCATCAGCGAGGCCAGCGCGTCGTCGTCCACCGCGCCCAGCATCGAACCGCCGCCCGTGTTGCCCATCAGCAGGTCTTCGCACAGGGTCTGGACGATGCGCGGCAGGGTGTCGGCCTGCAGGCCGAGTTCACGGGGTCCGTCCAGCTGCTCGAACACGTCGAACTCCGAACGGCACACATGGCCGTCGGCGATGAGGACGAGCGCCACGATGCGGGCGGCGGCTTCGGGGCTGTTGCGGGGATAGGCGCGCATGACGGTGTCTTTCGGTGTGGCGGGCAGATGGCGGACGGGGTGCACTCTTGGCGAGCGACACCCCGGCAGAGGGGGATGGCCGGTGTGGGCGGCAGCGCTCACTCGCGCCAGGGGTGGGGGTGCCGCAGGCGGGTCACCGGCGGCGGCGCGGCGCGCACCGGAATCAGCGCCGGCGCCGGGTGCGGGCGGCCCGCCGCAGGCAGGCGCTGCAGCTCGAGCAGCGCCTCGTGCAGGCGCTGCAACGCGCGGTTCAGCCAGCGAACGGTTCGCGGGCCACCGGCAGGGAAGGGGGATCTCATGCGGACCTCGGGGCAGTGGCGACAACACTGAATGTGGCCCCGCGCCCCGGCCGGAAAAAGCAGAACTTCCGTGAGTCAGGGTTCGAAAAAACCGGAACTGTCCGGCCGTCGCAGCCGTGCCCGGGGCACCGTTCGAGGGCGCCGTGGGCCGCGCCCGGCAGGGGGACTGCACCAGGAAGCCCGGCGCGGATGCCGGATGCCGGATGCCGGATGCCGATCTTGGCATCGGGGCTCGATGGGCAAACATCGAAGTCTGCGCGCTGAATCTCGTCCTGCGTTCAGGTTTTTCCGATGTCGGCCTTCACGGAAGGCTGCTTCCACCACGGCGACGGGCACGGCAGATTGCGTGGGTCGTCAACCGAAGGAGATCTGCGATGCAAGTGCTCTTCAAGTCCCGCCACCCGCAGGCCACCGACCTGCGCGAGCTGACCGAACGCCGCGTGCGTTTCGTGTTGCGCCGCCTGGGCTGGCTGGTGCCGCGCGCCGAGGTGCAGATGTCGGACGTGAACGGCCCCCGCGGTGGTGTCGACAAACGCTGCCAGGTGGAGCTGAAGACCGACGGTGCAGGGTCGGTGGTCGTCGCCTCGGTGGCCGGCGACTGGCGCACCGCGCTGGACAACGCGCTGGCGCGCGCCGCGCGCTTCCTGCTGCGCCTGTGGCGTCGCGGCAGCGACGCCCGGCGCCTGCGTCAACGGGTCGCCGGCCGCGAACGCTGAACCCGCGCCGACGGCGGCCGGCAGCGCGACGCCGACGTCACGCACGGCCACCCCACGCCGCGCCCGAACGCCCTGCCCGGCCGCGGCGTGGGCGGCAGCGGTGCGGGGTCGAAGCGCAGGGCCGACGGCATGCGAACGATGTCGTATTGAGGGGCTTGAATCGCAAAGCGTTGACGGGACAACGGTTTGCGATGGGCCCCTCGGCTTGTGGCGATTCGAGCTACCCGTCTGGCTACCTGGATCGCGTGGGCTTTCAGGGGATGTCGCGGGAGGTGATGCGCCGACGCTCCGGCAAGAAGAGTTGTCCTGGAGAAAGTCAATTTGCCGACGCTCCCCGAGTTGCCCAGTCTCGCAACAGGGCCGACTGCCCGTCGTCCAGCGCGAGTTGCTCTCTCCGGCACAACTCGAGCACGCTGCCGACGAAGCGCTGCGCCAGGGCCTGAGGATCGTCGGCGCCTGCGCCGAAGTCATGGCCGCCGAGCTGAATGCCCTTCAGGACAAAGCTCACGTCACCACGACTCACCGCATGTCCGCCGTCGCGGCACCGGTCTCGTACGCGCTTGCCCGTCTCGGACAGCTGGAACGGGTGCTCGGCCAGATCCTGCGCGAGGCTGGCCAACACGGCCGACAGCTCCCCAGGCGACAAGATCGGCAAGCCGGTCGCTGCATGAACCAGGTTGATGACCGGCCACAGGTCCTGATCCCGCCCCCAGTCCGCCGCCTTCGCCTGACCACCAGGGCCAGACGCTCCCTTGGGGAAGGCCGGGTCGGTGACGACACCACCCGCCGTCGACCAATCGATGCGCAAGGGAGCCAGCTCCAGCGACTCCAGCAGCCGACGGAACGTGCCCTTGCCACCCCAGTCGGCGGCGATCGCCCCTTGTCTGTCGATGATGATCTGCGCAAGGCGGCCACACGGCACCGGGCGCCCTGCGGTGCGCACCTCGTCCCGGATCAACTGGCTGATGGCCGCAAGCCCATTGACCGCTTGCGCTCCGCTGTTCGACGGGCCTGCGTTCCGCTCCGGGCCTGCGTGCCGCGCGGGGTCGAGCACCAGGCCTGCATCCCACTTGACGACCAGCGGATCCAGCTTCAGTGAGTCGACCAGGGTCCGGAAGTTGGTGAAGCCGGCCCAGTCGGCCGCATCGAGACCCTTCACTTCTGCAGGCAGCTTGCTGGCAATCCAGGGCAGCGACACCGGCTTGCCCGAGCTCGCCACTGTCTTGGCGATGTAGCCGGCAACGTCGCGGGCCACATCGCTCTTCGCCCGCACGGGTATCGATGGCGGCGCGGTTGGCTCAGGTTCATCGAAGCCGAGGCCAGCACGAACGAACTCGTCCTGGTGTCGGCGCCGATCCAAATCTGAGCCACCGTGCCGACCCAATATTGAGCCAGGGGCGCAGGCCAGCTTTTTGATCGCTGGCTGTGGATAAGTGTAGGTCTCGGCCTGGTTCGTTGACCTCCC
>Ga0154020_10005566_pt1 | contig 14836 bp, 10 predicted proteins | sample Klosneuvirus_201_FD_109709 | JGI IMG/M metagenome (GOLD analysis project Ga0154020, IMG submission 109709) | Active sludge microbial communities from wastewater, Klosterneuburg, Austria - Klosneuvirus_20160825_MG | ecosystem: Engineered > WWTP > Aerobic digester > Activated sludge | place...
ATCAGTTGCGCCAGGTCTTCAATCGAATAGATGTCGTGGTGCGGCGGTGGCGAGATCAGGCCCACGCCCGGCACCGAGTGACGCAGCTTGCCGATGTACTCGGACACCTTGCCACCGGGCAACTGTCCGCCCTCGCCAGGCTTGGCCCCTTGTGCCATCTTGATCTGGATCTGGTCGGCGCTGTTGAGGTACTCCGCAGTCACGCCAAAACGGCCCGAGGCGACCTGCTTGATGCGCGAACGCAAGGAGTCGCCATCCTGCAAGGGCAGGTCCACTTCCACCACGTCGCTGCCGATCACGCTCTTGAGGGAGTCGCCCTTCTTGATCGGAATGCCCTTGAGCTCCTGGCGGTAGCGGGCCGGATCTTCGCCGCCTTCGCCGGTGTTGCTCTTGCCACCGATGCGGTTCATGGCCACCGCCAGCGTGGCGTGGGCCTCGGTCGAAATCGACCCGAGCGACATGGCCCCGGTGGCGAAGCGCTTGACAATTTCCTTTGCCGGCTCAACCTGGTCGACGGGGATCGCCTTGGAGGGATCAATCTTGAACTCAAACAGGCCGCGCAGGGTCATGTGGCGCTTGCTCTGGTCGTTGACGAGCTGCGCGTATTCCTTGTAGGTGGACCAGTTGTTCGAACGCGTGCTGTGCTGCAATTTGGCGATCACGTCCGGCGTCCACATGTGCTCTTCACCACGCGTGCGCCAGGCGTACTCGCCGCCCGCATCAAGCATATTGGCCAGCACAGCGCTGCCGCCGAAGGCCAAACGGTGCATACGGATGGCCTCTTCGGCAATCTCAAATACGCCAATCCCTTCGACGCGGCTTGGCGTGCCGGTGAAGTACTGGTCAACCGTGGCACTACTCAGGCCGATGGCTTCGAACAGCTGGGCGCCGCAATAGCTCATGTAGGTCGACACGCCCATCTTGGACATGATCTTCGACAGGCCCTTGCCAATCGCCTTGACGTAGTTGTAGATCACCTTGTCGGCGCTCAACTCACCGGGCAGGTCCTGGTGCAGGGCGACCAGGGTTTCCAGCGCCAGATAGGGGTGCACGGCCTCGGCGCCGTAGCCGGCCAGCACGGCGAAGTGGTGCACCTCGCGCGCGGTGCCGGTCTCGACCACCAGGCCAGCCGTGGTACGCAGGCCCCCGCGCACCAGGTGCTGGTGGATGGCGGACAGGGCCAGCAGCGCCGGAATGGCTACTTGGGTGGCGCTGACCGCACGGTCACTGATGATCAGGATGTTCTTGCCGCCCTTGATGGCGTCGACCGCCTCGGCACACAGCGAGGCCAGCTTGGCCTCCACGCCCTCGCGACCCCACCCGAGAGGATAGGTGATATCCAGCGTGTAGCTTCGGAACTTGCCCTGCGTGGTGGTTTCGAGATTGCGCAGTTTGCCCATGTCCTGGAAATCCAGGATGGGCTGACTGACCTCAAGCCGCATGGGCGGGTTGACCTGATTGATGTCCAGCAAGTTGGGCTTGGGGCCGATGAAGGACACCAGCGACATCACGATGGCCTCGCGGATGGGATCGATCGGGGGGTTGGTCACCTGGGCGAACAGCTGCTTGAAGTAGTTGTACAGCGGCTTGTTCTTGTCGGACAGCACGGCCAGCGGGCTGTCGTTGCCCATGGAGCCGATGCCTTCTTCGCCGTTCTGGGCCATCGGCGCCATCAGGAACTTGATGTCTTCCTGAGTCATGCCGAAGGCTTGCTGGCGGTCCAGCAGACTGGCCGGCTCGGCCACGGGCACGTCGATGGCGTTCGGCTCGACATCATCGAGCTTGATGCGCAGATTCTCGATCCACTGCTTGTAGGGCTTGCTGTTGGCCAGGCCGGATTTGAGTTCCTCGTCGTCGATCATGCGACCTTGCTCCAGGTCAATCAGGAACATCTTGCCGGGCTGCAGGCGCCACTTGCGCACGATTCGGTTCTCCGGCACCGGCAGCACGCCGGACTCCGAGCCCATGATGACCAGGTCATCATCGGTGATGCAATAGCGCGACGGCCGCAGGCCATTGCGGTCCAGCGTGGCGCCGATCTGGCGGCCATCGGTGAACACGATGGAGGCCGGGCCATCCCAGGGCTCCAGCATGGCGGCGTGGTACTCGTAGAAGGCCTTGCGGCGCTCGTCCATGGTGGTGTGCTGTTCCCAGGGCTCGGGAATCATCATCATCACGGCCTGGCTGATCGGGTAGCCGGCCATGGTCAGCAGCTCCAGGCAGTTGTCGAAGGTCGCCGTATCGGACTGACCCGCGAAGCTGATCGGGTAGAGCTTATGCAGATCGGCGCCGAGCACCGGCGAGGACATCACGCCTTCGCGCGCCTTCATCCAGTTGTAGTTGCCCTTGACGGTGTTGATCTCGCCGTTGTGGGCCACGTACCGGTATGGGTGCGCCAACGGCCACTCCGGGAAGGTGTTGGTGGAGAAACGCTGGTGCACCAGGCCCAGCGCCGACACACATCGCTCGTCCTCCAGGTCCCGGAAGTATGTGCCAACCTGATCAGCCAGCAACAAGCCCTTGTAGACCACCGTGCGGCTGGACATGCTGGGCACGTAGTATTCCTTGCTGTGCTTGAGGTGCAGATTCTGGATCGCCGCGCTGGCGGTCTTGCGGATCACATAGAGCTTGCGCTCCAACGCGTCCTGCACGATCACGTCATTGCCGCGACCAATGAACACTTGTTTGAGGATGGGCTCCTTCTCGCGCACGGTGGGTGACATCGGCATGTCGCGGTTTACCGGCACATCGCGCCAACCCAGCAGGACCTGTCCCTCGGCCTTGATGGCGCGCTCCATCTCCTGCTGGCAGGCCAGCCGCGAAGCATGCTCCTTGGGCAGGAAAATCATGCCCACGCCGTACTCGCCCGGCGGCGGCAAGGTGACGCCTTGAGCCGCCATCTCCTGACGGTACAGCGCATCGGGCAGCTGAATCAGAATGCCCGCACCGTCACCCATCAACTTGTCGGCGCCTACCGCACCCCGGTGATCGAGGTTCTCCAGAATCTTCAGCGCGTTCTTGACGATGTCGTGTGACTTGATCCCCCGGATGTGGGCCACGAACCCGACCCCGCAGGCGTCATGTTCATTGGCAGGGGCGTACAGACCGTGTTGTTGAAGGTAAAGGGATTCGGCAGCCGTCGACATGGCGCTCTCCAAAAGAATGTCACTGGGGAACGAATATTAGTGCAACGCAGCAAATCCGCAAACAATTTTAATTGGGGTCAGATTCCAATTACGTAAATCATAACTGCTATTGAAATTAAATAGGGACAGATTGAATCGAAGTATCCGCGCCCCGATTAGCGCGATTTGGCGGTGTCACGAAGCAAGCAAAGGCTTCGAGGTTGGTCTGCCGGCCGTGCCCCTGCTGACCCGCCGAGGCGTTTGCCGCTGCAGTTCGGCGACGAATTGATCATCGCCCAGCGCCCAGCCCAGCAGGGCGGACTGAGTCAGATCCGTTGACTGCTTCGCGGTCACGCCCTGCTGAACCAGCGCGACATAAGCCGCCTCCCGGGCAAACGGGGTGTTGCCCAGCGCCCATACCAAAGGATGAGGTGTGACCAACGGGTCGGAGCGCAACCCTGCGTAATGTCCATGACTGGACCACGGATAGTCTGCGGCCTGCGGAACCAGACCGGCTCGAACCGGGTTGAGGTCGATGTAGACCATGCAGGCCATCAAATAGCGATCCGTCTGAACCATGGTCGATCGGTATCGCCCCTCCCAGAGGGTGCCGGTGCGGCGATGGCGGTCGTTGAAATAGCGCACATAGCGACGCCCCACTGCCTGCATCATCTTTGGCAACCCTTCGTGAGTTTGAGGCGTGGCCAGCAGGTGCACGTGGTTGGGCATCAGCGCGTAGGCGTGGACAGCGACGCCAAACTGGGTGGCGTGCTCACGGACGAGATCGAGAAAGAACTGGTAATCGGCCGACGCCACAAAGATTGGCTGCCGGTTGTTGCCTCGCTGAATGATGTGGTGCGGTAGCCCGGGAACGGTCAAGCGTGGAAGACGAGCCATGACGGTTAGACGTGAGTTGTGCCGCCATCATAATTGGAATCTGACCCCATTTCTATTTCTGACCCCATTTCTATTCCCCGTTTTTAGTCCGTCGGGCTTCTCAAGTCGTCGCATCAGTAGGCAAGCGAAAGCGCGTTTCCAGCAGACTGGTCAGACCGAACTCCTCCAGAATCGCGCGCAACCTGTCGGCTGCTGCGCGCTTGCGGTGGCCGGTCTGGCGGGCGATGATGAGCTCGTTTTTCAGGCTGTGCTCCCACCCTACCAGCTCGGTGACCGTCACCTGGTAACCGCACGCTTCGAGGTACAGGCAGCGTAGGACGTTGGTGATCTGACTACCCAGCTCCCGGGTATGCAGAGGATGGCGCCACAACTCGGCCAGCGGTGTACGTGACAGTGACAGCGCCTTGCTTTGGTTCAAGGCTCGGGCAACTTCCGCCTGGCAGCAAGGCACCAGAACCATGAACCGGGCATGCTTGGCCAAGCCAAACGCAATCGCGTCATCCGTGGCGGTGTCGCAGGCATGCAAGGCCGTCACGATGTCGATGTTGTCACCGATCTGGTCAGAACTTGCAGCGTCGGCAACACTCAGATTGAGAAAACTCATGCGCTTGAATTCCAGGCGCGCCGCCAGCTCCTGCGATCGCTTGACCAACTCGAGACGTGTCTCGATGCCATAGATGTGCCCCACCGGCAGGGCCTTGAAGAACAGGTCGTAGATGATGAATCCAAGATAGGACTTGCCAGCACCATGGTCCGCAAGCGTGATGCCTTCCGCGCTGCGCTGCGGCGACCGGTCCGCCTGCACTTCAAGCAACAGCTTCTCAATGAACTGGTAGAGGTGGTAGACCTGCTTGAGCTTGCGCCGGGAATCCTGGTTGAGCTTGCCGTCGCGCGTCAGGATGTGCAACTCCTTGAGCAGTTCGATCGACTGACCAGGTCGGATATCTGACAACGCTGGTGCCGCGGTGGGTGTCGCTTTCGCCTTGTTCTTCATGTTTCAGGTTCGGTTCGAGGTCGTGCCTGCGATGGACTCAACGTGCATCGCTCAGGCAAACAGGCGCTGGCCCGTCACGCGCTCATGTTCGCGCGCCGCAAATCGATCGGTCATGCCCGCGATGTAGTCGGCGACCACACGCGCCACTTGCGATCGATCGCCGGGATCACCGGACGACGCACGCGATCTGCTCGCAAAGCCGGCTTGCATCTGCCCGGGCTCGGCAAGGTAACACGCAAACAGATCGGCAATGACCCGTCTGGCATGCACCATGGTCTGGCTGACCTGCGGATGGCGGTAGAGGTTCTGCAGCAGGAACTGTTTGAGCTGCGACGACTGCCGGCGCATCGCCGGCCCGAACGATATGAGCGTTGGCTGTTGGCGAACACTGTCCACGCTGGTTGGCAGTGCGAGATCGAGGGCCGACCGGCTGGCATGGATCACATCATGGACCTGCTCGCTGAGCATGCGTCGTGTCGTCTCGTAGAGAAGCCGTCGCACCTGCAGCGCGCCGCCCAACGTCGGGTGGTCCCGCACGACCTGCCGGCGAAAAGACTCGAACAGCTCTACCGCTTCCAGCTGATCGAGGGTGATCAGACCCGAGCGCACACCGTCATCGATGTCGTGGGCGTTGTAGGCAATTTCGTCGGCCAGGTTGCACAGTTGCGCTTCCAGACTGGGTTGCGTCCGGTCCAGAAAGCGCTGGCCCACGCGAGCGCCTAACGGCATGGCGTCCGACTCAGCGGCGACAATCCGCTCTGCGTTGGCTCGCGAGCAGTGCTTGAGTATGCCTTCGCGCGTCTCGAAGCACAGGTTGAGGCCGTCGAACTCAGGGTAGCGCTCCTCCAGGCTGTCGACAACGCGCAGACTCTGCAGGTTGTGCTCGAAGCCGCCGTGCGTGGCCATGCACTCGTTCAAGGCATCCTGACCAGCATGGCCAAAAGGTGTGTGTCCAAGGTCGTGCGCCAGCGCGATGGCTTCCACCAGATCCTCGTGCAGACCCAGCGAGCGCGCCATCGATCGCGCCAACTGCGCCACCTCCAGCGAATGCGTCAACCGGGTACGGAACAGATCGCCCTCATGGTTGACAAAAACCTGGGTCTTGTACACCAAGCGCCGAAACGCTGTGGAATGCACGATGCGGTCCCGGTCGCGTTGAAACTCGTTGCGCAGCGGGTCAGGCGCCTGCCGGTGGCGTCGCCCCAACGAATGCCGCGGATCACATGCGAAGACAGCAAGCATCGATCACCTCGCGCACCAGCGCTTCGGGCGCACTCCGCACCACAGCCTTACCCGGACCGTCGATCACCACGAACTTGATCTCGCCGCCCTCCGACTTCTTGTCGACGCGCATCAGCTCGGTGTAACGTCCGGCATTGTCGGACTCCGACAAGCTCGGGCCCGCCACGGGTAGACCGGCACGACGGACAAGCGCCACCAGCCGCTCCACGAAGGCCTGCTCCACCAAGCCCAGTCGCTGCGACAGCTGCGCGGCCATCACCATGCCCGCGGCAACCCCCTCGCCATGCAACCATGCTCCATAACCCAGGCCGGCTTCGATCGCATGGCCGAAAGTGTGTCCGAAATTGAGGATCGCTCGCAGCCCGGACTCGCGCTCATCCTGACCCACCACCCCGGCCTTGATCTCGCAACTGCGCTTCACCGCGTAACCCAACGCGGCGGGTTCATACGCCAACAGTTCCCCGACATGCGCCTCCATCCAATCAAGAAATCCCATGTCGGCAATCGGCCCATATTTGATCACCTCCGCCAGCCCGGCGCTGAGCTCACGCGCCGGCAAAGTGCGCAGCGTATCCAGATCGCAAATCACTTTGACCGGTTGATAGAACGCGCCAATCATGTTCTTGCCAAGCGGGTGATTGATGGCGGTCTTGCCTCCGACCGATGAATCGACCTGAGCCAACAAGGTGGTTGGAACCTGCACAAACGGTACCCCGCGCATATAAGACGCGGCAGCGAAGCCCGTCATGTCGCCCACCACGCCACCGCCTAGTGCGAACAGCACGGTCTTGCGGTCGCAAGCCTTTCCCAGCAGTGCATCAAAAATGAGGTTGAGCGTCTCCCAGCTCTTGTGCTGCTCGCCGTCGGGCAGGGTCACCTGATGCACTTCGGCATAGCGGGACCGCAACGATTGCCGCAAGGTCTCGGCATAGAGCGGTGCCACCGTGGTGTTGGTGACAATCAGGGCGCACGTGGCCTTGGGCAGATCCCGACAGAGATCATGGTTGCCAAGCAGGCCAGACCCGATGACGATGTCGTAGCTTCGATCCGCCAAGTCGATGGAGACGATTTGAGATGGTTGGTCGTTCATACCCCTTGAGTGTAGAGGCTCCCCGAACCGACCGTGAATGGGTACTCCAGTGCACCGTCGCGCGGAACGAACCCCGCTGGCGCTACCGCGAAGGTAGCAGCCCGGCGAGCTCCAACTGCATCACAATCATGTTGACCAACGTGGCGACCGATGGTCTGCCAGTCTCGATGACAAAATGAGCGGCCTCGCGGTACAGGGGATCGCGCGTCGCATGAAGGTCACGCAGCCGCGCCAGTGGATCGTCAACCTGCAACAGCGGACGACTGGTGTCGTGGCGCAACCGACGAATCAGCTCCTCCGGCGACGAGTTCAGATACACCACCTTGCCGCGTTGACGCATATGCCTGCGGTTGGCCGCGCGAAGAACTGCGCCCCCACCAGTCGAAAGTACGCAGGCCCCTGACTGCGTCAAGTCATCAAGTACTGTCTGCTCAACATTGCGAAACGAGTCCTCGCCCTCGCGCTCAAAGTAGTCACGGATCGAGCAGCCTATGCGCTGCTCGATCACGTGGTCGGAGTCAATAAACGGAAGTTGAAGCCGTCGGGCGAGCTGCCGCCCGACGGTGGTCTTACCTGAGCCGGGCAGGCCGACTAGGCTGACGATCACGGGTCAAAGCGGATCAGTGCAGGAAGCAGATCGACCAAACGGGCTGGGGTGATTAGCTGGCGTTACCTTCACATTGTTCGCGTCATCAGCACGCATCGGGAGGTAGTGCAATATGGACTGCTTCGACTCAGTTCCCGCGACGGAGGCCGATGCAGTGATCCGCACAGTAATCCACCACGCAAACTGCTCTCCGTACTGCAGATCAAACTTCGCCCTACCTGCACTATCAGTTGTGACCAGCCCCGGTGCAGCAACAACAACATTGCCTGGAGTGAGCTGCAAATCACCATTGGTGTCCTCACCAAGACTCAAGACCCCATCACGATTTCGATCCTCATTCGCGCACACCGTCAGTGGCAAGTCATTTGCATCCCGATCCCGAACAAACCAAGATTCCGTGCCTGCGACCAAACTACCCTTGAAGTACACCTCCGGCACAACAGAAATAGCCACACCCTGATTGCCGACGGCAACACCGTTTGCGTCCGTCACGTAGACAGAGAATTCCTTGCTGTAGGTCGTCTCATTCAAATTGCTAATTGTGTTGCCAAATCCGATGGTGATGAACAACGACTTGCCGTTCACGGTCAGTGTCGTGGTTCCCCTTATTTCCGTTCCCGCAACCTCTGCCTGAATCTCGACACCGTTTGAAGGGGTCGATGACGGGCCCGAAATAAACTGAACCTGCGCACGCCCGTTGCTATCGGTCGTCGCGCTTCCAGGCGATAAGGTCCCATTGCTGACATCCTTCAAGGTCGAAAAATTCACTTGACGATTCGCCACAGCGTTGCCGGCCGCGTCGCGGACACTCACTTCAATCGTGCTCTGATTGGTATTTCCGGTGGTATTCGGCAGGATCGCGCCGGGATTTGCCTGCACAATGATGGTCGCCGGGTTCGTGGCAACGAACTGGACCGGAATGCTGACCTGCCCCACTCCCGCGATTTGCGCCGTGACAAGGCCCGGACCCGCCGTGGTGGACGACAGCGTTGCCGACGCATCGCCATTGGCATCGGTTGCAACAGTAGCAGGCGCAGCGAAAGTGCCTCGCGTCGTGGTAAACGCAACGGATTTGCCAGCGACACCAACGCCAGAGACCTTGTAGCGCACAGTCACGAGTTGCGATGCACCCACCGCGATCGTCGTGTTGCTGGCGGGCGCCACCGCTGAAAAGTCAACTGCCGTCACCACCACACTGGAGGACGCCTCTGTCCCCAGACCGGTCACCTTCAAGGTGTCCGTACCAGCCGTCGTCGGTGTGTACTGGAACGTGGCACTTCCAGTGGCGTCTGTCGTGATTTCTGTCGGACTAACGGGATTACCCAAGCCAGACACCACTGCGATCTTGGCCTGACTGATCGGGCCACTGGACGAATCCACGGCGCGCACCGTATAGGTGGCCGCCGTGGCGCCGACTTGCAGAGAACCGCTTCCCGCAATGGAAAGGGCCGTCCCCGTGACCGGAATCACAATGCTCCCAACAGCCTTGCCAGCGGTAACAGTGACCGTGATATTTCGAATCGACTTATCTCCTCCCGCGCTGAGCTTGGCGGTCACCACACCTCCATCGCCACTCTTGGCGGTCGCGGCACTCAGAATGCCGGAACTTGAGGAAAAAGTGACGGTCTGACCCGCTACACCGGCATTCGACGCATTCTTGACATAAGCCGTAATTGTCGCCTCAGCCCCGCCCGACAACAAACTGCTTCCGCCTGATGTATTCAAGACATCAATGGTTACTGGAGTATCGACGACGGTCGTTGTCTCCCCCCCCGGGCTGCCACCGCCGCCGCCACACGCAACAAGCGCCAGGGACACCGATATGCCCGCCATGTACTTCAAAAACTTCATGTTCATATTCCTGAAAATCTACATTGATTGTCTTGTTTGACTCAGTGCCGCATTGCGTGCGAACAAACCCTCAGACTAGCGGACCGCTGCGCGATCGGAGATCATTCGCGGTGTTACAAACACCAAGAGTTCCTTTTTCCGAGCATCCTTGGCCCTGTTCCTGAATAGAACACCAACGCCTGGCAGATCTCCAAACCACGGCACCTTGGCCTCGTCCACTTTCTCCTCAAGTTCGAAGATACCGCCGATGACCACCGTCCCACCGTTGTCCACCAACACTTGCGTGTTGACGTTCTTCTGGTTGATTGCGGGTCCAGCATCAGTCAATTCGCCTCGGCTGTCCTTGCTGACATCGAGGTCCATGATGATATTGCCTTCCGGCGTGATTTGCGGCGTCACTTCAAGCCGGAGATTGGCATCCTTGAACACGGTCGTACAGCCGTTCAACCCGCATACTTGGTAGGGAATCTGCTCACCCTGCTTGATGAGCGCCTTCTTTCCATCGGCAGTGACCACTCGCGGGCTAGAGACCACACGCCCCTTGCTCTCGGCTTCCAAGGCGGAGATCTCCAGATTCAGGAAACGATTCGCTACTGCATTGAAGATGGACACGCCGAAGGTTGCCGGCAAACCACCAAATGCGGCAACGGCGGGAAGATTGATCATGCTTCCATTGGAAGTGACCGTTCCCCCTCCGCCGCTCGAAGCAACCGCATCATTGTAAGAATTCCCAAAAGCGACGCGGTTGTTTCCTGCAAGCTGATAGCCGCCATCACCACCCTTGTTGGCGCGCTGGTCCGTCGCTCCAAGCTTGACACCCAGCGACTTTCCAAAGTTGTCAGTCGCCTCAACAATGCGGACCTCAATCATTACCTGTCGCACCGACACATCAAGCTTTTGGATCAGCTGCTGCACTTGCTCTAGCTTAGACGGGACATCGGTAACAAACAACTGGTTGGTTCGCGGCTCTGCGATGGCACTACCACGCGAGCTCAAGATTCGTGCGGCCTTGTCGCTTGCCACACCGCCGACCAATTGCGTGGCGATATCCGACGCCTTGGCGTAATTCATCTGAAAGGACTGTGTACGAACTGGCTCAAGCGTAAGCACTGCCGCCTTCGACTCCAGTTCCAGCTTCTCTTTGGCCAATATCTCGTCATTGGGTGCGATCCAGATCACGTTGCCAGTCTTGCGTTTACCCAACCCCTTCGCCTGCAAGATGATGTCCAACGCTTGATCCCATGGCACATCCTGGAGCCGCAGTGTCACGGATCCAGTCACGGAATCCGACGTCACGATGTTGAAGTTGGTGAAGTCCGCAATGACTTGCAGCAGTGAGCGAACCTCAATGTTCTGGAAATTGAGCGACAGTTTCTGCCCGTTGTAGCCCGGGCCTTGCGTCAACTTGGAAGTATCAATCTTCTGCTTGGACACTTCAACAACGAATTGCTCATCGCTCTGATAGGCGCTATGCACCCAGTCACCCTTGGGTTCGATGATCATGCGAACACGATCACCGACCTGAAAGGTCGTCACCGACTGCACGGGCGTCCCAAAATCGGAAACATCCAGCTTGCGCCGTAGACCTTCGGGCAGGGTCGATTTCAAGAACTCCACAACTAGTGTTTGCCCCTGCTGACGAATGTCCACGCCCACCTGATTGTTAGGCAAGGTCACGACGACACGGCCAGAGCCCTCTGCTCCACGTCTGAAGTCCAAGTCCTTCAATGGACTCGCGTCCCGATTGCGGCTCTCTGCGAACGCAGGTTGAGTCGACGCTGGCGCAGTGGCAACCGACGGGTCAAGCAAGACCAACAGTGTCTTGCCCTGAAGCTGAGTCTTGTAACCGGCTGATTGCTTCAAGTTCAAGACCACTCGTGTTCGATCCCCTGCCTGGACGACATTGACCGACTTCAGGTTGCCTTGGTTGATGTCAGTGACATTCCGGCCCATCCCATTGACAACGCCGGGGAAGTCGAGGGCAATCCTGGCCGGCGATTGAATCGAGAAACCCGTCGGCGCAGCAGCCAATGGCTGAGACAAGTCAATTCGTATGACTTCGGAGCCTCCTTGAATACTACCTGTGATCGCCTCGATGGCCCCCTGCGCGAAGGCCAAACCTGTGCCCAGCGCGACGATGACGGACACAACAATGCCACGCAAGGCCCGCGTGGTCATCCAACCATTCTGCTTATTCATTTCGTCCTCTCTTGCAACTGCAAAGTAGCTGTGCGTTCAATCCATTCACCGGCGGCGTCCTGCACAATTTCACGCAGTGTCACCTCGGTTTCGGCAATCTTCATCACGCGGCCATAGTTCTGGCCCAAGTAGTTGCCAAGCCTGACCTGATATAGCAGGTTATCGACCTTAACCAGGGCCACTGGCTGCCCGTCCTTAACAAGATGGCCAACCAAGGTAACAGCGTCCAATGGGAAGGACTCCAACGCCTCCTTTCGTCGCAGCAACTCTGGCGCAACCAGGGCGCCATTGGACACTGCCTGAGCCGAATCGCGCTTCAATGCCTGTGTCAGCTTCTGGCTACTGAATGGGTCGACCACGCTCGCCAAGGCATATAGCTCGGGTTTGAACTGCTTCGGTTCTGAGATCGGCTTGACGCTAGGACGGGTCAAGGCATTTTGTTCGGCCATCCATTGCCGCAGTTCATCTTCACTCGAAGTTCCGCACCCGGCCAATCCTGCGATTGCCAGCAAACTGACTACTGTGGCTACGCGCATCACTTGGCACTCCCCTTAGGCTTGGAGGCCGCCTTGCGCTGCGACTCAACCTCATCCTTGTCCAGGTAGCGAAACGTTTTGGCAATTGCATCCATCGTCAACGATCCGTCCTTGGCGGGCACCACAACCATATTGTTCAGCGTCACGATCCGAGACAGATTGGCAACATCAGAGGCAAACGAACCGATGTCGTGATACTTGCCAGTCACGCGCACCGCAATCGGCAACTCCGCGTAGTACTCCTTGACGTTCACCTGCCCCGGCCTGAACAGTTCAAACTGCAAGCTACGACCCAAACCAGATTGATTGATATCCGAAAGCAGGGCATCCATTTCGGCCTTGCTCGGCAATTGCTTCTCCAGTTGAGTGACGTATTGCTGAACCTGCTCGCGCTGCTTCTTCAGGGCATCCAAGTTCACGGCTTTAGCCAAGCGGGCCCGGTAGTCCTCGCGCAGCTTTGTCTCCTTGCCTTGCTCGGCGACCAGTTCATCCTCTGACCCGCTCAAAAACAGGAACCAAGAGGCCACCACAACGACGGCAGCAATCAATATAAACAGCCCATAGCGCGGAACCGCCGGCCAATTGACCGGATCTTTGGGATCAAGTTCACGGAACTGCCCGACGATCTTTTCTTGAATCGCCGCAAAATCGATATTCAATTTGGGAGCACTTGCCATAGTCCCTGCTCCTACTTCTTGATGGGAGAAGATGCGGCCGGAGCCACAACCGACGCCGGCGCCGACACTGTGCCAGACGCAGCGCTTGCGGCTGCACGCGCCTTCTCTGCCTCGCTGGAACGCACCAAGCGGAAGCGAATCGTGAAATTGGAAACCCGCCGCTGCTCGCGGGCACTCAAGGCCACGCTACCGGCCACAATCTCAACCAGCTCAGGCTTGGAAAACCAGGGCGTGTTGTTCGCAAGATTCCTTAGCAACTCAGACACACGCTCATTAGACTGCGCCACGCCCTTGATCTCGACCGTTTGATTGTCTTGCTTCAGACTGTTCACATACACGCCATCCGGCATTTGCTTTACCAATTCAGACAGCATGTACACAGGCAGATTCCGGTCCGCCTGAAGATCCTCAACTGCCTGCTGCCGAGCCCGCAAGGCGGCGATCTCCGCCTCCAGGCCCGCGATGTCCTTGATCTTTGCATCCAGGACCTTGATCTCGTTCTCGAGGATCCGGTTCTTACCCTGCTGGCCAGAAATCAGCGCCTGGTACCAAAGGAATATGGCGCCAACGATCAGCCCCCCCGCCAGCGCCGAGGCGCCGAGACTGAAGTTGAAGACATCTCGTCGGAATTTGCGCGCCGCCTCTCGGTGCGGCAATAGGTTAATCAGAATCACTGCATGAACCTCCGCAATGCCAATCCGCAGGACGTCAGATAGGACGGTGACTCGCGCGTCATCTTCTTGAGTCGAACGTTGGAGCCAATTTCCATGCCGTCAAAAGGATTGACCAGACTGCAGGCAAATGACGTGTGCTGAGTCACGGCAGCGGTCAGGCCCGGCAGTGCCGCCGACCCACCCGCAAGCATGACATAGTCAACCTTGTTGTACGGGGTGCTGGTGAAGAAGAACTGCAAGGCGCGGCCGATCTCCTGCACCATGCTCTCGACGAATGGCTGCAGCACAGTGGACTCGTAATCGTCTGGCAATTCGCCGCTACGCTTCTTGCTTTCCGCCTCCTCCAGCGAGAAGCCGTACTGCCGCACGATCAACTGGGTTAACTGCGCACCGCCAAAAGCCTGATCCCGGTCGTACAACACCTCGTCATCCCGGATGACTTGCATGCTGGTAGTTAGCGCGCCGACCTCGAACAGCGCCACGATGGCGCCCGCACCTTTGTTGGGGAGACTCTCGATCAATCGGCCGGTCGCCAGTCGGGACGCGTACGACTCAATATCGACGATCACCGGCTTCAAACCCGCCGCCTCGGCCAGACCCTGAATGTCCTGGACCTTCTCGCGTCGGGACGCGGCGATCAACACCTCAATATCACCCGCTGAACTGGCGCTCGGGCCAATCACGCAGAAGTCCAGGCTGACTTCATCCAGAGGAAAGGGAATGTATTGATTGGCCTCGGTCTCAACCTGGGCTTCCAGTTCCTGGTCCGACATGCCGCCGGCCAGCACTATCTTCTTGGTTATCACCGCAGATGGCGGCAAAGCCATCGCCACATTTTTCGTCTTGGTGCCACTCTTCTTGACCAGGCGACGCACCGCCTCGGCGACTTCATCGAATTTCTCGATGTTGCCGTCCGTGATCCAGCCGCGTTCCAGCGGCTCGAT
>Ga0154020_10005567_pt1 | contig 14834 bp, 30 predicted proteins | sample Klosneuvirus_201_FD_109709 | JGI IMG/M metagenome (GOLD analysis project Ga0154020, IMG submission 109709) | Active sludge microbial communities from wastewater, Klosterneuburg, Austria - Klosneuvirus_20160825_MG | ecosystem: Engineered > WWTP > Aerobic digester > Activated sludge | place...
GGGGGGGGGGGGGGGGGGGGGGGGGGGGGAGGAGGAGTTGGTTGATTTGACCGGTGTCTGGTGTGGAACGGGCGATTCGAAAACGGGCGATTCGAAAATGCACGCATGAAGGAGGAGATTTTTTAAATAAAAAGGTCCGATCAAAAATCGAACTACGAAGGAGGAATCAAAATGGAATATTTTGGTCTTGAATATCCTTCTCGTCCTATCCTTTTACTAATTGGAGTTATGGGAGGCGGCGGAAGTGGGAGTGGATGACGGGGAAGTGGAAATGGAAGAAGAAGAAGAGTTGTTGGTGGCTGAGGATGAAAGAGAGGAGGCGGGGGAAGTGGAGGTGGAGGTGGAGGAGGTGGTAGCGGATGAAGCACGAGACCAATTGTGGTCGGGGTAGAACTTCTCCAGCAAGGTGGAGATTCCTCCTGCGCTCGCCACGATATTGTATACTCCTAAAAGTATGAATCAAACGTGTTCGACATGAAAAGAGGAGCGGGCGCGGGGGGAGTGGTTGTCAATGAATCGCAATTCATATTTGCGGAGGGCAATGAAAGATAGAATATGGTAAAGGCGAAGTCGATTCTGGGGGCAACTGATTGTCAACGAAGGAGGAGAGGAGATCGAGTTGGACCTAAGGGGGCAAGGTGGTTGACACTCACACGATGCCAATCATCCAACTCTCGGAGTTTCAACTCCGATGCGATATACTTAAGCATTTTCCTCATCTCGGCCTCATCTTTCCAAACATTTCGAGGAGTTACATTGAACTTCCAAGGCAACCAATCATATTCGGGGAAAACGTTTTTGAGAACCTCATAGGGTGAATTCTTATATCGGCTGAGGAGATGCGATCCGCCATTCTTGGCGATATCAGAGTAGGATACCTGAGGTGAGGAAAGGGAAGGCGTCAAGGAGTGAAGAAGGGAGTGAGAGAGGGGGAGAAGGAGGAGAAGGAGGAGATGGAGGGGAAAAGGAAGAAAATGAGGAAAAGGAGGAGAAGGAGAGGAAAGCTGGAGGAGTATTCAGATTAACAACAGTAAAACGCAAAACGAGTAATGTAAAGACAACCAATAAGAGGAGAAAGCGAAGTCAAGAAGAGAAGGTCATCGCGCAGGAGAAACCGAAATATCATCCGCCAGGAGAAGATAGACGCACCTGATACCAAGCGGACAAGTCACCAAGGGAGAAGCCGAGCTTGGTACCGAGTTGACGCAAGAAGATCCTCTGACTCTCCAATGACTCCCACCGCTTCTCCTTCCCTTCTCCTCCTCTTTCTCCTCCTTCTTCTCCTTCTCGTGAGATCATGGCCATGACGGACTTAGGCGTAAGTAGCTCCGCCAACGATGGCACAGAAGCAATGACCTTACTCATCGAAGAGTCGTAATGTCGTAAGAGGCCGTCTCCATGGTTCTCCTTTAGATGAGAAGGGAGGAGGGAGGAGGGACTCACCACCTTCACCTCCTGCATCACCCACAGAAGATAGGCTTTCCTATTCTCCTCCTCCTCCCAAAAATTATGTTTCATATGGTGAAATTTCCAAGGGAGGTAAGTGAAGGAGGAGGAGGAGAGGGTGGAGATGACGAGGGATGAAGGAGAGTTGTCATAGAGTTTGACTAGGGATGAACCATTGTTGTCGATGAGGTCTTGGAAGGTCAAGCGATACCAATCTTCCGGTGACTTGTAACCGAGCTTAGCTCCGAGCCACTCCATATACCTATGATAAGGGGAGATATAAAATGGAGGAGATGGTGAAGAAAAATGAAGAGAAGGAGAAGAAAATGGAGACGAAAGAAGAAGAGGAAAGGGGCGGCGGTGGGGAAAAAGGAGAAGGAAGGAGTAATAGATGGAGGAGAAGAGGGATGAAGTGCTTTTTCTGGTTCGACATTTTCGAGATGTAGCCTCGGGGCGCTTCGGGGAAGAGCCACATCAGCCAATTTGCATCGGGGTAAAGTGACATCCTACAATTATGGAGGAGGTGATGCGAGAGATGGAAGGAGGAAGAGATCAGACGAGGTGAACTGTAGAAGAAAGAGATGGAGATATCAAGATCTTCAATTGGGTATGCATCGCATAATGTCGGCATCATGTCGTACAGTAATCGCATTGGAGAGCCGCCATAACGATCGAGCAAGGTCCGTCCCCCATTTGACCAGAAGTCGTCTCGCTTGACAGAGTACCAATGGTCGGGATTGCCCTCCTCTCTCCCAAGGACTTCTGAGAGCCACCGGAGATACGATCGTTGATTCTCCATCGATCCCCAAAATCCCTTAGTGAAGGAGGATGAGGAGGAGGAGGAGGGGGTCGGGGAAGGGGGAAGGCGAGGTATGGAAAAAGAGAACGAGGGAGGTATTACATGAGGCACGGATGATGAGAAGAGCCAAGGTCGAAAGTTTTCCAAAGGGTAAAACTTCAGCAAAATCTTTGATAGAGGACCTCTAAGATTGAAATGAGAAGAAATAGTTTGCAAAGCAAACGGGGAACGAGAAGGAGAAGGAGAGAGGAGGAGGAGAGAGACCGATAGCGAAGGAGTTTGGCGCCACCAAGGTTAGCGATCTGTTCGGAGGTCACCGTGTACCACTGCTCTCTCTTTTTGATTGCTATGAAGAATGAATGAAAAAGGGGAGAAGAGGGGGGAGGAAAGAAAATGAATAGCACGAAAGGAAGGTGGAAGGAGAAGAAGGACAAGAAAGGTGAAATAAAAAGAGGAGGGAAAAGGTAGAGGAGGAGAAGGAGAAGGCATGGAAGGAGGAGAAGGAGGAGAAGGAGAGGAGAAAGAGGAGGAGAAGGAGAATTAGGAGAAGAAGGAGGAGAAGGAGGAGAGGGAAGGAGGACCAAGGCGACGAGAGAGGAAGCGAAGAAAGTTCTTGACATGTTGATCGTTCGCCCAATACAATGGCGACTGCGATTGATAGAAGAGGGTATCGATATCATCTAACAGCGCTCTCTGAAAGGAAAGAAGGCGTGGATGAGGAGAAGGGGTGGGTGAGGGGAAGGATGGGAGGAGAAGGGGTGGGTGAGAGAAAGCTGAAGCAAAGAAATGGAGGGAGAGGTAAAAGGAAGGTGGAGAGATGGAGAGAGAGTCGAAAGTCTGTGAAAGGTGGAGAAAGAGATGGAGGCGGAGGTGGGGGGAGGTGGAAAGAGCGAAGGGAGGTGGGACCTTCTCGAGCTCGTCGTCCTTGATTTCATTCGAAGGCGACACCTCGAGCGTCTTTCCGCAATAGAAATGTCTTTTACACATCCCATTTATCGACATTAGGTCAGGGCTCCATTTTTCACTCTTTCTCATTGAGGACAAGGTGGAGGTGGAGGTGGAGGTGGAGGTGGAGGCGGAGGAGGGAGAGAGGTGGAGGGAGGAGGAGGTGGCTCGCGCGCATTGCCTCGCCATTCGAACGCTTCTGATTCCGTTCTGCAGCATCCACACAAAGTAAAAAGAGATAAGTATATAATATTATTCAATTGAACGGCTCAAAGGGACTCGAAAATGAGACCGAGCCGTGAGCGAGGTTTTGGGCTTTCACCGCTCACCACCAAAGCACGACCGCTTCCTATGACCTCATTGGCCTTTCTCCTGCTTCCACATTGCCAAATGGACTGTCATTGTGTTAAAAAGAGATATATCTTTGTTATGTCAGACGAGGAGGGCGTGGAAGTGGGCGGGGGCGAGGGCGAGGGCGAGACGAGGGGCCAGATGTTACAGCGACACAAGCGCGAGCTCATGGACCTCAAGAAGGGCAAAGCTGGTCGCGGCTTATCGAAGAAAGACCTCACATTGAAGGAGAAGGAGCTCAAGGACCGCCACGATCAAGAGCTTCGCGACTTCGACGCGGTCCTTCCCCTTTTTCTTCCCTTTCACTTCCCCTTTCCCTTTCCCTACTTCGACCTCGACCATTTTCTCTCAGAGAGAAGGCCCGGTTTTCTCCTCTAGCGATCGAAATCTGCTTACATTCTATTTCGTACTCTTTACTGTTAATATGGGTATTATGTAGAGCGAGAAGAAGGAGGCGGCGAAAGAGAAGGAGGAGAAACCCGCTCCCACTTCCACTTCCGCCTCCACCACTACCTCCACCTCCACCACCACGCCGACGCCAGCAGGAGGCGGTGGAGTGGACGAGACTGATGAAGACGGTCTCTCTGCCTCTGGGAAGAACCCCAAGAGCCCCAGCAGAGCGCAGAAACGAAAGGTTCGCTTATCAGGTTAACAATGAAACTTATGCATCCGTGGCATTATCGCGACTGCTGTGACCTTCGCGCTGTCCTCAGCATCGGACTTGGTTTGCGAAAATGTTAAATTAATGCTAACTGTAATATATTTTGTTTTCAAAAAGGCGGCGAAGCAAAAGGCGAGCGCGGATCGGGAGAAGGAGATAGCGGAGGAGATCGCGAAGGGCGGTCCAGATCGCCGCCTCATCGAACAACAGCAAATGACCGACAAGCTCTCTTTGCAGAACCTCTCCATTCGCCCTGTACTCAATTCCCCCGCCTCCTTTCCCTCCTTTCTCCCTTCCTCCTCTCGCCCTCTACCCTTCTTCTTCCCCCTCTCTCCTCTTTCCCTTACTCATCCACTTCCCTCTCCCCATCCGTCATCCCTCCACCTCCTCCTGATAATATTGGTTTTGGCAGATTCGTCCAGATGGAAATTGCATGTTTGCGGCTGTGGTCGATCAGCTCAGTCTCGTTGATCGCCGCGGTGAGTACGATACGCAATCGCTGCGATCGGCGGCGAGCGAGTTCATTCGCAGTCATTCGGACGACTACTTGCCGTTCGTCGCCGAGGATCAACGGACCTCTCCCTCTCTCCTTCCTCCTCCTCCCTTTCGTCCACCTCTTTCTTCCCCTCTCTCCCTCCTCCGTATTCTCTGTCTTCTCCTCCCTGTCCTTGTTTTCGCTCTTTCCATCTCCTTTCTACTTCTCCTTCTTCCCTTTTTCAGACTTCTCTCCTCCTCACCCGTTCTTCCTCCTCATTCTTCTTCTGATAGAATCGTTCGATGCCTATTGTGATACAATGAAGTCGACTGCGGCATGGGGAGGTCAAGTGGAGCTCCAGGCACTCAGTCGCCTCCTTAAGGTCCGTATCCACATCTACCACGCCGACTCCGAGACGGTTATCATGGGTGACGAGTTCCCCGATGACATCTATCTCTCTTACCACAAATTCGAATATACTCTTGGCGAGCATTACAACTCTGTCAACAAGCTCGGTGCATGAAGTGATGCGAAACTGACGAGAAAATATATCAAGTTATTATTTTTCATGTGACTTTCTCTTCATTCGAAGGAAGACCTCACTGAATGCTTCTTTAGGAATTTAAAGGAAGCTTTGTGTTCGAATGCGATGAGTTTAATAATTGACAGGAAACATGAGATGGTGGACAGAAAGGAGGGAGAATCGGAAGGTTGGAGATCAATACCTCATATAACCGTTGTAAGAGTAATGTGGATAGGGCGCCTCACTAGAGGAGCTCGATGAAGATGATGAAGATGCTGGAGTAGATGATAGAGGTGGCTGATATGGCCTTTGGTAATAAGGAGGAGATGGAGCAGAGGAGGACGGATATGGAGTTGAGTGAGGTGCTCCGTGGTGATGTTGGGAAGATGAAGACGGGTGGGCGTAATTTTGCGACGCCAGAAACGCTTCGAATGAAGAAGCTGGAGGTGGAGGAGAAGCATAGGAGTTCCATTGAGTAGACGAGTGAGTAGGATACTGTTGCTGCTGATACTGCGATTGCTGTTGCTGATATTGTTCGAGTTTCACTTTGGAAGCAATTTGAGGGGCAATGAGAGGCTGTCCGGGAGGAGGCGCGCCAGGGAGGCCTTGCGCAGTGGGTTTCACCCCTTGCTGTTGAAATTGGGAAATAGCGGAGACTATCAATGAGACGATCACTGCAACTTCATTTCAAGATGAGATATCACGGACTTTGATCGGAGGTAAGTTGGTCCATTCCAGGCACTACTGAAGTTGTCGCCGTCAAAGAAGGAGGCGGCCTGACCTGAAACAACAAACAAAATAAGTTGAAATCAGAAAGAAAGAATATTTAGAGAAAGGGAAGGAAGAGGGGAAAGGAGAACCTCAGCGAAGGGCTTGTCTTTCTCTCTGTATGCCACCATTCGCAAGCTCTTCGTTTCCCACTTATGTCTTTTCTCGATCCGTCGCGCCCTCTCCATGTGATTCTACAAATCTGAAATGAGGCCATGAAACTAACGAGATGAGTTGAGAAGGTGACGATACCATGTAGTCTTGAACCTCCCGAGAGGACGATGCGTTTGGAATAAGATGACAGAGAACGGTTATTGATGTGCAATGATCCGCTTCTTTGATTGTGCGGAATGAGCGATCGCAACTAAACCATCATGCAAATCAAATGACGAAAGACGACAATGAAAGGGGGAAAACAACAAATCGTGATGAAGAAAAGAGAAGAGGGGGTAAAGAAGAGGGCACCAGATTGAGATTGACTTCATATCTTGGAACGGATCATTGAAAGTGCAAATCGATACTTTGTACTCGAGAGTCATCTATCAATCATAAAAATAACAGATATGTGGAAAATACAAGAAAACGGTGGTAAGAAAGCAGAAAAAGTGCTACCTTGTGCTCCCATTTTGGTTCTGGGAGTTTGAAGCGCTGGAAATACTCTTGGAGAAGAGCCTTTGGCGTCTTGTTCAACCTAACGTAAAGCATTAGCATCAAAGAAGACAGTGCTAAGACCAAAAGGGCATCAAGATGAACCAATCCGATGGTCGAAAAGGGAAGGGCAAAGGGCGGCCAAACTCTTTGATCGTCTCCAGGATGCTCCCAGCATTCTTGGCGAATGGCGTCCCTGAAATCTCTTCCTCTTTCGCAGATGTAGGTAACCCTGGATGTCCTGGACCGTCACGATCATCTTCAGAGTCATCTCCATGGCGCGTGTCGAAGGGAAGAGGTCTCGAGGTCGAGCTCGACGATGACGTGTGCGACGAGTGATGTTTCTTCTTGAGGCTCACGTGCGGATTGGTGGGAACCATAGCTATATTATTATAATAATATAAGTCTTTGGTAATTATCCAAAACAGAAAAACCCCTCCACAGACCAAGGCCAACCAGAAAGGCTCGGGAGTACGGGCGCTCGCTGAGCCATGACGAAGCGCATCGGTCTTGGGCAATGCGCGACCAGACTCGCGCGAGCTTTGCACCTTATCCTCCGCACTTGCGACGCTAGATATTATTGGCGTGATTTCGCTCCAAGGAGTGAGATTGAGGTGCGCCATGGGGGCAGAGGAAGTCAATCCCGCGCGCCTTCAAAAAGTCCTTGCAAGGAAGTCAATCAATCAAAGTATAATAGCAAATCGTTGTATTTGTCTAGGGTCGTCCACCGATCGAATTTCTGGGTCATCGCGCCCTGCGGAACGCAGGGAATTCTTGGCAAGACAACCGTGGGCGCACTCGGCAATCCGGATTCGCCTTTGGACGACGCAGCTGCGCCAATCGCACGACTGCACGACTAAGCATTCTTCTCTTTGTATCCTTTCGCATTGGTGTAGCAATGGCGCCTGTGGGTGCCTGGCGCGCCTAGATCTCCTTCGTCGACTCTTCTGTTGAGCGTCAACGAAATCCCTCCATTGGCTCGAAGACTCCCGTGGCTTTACTAGGCCCTTGTCGACGTTGAACTAATTCGTGATATGGAGATTGAGGAGACTCCCGTGACCGATTTTCTCTTCTGGGCCGGTCTCGAAGAGCTCTGTCCTTTGTTCGCTGTGAAGGGCTTTGTCGCTTTGGAAGACATCGCCAACCTCAACGAAGCCGATTGCGACAAGGCACTTTTTCTTTTTTATATTTACGAGTATTATATTCCGCAATTTGTGGAGCTGTGGCGATGTGCTGGGCTCGCCGCCATCCCGCTGTGTTCCTCACCGCCTTCCTCCTTATCGTCTTCCTCCTCCTCCTCCTCCTCTTCTTTGCTCTTCTAGAACATATATGTCACCCTATTATTTTTGTTGATTTCCATGGCGTGGGGAGCGCGCCGCGATCGCCTTTTGCCTTTTTCGGGCGGGCCTCGTTGCACCTCCGTTGCTTTTTTTCGCCCTCGAAACAATTGCTTTCCTCTCTCGGGCTCGGCCTCGTGTCGCCTTCCACCTGAGCGGAATCCCACGAAATAATTATATTAATTACTTTGTGGTGTGGTGTTTCTAATTTTGTTTTTGGACTCTTGCGTCGTTGGAGTGTCGGTCAGACAATATTGTCCCTTCGCCAACCAAGCGTTTCGTTTGTCCTTTTCTCTTTTATATGGAACCCTTCACCTTGTGACGCCCACCGCTGCCGTATCGAGTTTCTGATATTGGTGTAGCTTGGCATTGAGGGCAAGCACCGCAAGAGGCTATTGGGCGGACTGAAAAAGCTGCAGCAAGGTAATTTAACCCCTTCACTTTTTCTTCCTCCTCCTTTCCCTCCTCATCTCTTTTCTGATTTTCTCTCTTTTGTTTCTGGTCTTCTGGTTTCCTTATGTTCTCACCATTTTTTATTGGTGCTTGCATTTTGCGTTTACTAAAGCGGTGCTTCTTCTTAGACTTAGAGAAGAAGAGGAAGAAGTTCGCTGGGAAGGTTTGCGATCTCGTCGGTGCGAAAGCTTCTCATCTCTTGATGCCCCCTTGCTCTGATTTCATATAATTCCCGTCTTGATGTTGTTAATGATGATGATAATAATGGATATTATTATTATTATTATGATGGTTCATGATGATCGAGTTTTTCCTGTTGATGCTGCATCTAGATGGTTGCCGCAAGAAGCAAATTACAATCAAAGCGATATGGCTCACCAAAGATCGCCCCGAGCACGGCATCGCTGCTGAAGACCATACTCTCGTCAATCGTTCGTCCCTCCTCCCCTCTCCCCTTGTTTGTCTGTTTCTTGCATTGTGGAATTCCGTAAATGTTTGTGTTTGTTAGATTTCATGGTGACGATGAATCTGTGCGGTGAGATCCTCGATCGTGTCCTCGCCAATGTGAAGAATCAGGGCGACAATTACATGTACGTCTATTCGCTCGCCTTCTTCCCTTTCCCCCTCCCTCCCTCCATCCCCTTCCCTCCCCCCTCCCCGTCCTCGTTTCCCTCATCCGCGGCGTCATGTTTTCCTGATGCACTTCCATTTGTTAGTGGGTCTGATTTCGGCGACGAGTTAAAAGAGTTGCAATCATCTCTCGATGATTACGAGGACCTCATCAGCGCCATATCACGCTCCAAAAAGGTATTTCCTGACTCGACCTGTTTCCCTCCCCCACCAGTTCCTGTCCTCTGATCTTTTTGTGTGGTTTAGTTTAAAAAGGCGGAGTTCCTGGGGACACCTGTTCAGAAGGCGAAGCTCGAGAAACTCAATGCGCTCGTATACGTTGAAATGAAAAACGTTCTCGAGGTCCGCTGTCACTCGTTTTCATCTATTCTCTTCTTTCTCCTCTTCTCTTTTCTTTCTCTTTTCCTCCTTTCTCTCTCCTCTTCTCTTTTCTCTCCATCTCTTCTTTTTCTCTTCACCCTCTCTTCTTCTTTTTCGTCGCACTCCCTGTTCGTCATCATTTCTGATCTTCTTTCTCTGCAGAAATCTGGGGCGGCTCTCTCGGCGCAGCAGCGGAAGCTCTCCAAAAAGGAGTCCATCTCACAGATTGACAATCCCGAGGGCAAACTGTTCTGGGAGCAAGAGTTTGGTCTCAGCGGCGACCTCACCATGATCTCTTGGCCGTGCGGTGCTATTATATTTTGGATATCGATTATTGGATGATAACTTTTTTGTTAGGGTTTTCCTCAAAGCATTCAAGACCCGTACCATGGTCATTAATCCGGAGAAGAAGGAAGGCAACCCCCTGAAAACCGTTCCTTCATCGGAGGAGCTGTCCTCGAGCACGAGTGCCCCGGCCTTGTTACATCCTGCGCACATTGTTAAGCGCGCTAAGGGAAGCCGCCACTTGCACCGCATGACCCTGCAAGTACTATCTCCGTTGTCGTCTGTTTACAATCTCTGTTATAATTGTTTGGTGAATCTAGGATGAGTACATGTTGCGCCATGTCGTTGACAATGCCAACTCGGGGTTTGTCACTCCTGCCAAGTTCTCTGAGTTCCTCGGTCTCTTTGGCCCTCTCGAAAAATGTTTAGATAATGTATGTTCTCCTTCTGATTGACATTTCCATCTTCTCCTCATCATTAACTTCTCTAGCTTCGTGAAATCTATACCAGTAAGTGGTTTCACAATTACTTATCGGTTGACGAAGTGATCAAGGTCTTATCGAATCAGCCCGTCGGTTGTTTTCTCGTTCGCTTCGCTTCGAGAAGCGATGGACTTGCCGTCGAGTTCGTTGAAGACCCCGGCAAAATTCGAACCGTCTTCGTTCGGAGGGATACGGCGGTATGTCTTTTCTTTCTACCAGGACGTTGCTTTTATCGCTTTGCATTCGTTCTCTCATGCATGCATGCATCAAGCAGGGTAAGTTCGTGGTGCGCGATATCGATGAGCAGGAGTTTAAATTCGACTCTTTCCACGGGTTCATAAAGGAGTACAATAATGTCCTCCAGTCGCCTTATCGCCCCGAGTTCATGAAGCAACCGTACGTTCCAAGCCTTCTCCTCTCTTTGTATCGCCGATTATATACTGTAATTGATGTTAACTATTTAGATGGTTTCGAATGGACTTGACGCCTGAAGGAGCAGAGCGCGAGCTTCAAGGCCGTCCCGCTGGAACCTTCGTCTGCTACTTCCTCGCTGTACCTTCATCAGTTTTTTCTCCTGGCAACTCATTTCATTCTATATTATTATATAGTCTCGTTTGTATTATTTTCTATCTTGGTCTGACGCGTCTTCGGTTTAGCCTGGAGTGTCGTCTCATATCGTTTGCTCCTCGTCGATGAAAAACGGTTACGTCAAACATACGGTTATCAGCAAGGTCCGCTCCGGCTGGGGCTTCCCTCACGTACCTTGTCTCCTCTTCGTCATCGTCTTTCTGATTTTCTTCTTTTCTCTTCTTGATCCTCCCCCTCCTCCTCATTTTGTGATTGTGTTTCTCTCTCTGCTCACGGTTTCTCTAGTCGCTCAAACTTCAAGAACAGGATGTGGTTCCCTCCAACGCGTCTTCCCCTGTCCCTCTCGAGAACTCTGCGAAGTCCGCTTTTCTTCTTTAGCATTGTTTTGTTGTGTTTGTTGTTTTCAATTGATGATTGACGTTGTTGTTGCTTAGCTTTCCTGCCGTTGGCATTCGAACACGCTCAGCGACCTACTCGAGCATCGATGTGTCCAAAGGCAAGAAGACGACGCGAATGTATCGCAAAGGCGACTCCGAGGGCGATCTGAGTGTCGACCATGTCCTCCATGTGGATCGTCATCATGGGGGTGTGAGACAGTGGCGCAACCTCGTCATCTGTAGCACTGTCGATCAGTTCCTCCATCAACATCGCGATATGTTCCGATATAACTATGACAACCAAGGCGTCCCACGACTCTCCTTCCCTCCGCTGGCCGACCCTGAAAAGGTCCGATCCCTCGTTGACGAACTCGGTGATTTGTTGTTGATTTCTCTCTTTCCATATATAATATGCCGATATATTTGTGATTTATCTATCACTTACGCTCGAATCTATTTGTAGTTTGAGGAAATCGCAGGTCCCGTGAACGAAAAGGAGGGAATGAGCGCGGCCATTGAGGAGCGCATCGCCGCTCGCACCCATTCGACTTACCCCAAGGCTTCTCAAGGCGACGCTGTACGAGATAGCTCTTATCGTTATCATCTTTACTTTGCTTTGTTTGGATTGGTAATGTCAGTTGTCGTTGAGGTAAATTCGTTGAATGTTTATATATTAGGTGCTCTGCGATGCCTTTCGCATTCGCGCCTTTGACGATCGAGTGCTCTTTGTCCTCGGTGATGGCTGCAATTGGGGAATGCGCCCTCGCACTGCCGCCTGGCGCGCTGTTAATGTCCTCCCCTTCTCCTCCTGCTTTCTCCATTTCTGTTCTAAATATTGCCCATCTTCTAGAAATTTATCGAGTTTCTCTCTGGCGAACACTCCAAGATCACTACCAGTGAGATCTGCGCGCGCGAGATCCTCTTGGCGTTTAGCGAAGTTCACAATGCCATCAAGGACGGTTACGATGACATATGGGAGGCGGGACAGACTACCTTGATTGGAGGCGCCCTCATCCCCGTACGTTACTCTCTCTTGATTCGGATAACTTTAACGATATTTGTGTACATCGATTCTCATGGTTTGATATCGATGTAGGTGGATGACTTCAAGGATGATCGCGAATACGCTGTCGTCCTTGCCTCTGTTGGCGATTGCAAAGCTTTCCATTGGTACTCTTCGTTCCTTCCTTCCTTCCTCCCTCCCTTCCTTCCTTCCTTCCTCCCATCCCTCCCTCCTTCCTCGTTGCTGATGTGTCTCACCTCTCTTTCTTAGGTCGTCTCAATCAGGGCGTGTCACCGATATCACCTTTGGTAACCGTCTCAATGTTCGTGATGCTCGCGATCCAGGCGGTCGCCTCGGCCCCTATGTCGACAAGGGCGACCCTGACCTTCGCAATCTCAAATGCTACTTCCACCCTTGCCATCTTGGTATCCATACCCATCTATGATTTTCTAATATATTCTATTTTCACTCTTTCTCCCACCACAGGTGATATGATCTTCATTGTGAGCGATGGAGTGCATGACAATCTCGATCCAGAGACTCTCGGGCTTACCCCTGTCGACATTGGAGTCGATCCCGAGAAGATCAAATCATTGTCATCGATTGATATCATTAAGCCGCAGAATGACGAGCTCATGGAGCAGAGCAACACGGAGACCGACCTCAGCGAGACGTCCACCAATTCCAATTCTAAGAAAGAAAGCAACGATGCGAATGCGAATGTGAATGCGAGTGGTAATGCGGTCACTCTCTCGAGAAGCACTTCGACGATGGAGAAAAATAAGAAGGTGTATAAGGATGAGCTGACGGAGGCGCAACGACGATCGCAAGTGCTCAATGCCGCCTCCATGCTCGTCTCCGGGGTGAGCCTCTCGACGCCCACCTCCTCCACGTTTGCTGTCCCCACTATCGATGAGGGTGGAGAGAAGAAGAGTGAAGAAGGAAAGAGCACCGAATCGAAGAGCGGTGAAACAACAAAACCGTCGGAGGGAGGCGATGGTGCCCCTAAGGCCTCGAGCTCCCCTGATGTCCTCACCACTTCGACCCACAAGACCAATGACCCCACTGCTACTTCTTCTGCTGCAAGTGCGATCCTGTTTCATTTTCTCATTATTTTTGCTTTTTTTTGAGTCTTTCTTCTAATGCATTGATGACCGATTAGCTGCGTTGAGCACATGGGACGGACTTGATCCGCTTATTGTAACCGCTCTCAAGAGCAAGTTCGCGTGTGAACAACTCCGCCAGATGTACGCATCTCCTCTTCTTTATCCATCCCTCCCTCCATCCCCCCTCTCCCGTCCATCCTCTCCTTTCTCTCCCCCTGGTTTCTCTCCTGCTCATCCTAACGTTCCGTCCCTTCCATAGTTTGAGCTCCCTCCCCGAGAAGACACCCCAAGCAATCACCGAACAGCTCATCGAGAACTCCATCCAGGTCCACTTCCTTCTCCTCCTCTGCCATCCGTTGCGCCCCCCACCTTATCTTGGGCTTTTAGATTACCGCCAAGTCGAGAAAATTCATGGAGGAGAATCCGATGCGCCCAGAGCCGACCAACTATCGCGAGTACCCCGGCAAGATGGACCACACCACCTGCATCACCATCTCTGTCCGTGGAGGAGGCGTCTCCTCATCTTCCTCTTCTTCCTCCTCCGCCTCTACCTCTTCCTCCTCCACCTCCCACCATAAGGAGAAAGGAAAAGACAAGGACAGAGAGAAGAGCAAGTCTGCCAAGGACGGAAAGGAGATCAAGGGGTTCGACCTCTCTTCTTTTCTCTCTCCCTCCTTTTAAACATCTCTTGTCCTTCCGTATTCGTTTTCACCTCATCCTCTCCTTCTTCAGTGGCAAAGGCACTTCCGATAAGAGGAAGACGATGGACGTGGGCCCCGTTTCCCCAAAGACGACGCGTGGCTCTGTCTCTGTGACCACCACCTCCTCCCTGTCCAACTCCACTCCGACTCCTTCTTCGGCCGTCTCTCCCTCTAAGCCGCAGTCGAATAGCGGCGGTGTTCCTCTTACCGAGAAAGGTACCGTGGCGATTAGCGAGAAGAAGGTCTATGTCGACGACGGTTTCTTTACTGCCGAAATCCAAGAGACGCTCGACAGTGCGATTCCCCCCCTCCCCCCGTCTTCCTCCTCTTCTTCCTTCTCCCCTCTTTCCTTCTCCTCCTTCCTCCTCCTTTCCATCTTATATTGGAGTCTCGTTTAGATTTCCCTCGATTGACGGTGAAGAAGTATGTCCCCCACAACACGGACGACATTCTCAGTGACCTCGACTTTGAGCCGCCTGGTTCACCTCACTCCGATGGTGAAGTCAAGGAGAAGGAAAAGGAAAAGGAGAAGGAAAAAGAGAAGGAGAGGGAGAAGGACAAGGAGGCGCAATACAAGGAGCGTAAGATTGGCGAGTTTGCCTCCGCCAAGACGATCAATCTCCTCCCTTCCGCCGATGGTTCCCCCTCTGTCTCCCCCCATTCCCCATCTCTCTCTTGCTTCTTATGTCCACTTGTAGTAACCGTCCCGTCGAGCTATAGTCTGGAGCTCACCTCGACGAGGATTGCCTTTTGCCTCGCCACTTACAACGGAAGGTCCACGCGCGCTCACGATCTCGGTACCTTTCTCTCTCTCCTCCTCCTTCTTTCCCTCTTCCTCCTCCTCTTCCTCCTCCTCTTCCTCCTCCTCTTCCTCCTCATTCCATTTCCTTCGCACA
>Ga0154020_10005568_pt1 | contig 14830 bp, 11 predicted proteins | sample Klosneuvirus_201_FD_109709 | JGI IMG/M metagenome (GOLD analysis project Ga0154020, IMG submission 109709) | Active sludge microbial communities from wastewater, Klosterneuburg, Austria - Klosneuvirus_20160825_MG | ecosystem: Engineered > WWTP > Aerobic digester > Activated sludge | place...
CTCGGGCAGGTGGATGTGGGCCTTGGTGACGGCGATGGTCGGGCGGATGTCGTAGCCCTGGCCGATGTGATCGGCAAACACCGACTGCACGCTGGCCCCCCAGGGGTCGATGCTGACGATGCGACCCGGCTCGCCCCATTGCGGGTTCGGGCCCACCGGGTCGGTGGGCGCGGTGTCGGTGAGATCGGCGCGGTGGCCGCGCGTCAGGTTGCCGGCGGCCACCGCCAGCGCACGGTAGACGCCGTAGCTGCCGCTGTGCGTGCCGATCACGTTGCGCTGACTGCGGTTGGTGGTGCTGCCGACCACCGGGCCGCGCACCAGCGGATCGGCCGCGCCCCAGCGGATGGCGGGCGCGCCGGCGCTGTCCTGGCCGGGGTGCGAGGTCAGCCGGATGTGGCGCGTGGTGGGTGGGGTGGTCATGGCGGCGCGCGGGGCGGAAGGTGCGGAAGATACGCTACCCGTGGCGCCGGCGCGTCGCCGTGAAATTTCACTTGTGGCGCGTCGGGCCGGCGCGAGAATGCGGCCGACGGCGCACAGACCGTTACATCAGGTGGATCGGAGGGGCGGAATGAACAGACATCACGTGCTCGGGCTGGCCTTGGCCGCGGCCCTGGGGGCCGGCGGCGCGCAGGCACAGACGCTGTCGCGGTCGATGGGCGCGCCGCCGATCGACGTGACGGTGGTCGACGGCAGCATCCGCGTCTCGCAGACCAGCGTGCGCACGGCTTCGGGCACGGCCTCCCTGAGCTGGCAGCTCGCCACCGAGGGTTACCGTTTCAACAGCGGCAGCATCGACTTCGGCGACGCGCAGGGCTACTTCAGCTGCGCCACCTACAACAGCGGGCTGGGCATACGCTGCACGAAGAACGCCCAGGCGCCCAGCGGGCAGCTGCCCTACCGAATCCGGCTCAGCGACGGGCAGGGCATGCTGGAGATGCCGCAGCCGAACGTGTTCATCCAGATCGACTGAGCGCCACTCGGCCTGCGCGGCCGGCCCGTCGCGCCGCATCAGGCGTGGCGGTGCGGCAGTTGCGAGCGCACCCTGGCCAGCGCCGTGCCCAGTTCCGACCGCGTTCCGGCAGCGCACTCGCGCGCCAGGGCCTCCGCCGCATCGAGCGCCAGCCACGCGGCGTCGGGCGCACCGGCCAGCCATTCGACTTCCGCACGCTGGCACCACAACAGGCCCATGCTCACCGTATCGGTCAGCGCCTCCAGCAGCGCCAGCCCGCCCGCCAGGCCCTGGCGTGCGGCGTCGACGCGATCCAGCCTCGCCAGCGTCAGCGCCAGGTGACCGAGGAACTGCCCCTCGGTGCGCCGGTCGCCGAGCTGGCGTGCCAGGGCCAGGGCGGCTTCATAGCGGTGCACCGCGTCGTCCAGCCGCCGCGCGCCGTCGTGCACCAGCCCCAGGTTGCCCAGCACGATGCACTCCAGCCGCAGGTGACCCAGTTCGCGCGCCACGGCCAGGCCTTGTTCCAGGGCCACCGCGGCGCCTTCCAGGTCGCCCTGCAGGAAACACAGCATGCCGAGGTTGCACAGGGTGTGGCCCTCGCGGGAACGGTCACCCAGATCCCGCAGCACGCGCAGCGCGTCTTCGCTGTGCTGGCGCGCTTCTTCCAGGCGGCCCAGGGTGGCCTGCAGGTTGCCCAGGTTGCCCAGCAGGCTGCCTTGCCAGCGCCGGTCGCCGCTGCGTCGCGCCAGGGCCAGCGCCGCTTCGTAGTGCCCGCGCGCCTCGTCGACGCGGCCCTGTTCGAAGTCCAGCACGCCCAGGCCGTTGAGTGCGGCGCACTCCAGCCCTGCATCGCCCAGGCGCCGACCGAGTTCGAGCGCGTGACCATGCGCCGCGCGCGCCAACTCCGGGCGCCCGGCGCGGGCGTGCAGACCGCCCATGCGGCCCGTCACGGCAGCCTCGCACGCCACATCGCCCGCGGTCTGCGCCTGCGTCAGCGCCTGCCCGTAGTGCACCGCGGCCTGCTGCCGCTGCCCCGACGCCTCCAGCGCCCCGCCCAGCGCCGCATGCGCGTGCGCCGCCTCGCGGCCGGCCAGCCCCGGCATCGCGCAGACCTGCGCGGCCAGGTCGACGCCCACCTTGAACGGCCCGCGCAGGTTCAGCACCGCCCAGGCGCCGTCCAGCGCGCCGGTGGCCTGCGCGGTGTCGCCGCGCAGCACGGCGCGGCGGCAGGCGACGACCAGGTTTTCCAGCTCGGCGCGGCCCTCGGCGGCCGCGCGCTGCGGCCCCAGCGCCGCGAACCAGGCGCCGTGACGGGCCTGCGCTGCGGCCAGCGCCGCCGGTCCGCTGCCGGTGTAGCGGCCCTCGGTGACGAGGTGCTCGTCGGCGTAGGCCTGCACGCTGACCAGCAGGTCGAAGCGGTCGCCGGCCAGCGGCCGCACGAAGCTCTTGTCGACGAGGGAATTGACGACGTCCAGCGTCCAGGGCGGGTCTTCGAGCAGCGAGAGGTCGATCACCGCCTCGGCCGATTCGAGCGTGAAGCCGCCTTCGAACACCGACAGCTGCGCCAGCGCGGCCTTCTCGGCCGTGGGCAGCAGGCCCCAGCTCCAGTCGAAGGTGGCGCGCAGCGTCGCCTGGCGGTCCAGGCGCCCGCCGCTGCGGGTCAGCAGCTTGAAGCGTTCGCTCATGCGCGCCAGCAGCGCGCGCGGTGTCAGCGTGCGCACGCGCGCGGCGGCCAGTTCGATGGCCAGCGGCAGGCCGTCGAGCAGCGCCACCAGCGTGGTGATGGCCGCCTCGTCCTCGGGCCCGGGCGCGAAGTCGCGCTTGGCGGCGGCGGCGCGGCGCGTGAACAGCGCCTGCGCGTCGCGCGCCGGCAGCGGCGCCAGCGCCAGCGTCGCTTCACCGGGGATGCCCAGCACCTCGCGCGTGGTGGCCAGGAAGACGGCCGCGCCGGCGCGGTCGAGCCAGCGCCCCAGCGTGGCCTCGGCCAGGCGCGCCAGGTGCTCGAAGTTGTCGAGGATGACCAGGCAGCGCCCGCGCCCGGCGATGGCCTGGCCGATCTGCACCACCGGGTCTTCCTGGCCCAGCGGCACCTGCAGGCCTTGCGCGACGGCGCTGCACAGGCCTTCCAGGCTGCGCGCCGGCGCCAGGTCGCAGAACCACACGCCGCCGGGGAAGTCGCCCATCCACGACCAGCCGAAGCGTGTGGCCAGGCGTGTCTTGCCGCAGCCGCCTATGCCCAGCAGCGACACCAGCCGCGCCCCTTCGTCGAAGTGCCGGGCTAGCGCCAGCAGCGGCTCGCGGCGGCCGACGAAGGCGTCGCGTTCGGCCGGCAGGCTGTGGCGCAGCTCGCGCAGCGGCAGCCACAGGTCGCCCTGGCGCACCACGCGCCAGACCTTGGCGGCGTCGGGCGGCGGCGTGAAGGGTGCGCCTTCGTCGCCCACCTCGTAGAGCTGCAGCGGCGCGGGCAGGCCCTTGACCTGCCAGTGGCCGTGCGAGACGACGCGGTGCGGCGTGGTGCCCAGCGCGTCCACGGCGGCCTGCGTCAGCAGCGTCTGCCCGCCCAGCGCGGTGGACATCACGCGTGCCGCCAGCGGCTTGTTGACACCGTCGACCTCGAAGGGCTTCGCGCCGAGCACCACGTCCTCGGCCGGTGTCTCGCGGATCGTCACCTGGCCGACGTGCAGCCCGGCGCGCGCCTTCATCGGCACCGGCAGCGCGGCCAGGGCGCGGTGGTAGGCCAGCGCGTAGCCCAGCGCGTCGGCGGCCTGCGCGAAGAGCAGCAGGAAACCGTCGGTCTTGTCGATCTCCTGGCCGCGCCACTGGCGCAGCAGGTCGCGCGCCACGCGGTCGTGCGCCGCCGACAGCGCGGCCGCGGCCTCGTCTCCCAGCTGCTGGGTGAGCGCGGCGCTGTCGACCAGGTCGGTGAGCAGCAGGGCGACGGGGGTGTCCATGCGACGAGTATCGGCCGGCGGCGCTGCGGCGGCGGTTCTCAGGCCAGCCCGCGCACGGGGAAACCGGCGCTGCGCTGCAGCCAGTTCTGCGCCGCGTAGGCGGCGCTGCCGTCGGTGACGTGCAGCGTGTAGGCGAGCCGGCTGCGGGCGCTGCGGTTGGGCGGGCTGCAGTGCGGCAGCAGCCCCGGAAAGACGACCAGCGTGCCGGCGGCCACCGGCAGCGCGCGCGCCTCGGCTGCCGTCGGCCAGGGCGTGGGGTCCAGCGTGTGCATCACCAGGCGCGGCGGGCTGCCGTCGGCGGGGCGCTCGCAGACGTACTGCTCGCGCAGCACGCTGCCGGGGCCGCGGTGGCCGCCGGGCTGCACCCACAGGCAGCCGTTGTCGAGCGTGGCGTCCTCGAGCGCAAACCAGAAGGTGGTCACCGTCTGCGGGGTGGTGACGAAGAAGCTGGCGTCCTGGTGCCAGCCGACCTCGCCGCCGATGCGCGGCTGCTTGAAGATCACCTGGCTCTGCCAGGCCTGCGGCTGCGCCAGGCCCAGGTCGGCGGCCAGTTCGGCCAGCGCCGGGCCGTGCGAGAAGGCGTCGAAGACCGGGTCGCGGTCGTGCAGCGCGTGGCCGATCTTGTTGATGCTGACGGCCTTGGGCACGCGCAGCCGGCCTTCGTCGTCCAGCGCCTCTTCCTCGAAGAAGCAGTGCACGCCTTCGGCCGAGGCCAGCAGCGCGGCGTCGGCGAGCTTGCTGCGGTCGCGCGTGGAAAAGCGGCTGCTGTGCGCGTCGGGCTCGAAGGCGGCGACGATCTCGTGGGCGCGGCGGCAGGCCGCGGCCGTTTCGTCGGCGGACTTGAAGCCGGGCAGCACCAGGAAGCCGTCCCGGTGCCAGGCGGCCAGTTGCGGGGGCGTCAGCATGTGTTGCGTGCAGGCATCGAACGGGTGGGCAAGGGCGCGGCCGCACGTTGGTTTTCACCAAGTTCCGCGGGGCCGCGCGGCATCATCCGATGCTATTCGCCCGGCGCCGGGTCCAGGGCCCGGCCGGTGCGTTTCTCCCCACGCCGCCTTCCCTCACCTTCCGGAGTTATGTCCATGCCTGCTGCCCGCACCGCCCCTGGCCTGCCCAACGTCCCCGTGCACCATGCGCTGGCCGCCGCCGCGCTGGTGCTGCTGAGCGGCAGCGCCGCCGCGCAGGCCAGCGGCGGCCAGCTGCAGACCATCACGGTCACCGCCGAGCGCCGGCTGGAGAACATCCGCGACGTGCCCAGCTCGGTGAGCGCGCTGCAGGGCGAGATCCTCGAAGTGCTGAACAGCGGTGGCCAGGACATCCGCCTGCTCGCCGGGCGCGTGCCCAGCCTGAACATCGAATCGTCCTTCGGCCGCGCCTTCCCGCGCTTCTACATCCGCGGCATCGGCAACACCGACTTCGACCTGAATGCCTCGCAGCCCGTCAGCCTGGTATACGACGACGTGGTGCAGGAAAACCCCATCCTGAAGGGTTTCCCGGTCTTCGACATGGAACGCATCGAGGTGCTGAACGGCCCGCAGGGCACGCTCTTCGGCCGCAATTCGCCGGCCGGCGTGGTGAAGTTCGAATCGGCCAAGCCGGGCAAGGCCTTCGAGGGTTATGCCATCGCGAGCCTGGGCCGCTGGTCGGCGCTGAACTTCGAGGGCGCGGTGAACGTGCCGCTGTCGCCCACCGTCTCGTTGCGCGTGGCCGCGCAGTCGCAGAACCGCGACGACTGGGTCAAGAACGCCAACCCGGCCGGCCCGACGCGTGAGCTCGAGGGCTACAACGACAACGCCGCGCGCCTGCAGCTGCTGTGGACGCCGAACAAGGACTTCAGCGCGCTGGCCAACGTGCACACGCGCGACCTGAAGGGTTCGGCGCGGGTCTTCCGCGCCAACATCATCGCGCCCGGCACCAACAACCTGGTGGCCGGCTTCGACGAGACCCAGGTGTTCCAGGACGGCATCAACAGCCAGGACGTCAAGAACACCGGCGGCAGCCTGCGCCTGCGCTGGAACATGGGCAACGGCATGGCGCTGAACAGCATCACCGGCTACGAGACGGTGGAATCGCTGAGCCGCGGCGACATCGACGGCGGCTTCGGCGCCAGCTTCCTGGGCGCGGGCAACTTCGGCCCGGGCCCGATCGCCTTCGACGCCGAGTCGGCCGACGGCATGCCCAAGCACAAGCAGTTCACGCAGGAATTCCGCCTGGAAAGCACCACCACCGGTGCGCTGCAGTGGCTGGCGGGCCTGTACTACTTCGACGAGCAGTTGAAGATCGACAGCTTCAACTACAGCAGCCTCGGCGGGAATTCGCTCAACGGCCTGGCGCGCCAGGACCAGGACAACAAGGCCTACGCGCTGTTCGGCAGCGTGAACCTGGAAGTCAGCCCGCAGCTGAAACTGCGCGGCGGCCTGCGCTACACGAAGGACGAGAAGGACTTCTACGCCGACCGCCTGATCGCGCCGCCTTTCAGCCCCACCTTCATCGGCCGCCGCACGGCCGAGACCAGCGCCACCAACACCAGCGGCGATGTCAGCGCCAGCTACGCGCTGGACAAGACGACCAACGTCTACGCCCGCGTGGCCACGGGCTTCCGCGCCCCGGCCATCCAGGGCCGGCTGCTCTTCGGCGACACGCTCTCGGTGGCCAAGAGCGAGAAGGTCACGTCCTACGAAGCCGGCGTGAAGGCCGACCTGATGAACGGCCGCGCGCGCGTTTCGGCCGCGGTCTTCAGCTACACCATCAAGGACCAGCAGCTCACCGCGGTGGGTGGCGCGGCCAACTTCAACCAGCTCGTCAACGCCGCCAAGACCGCCGGCCAGGGCTTCGAGTTCAACACCCAGTGGCTGGCCACCGAGAACCTGCTGCTCACGCTGGGCGGCAGCGTCAACCAGACGAAGATCAAGGATGCGAACCTGCGCGTCGACGCTTGCAGCATCAATGCCAACTGCACGGTGCTCGACCCCATCACGGCACCGGCGAACCCGGGCATCGGCAAGTTCTCGCCCACGGTCTCCATCGACGGCAACGCGCTGCCGCAGGCACCGAAGACGACGCTGAACTTCACCGCGCGCTACAGCATGCCGGTGTCCGGCGGCGACCTGGTGCTGCTGACCGACGTCGTCTACCGCAGCAAGATCAACTTCTTCCTCTACGAGAGCACCGAGTTCACCGGCAAGGCGCTGACCGAAGTGGGTGTGCGCGCCGCCTACAGTTTCGGCAACGGCAAGTACGAGGCCGCGGCCTTCGTGCGCAACCTGGCCGACACCATCCGCGTGGTGGGCGGCATCGACTTCAACAACCTCACCGGCTTCATCAACGAGCCGCGCACCTTCGGCGTCAGCTTCAAGGCGAACTTCTGATCCCCCCCGAAGCGCCTTCGGCGCTCCCCCCCAGGGGGGCTGCGCTTGGACGACGAACAGTCCCTGCGGACTGTTCGTCGCCTGAGCAGGCCTGCCGGCCTGCCAGCCGGCAGGCCACGCGAGCGGCCCGGCAGAGCCGGTTCCGCCGCGTGCGCTGGATGATGCTGGCCGCTGGCGCGGCAACGCTGGGGATGCACCTCGTGGCCCAGGCGCAGCCGGCGATCATCTTCGAGCTGGGCGGCAAGAACGACAAGAGCTTCGGCACCGCTGCCTGGGAAGGCGCCGAGCGCTGGAAGAAGGCCAGCGGCAAGCCCTACCTCGAATTCGAGATCTCGGGCGCGGCGCAGCGCGAACAGGCGGCGCGCCGCTTCGCGCAGCGCGGCGCCAACCCCATCGTCGGCGTCGGCTTCCCGCAGGCCAGCAGCATCGAGGCCGTGGCGCGCGAATTCCCGAACATCGGCTTCGCCATCGTCGACAGCGTGGTGGCGCTGCCCAACGTGCAGAGTTTCGTCTACCGCGAACACGAAGGCGCCTTCCTCGCCGGGCAACTGGCGGCCCTGGCCAGCAGGACCGGCAAGCTGGGTTTCGTCGGCGGGCAGGACATTCCGCTGGTACGCAAGGTGCTTTGCGGCTACGAACAGGGCGCGAAGTACGCGAATCCAAAGGTGCAGGTGATCAGCGCCATGACGGGCACCACCAACGCCGCCTGGACCGACCCCGCGCGTGGCGCCGAACTGACGCGCACGCAGGCCGCGCAGGGCGCCGACGTGATCTTCGCCGCCGCCGGCACCACCGGCCTGGGTGTGCTGCAGGCCGCGGCCGACCTCGGGCTGCTGGGCATCGGCGTCGACAGCAACCAGAACGGCCTGCACCCGGGGCGCATGCTGACGTCGATGCTCAAGCGCACCGATGTCGCGGTGTTCCAGGCCTTCAGCGGCGTGCGGCCCGGCATCACCTCGCTGGGGCTGAAGGAAGGCGGGCTCGATCTCGCCTACGACGACCACAACGCCAGGCTGGTGACGCCCGAGATGCGGCGCCGGGTCGACGCCGCCAAGGCCGACATCGTGGCCGGGCGGCTGGTGGTGGTCGACTGGACGGTGGCCAAGGCCTGCCGCTGAGGCACGCGGCCGCCGGTTCGGCGCCGCGCCGACGCGCATGGCGCCGGCCGCTTGACAAGGACGAAGCGGCGGCGATCATCCGGCCTCTGGCGCGCCCCTGCACCCTGCGCCGGCCGCCCGACCATGACCCCTGCAAAGCGCATCGGCAAGTACCCGGTCATCCGCGAGATCGGCAGCGGCACGATGGGCAAGGTGTTCGAGGGTTTCGACCCCGACACCGGTGAGAAGGTGGCGATCAAGACGCTGCGCGCCGAGCACCTGGCCGACGCCGAGGCCGATTCCGCCGGCGCACGCTTCGGACGCGAGGCCCAGGTCGGGCTGCGGCTGCAGCACCCCCACATCGTGGCGGTGCGCGACTACGGCGAGCAGGGTCGCATCCGCTACATCGTGATGGAGTTCGTCAAGGGCCGCGAGCTGCGCCAGCTGCTGCGCGAACGCGGCCGGCTGCGCCTGGACGAGGCGGTGGCCGTGCTGCACCAGCTGCTGGCTGCGCTGGACTGCTCGCACCGGCACGGCGTCGTGCACCGCGACATCAAGCCGGCCAACCTGATGGTGGTGGAGCCGCTGCACGTCAAGGTGATGGACTTCGGCGTCGCGCGGCTGGAAGGCGCGGCCTTCACCCAGGTGGGCACGCTGCTGGGCACGCTGAGCTACATGTCGCCCGAACAGATGGCCGGCGAGACCGTCGACGCCCGCACCGACCTGTGGGCCGCCGGCGTCATCCTGTACGAGCTGCTCAGCGGCCGCGTGCCCTTCACCGCGCCCACCACGCTGGAGGTGATGCGCCAGGCCGCCCAGCAGCCGCACACGCCCGTGCACACGCTGCTGCCCGAACTGCCTGCGGCGCTGGATGCGGTGATGGACCGCGCGCTGGCCAAGCAGCGCGAGGACCGCTACGCCAGTGCGGCCGCGTTCGCGCACGCGCTGGGCCTGGCCGCCGCGGCGACGGCCACCGATGTCGAGCTCGACCTGCCGCCCGCGCCGGTGGCGGCCGTCGATCTGCCGCTGGAGGCCGGCGACGACGACCCCGTCACCCTCATCCGGCCGCGGCCGCCGGCCGGGGGAGGGCGCCAAAGCTCCTAGACTTGCGGCCGGATGCAGATCGTCGAGCTGGGCCGCCGCCCCTACACCGAGACCGAAGCCGCGATGCGGGCCTTCACGGCCGCGCGCACGCCCGACACCGAGGACGAGCTCTGGCTCGTCGAGCACGCGCCGGTGTTCACGCAGGGCATCGCCGGGCGCGAGGCGCACGTGCTGGCCGCCGGCGACATCCCCGTCGTGCGCACCGACCGCGGCGGCCAGGTCACCTACCACGGCCCCGGGCAGGTGGTGGCCTACCCGCTGCTGGACCTGAAGCGCATCGGCATCTACGTCAAGGAATACGTCTTCCGCATCGAGGAGGCGGTGATCGACACGCTGTGGGCGTGCGGCGGCGTCGTCGGCCACCGTGTGCGCGGCGCGCCGGGCATCTACGTGCGGCTGGACGAGCCTTTCGGCCATGCCCGCCTGGTCAGCGCCGGCCTCGATCCCTTTGCGGGTCTCGGCAAGATCGCCGCCCTGGGCATCAAGGTCAGCCAGCACCGCAGCTACCACGGCGTGGCGCTGAACGTGGCCATGGACCTGGAGCCCTACACGCGCATACACCCCTGCGGCTACGCCGGGCTGCGCACGGTGGACCTGCGCACGCTGGGCGTGAACGTGGCCTGGGACGAGGTGGCGGCGCAGCTGGCGCAGCAGCTTCGAGCAAGGCTCGCGGCCTGAACTGAACCTGCGCGCCAGGGCCGGTGTGTGCGAACGGCGGCGAACGGCCCTCTCCGGCCATCCGATCGGCCAGAGACCCACCTCACGAACGATCGGTTCGAACGTGCAACGGCCAGAGGCCTACGGCTGCTCGAAGAGGCTCGTTCTCCAAAGCGGTCACTTTCGGGGTGATGGCGCCTGTCGACGCCCGATGCGGGCCGCACGTCCGCAATTCAATCGCCGAACCGGACCTGCCGGTCCGCTGCCGTCGTTCAGCTCGTCTTGCCTGGAGAAGGCGATGCAGCCCGACCCGATGGTCAAGAAGCGGGCACGGTGCTTGAATGGACCACACGCGGACTGTCGGTGCTCTTTACAGGCTGTCAAGTCGGACAGCCCGGCATCGGCCGCGCTGGCCTGTCGCCATGACCGCGTACCAGAGGCGCACACCGACGCTTGGGGGTTGACCGGCGGCCTGCTGGCATTGAACTCGCTTGCAGGTCTGAATGGGCGGCGGCGCGTCTGAATCCGGTCGAGTCGCCCGTAGACTCCATGCACCTTGTTCACTGTTTGAAGGGGCCTTCCATGTCAAATGTCACCTTTCTCAAGGCGCTTTCGGGCGGGTTGCTGCTGTTGTCCTCCGCCGTCCAGGCGGCTCCCATAGACCTGTCTTCATGGTCACCGTTGACGCTCACCTTCCCTGGTGGTCAGCCAGCGGGCAACTGGGCGCTGGAGCCCGGCAACACCGCCGTAAGGCAGACCATCAACGCGGACCCGTCCTTCTATCTGAACAACGTCAATCAGACCCAGTACTCGATCGACGGGACATGGCAGGTGTTGACGAGCAGTGACGACGACTACATGGGTTTCACTTTCGGGTACCAGAACTCGAGCAACTTCTATCTGTTCGACTGGAAGCAGGCTGCGCAGTCCTACTCGGGTACGAACGCCGCAGAAGGCATGACGATCAAGAAGTTCACTGGCGCAACCGGCAACGGGTTGACCGATCTGTCGCTTGCGGAGTTGTGGGAGAACCAGGTCAACTATGGCGACATGAGCGTACTGGCGACGAATCATTCGTCTGCTGCTGGCTGGGTCGATCAGGTGCTGTATGACTTCCATCTGGACTTCAATCTGAATCCAGGGGAGATCCACATTGTTGTGAAGCAGGGCGCAACCGTCCTGTGGGATACGACGGTCGTCGACACCACGTTCACGGGTGGGCAGTTCGGCTTCTACAACTATTCGCAGGAACAGGTCCGCTACGCGGGGTTCACGCAGACGGGGGGCGTCACTGTCCCCGAGCCTGCGTCCATTGCCCTGGTGGGGCTGGCACTGACGGGCATGGTGAGCACCAGGAGGCGTCGGCACGCCTGACCGAAGCCAGCCCACTCTGGCAAGGGCTTCGCCACGCCATCGCCACGAGGCGGTGAAACAGGAACCACCGCAACCCGTCCCGTTGCCGTAGCTCGGGACGGTGCCGCTCGCAGTGAAGCGGGTCGCCATCCGGCGCCCACTGGGGCTGCTGGCCGATGGCTCGCGCGATGAGCTCACGGTGAGGTGAGCCAGCGCGGTCTCATGTCTTGCCATGCGCCGGCTTCAAATGGCGCTGCTGCCGGCGATGCCGCTGCCATCGCTGCAAACGGGCCGCAGTCGCGCACAGTTTGTTGGCTGAGGCATGCCCTGACCAGGGGGCGGTGCCATTGGCTCTGCAGCCCAAGCGGGAAACGGCGGCAGTCAATGGCCGCGGGTGGACTTTGCAGGGCCAACAACCTATCGTCCATCGTCCCGGCCGTCGATCGCACCGGGCTGTGTGCGCTGCGCAGGGGCCTGGTCGTGCACCTGTCGACCCGGGGCTTCGATTCGACCACCCTTGTCCACTGGTACAGGAGCGCCTGACATGGCCACAACCGAGCAAGACATCCGGCGGTGGGTGGAACTGGTGCGCCAGGGTAGCCTGCCGCGGCGCGATTTCATCCAGTGTTTGACCGCCTGCGGTCTGAGTGTGCCGATGGCCGGCATGCTGCTGCTGAACGCCGGCGTGGCGCAGTCGCAGCCCGCGCCCTACGCCCCTGCACGCCGCGGTGGCGGCGGGGCTCTGCGCATCCTGGAATGGCAGGGGCCGACCCTGCTGAACCCGCATTTCGCCACCGGGCTGAAGGACAACACGGGCAGCCGCGTGTTCTACGAGCCGCTGGCCCAGTTCGACGCCGACGGCAACCTCGAAACGGTGTTGGCAGCCGAACTGCCCAGCCTCGCCAACGGCGGCCTGGCGGCCGACGGCAAGAGCGTGGTGTGGAAGCTGAAGAAGGGAGTGACCTGGCACGACGGCCAGCCCTTCACCGCCGACGATGTCATCTTCAACTGGCAGTACGCCATCGACCCGGCCACCGCCGCCGTCACGCTGGGCAGCTACGGCAACCTGAAGATGGAGAAGATCGACACGCACACGGTGCGTGTGGTCTTCGCCAAGCCATCGCCTTTCTGGCCAGGCCAGTACTCGCAGGTGTTCCTGGTGCCCAAGCACCTGTTTGCGGCCTATGTCGGCGTGAAGTCGCGCGAGGCGCCGAACAACAACAGGCCGGTGGGCACCGGCCCCTATACCTTCGTCGAGTTCAAGCCCGGCGATCTGCTGCGTGCCGCGCTGAACCCGAACTACCACTTGCCCAAGCGCCCGCATTTCGACACGCTGGAAATGAAAGGCGGTGGCGACGCCGTGTCTGCCGCCCGCACCGTATTGCAGACCGGCGAGTACGACTTCGCCAGCAGCCTTGTGATTCCCGACGACGTGGCCGAGCGGCTCGAAGCTGCGGGCAAGGGTCGCCTTCAGTTCGAGGCCGGCAGCGCCACGACGGCCGTCTACCTGAATTTCACGGACCCGAACACGGCAGTGGACGGCGAACGTTCCCATGCCAGCACCCGCCATCCGGTGTTCCGCGATCCGGCCGTTCGCCGCGCTTTCGGCCACCTGATCGACCGCGACAGCCTGCAGCGCTTCGTCTACGGCCGCCAGGGCAAGGCCACGACCAACTTCATCAACAATCCGGCGCGCTACCGCAGCCCCAACACCCGCGCCGAATACAGTATTGACAAGGCCAAGGCACTGCTCGACGGCGCCGGCTGGAAGCCCGGTGCCGACGGCGTGCGGGTGAAGGACGGCAAGAAGCTCTCGCTGCTGTTCCAGGGCAGCGTCGGCGCGGTCGGCCAGAAGCTGCAGACGGTGATCAAGCAGGCCGCGCAACAGGCCGGCATCCAGCTGGAGATCAAGGCCGTCGTGGCCAGCGTGTTCTTTTCGTCGGATGTCGGCAACCCCGATACCTACGGCAAGTTCAATGCTGACCTGCAGACCTACAACTGGACCAACAACAGCCCCGACCCGGAATACTTGATGCAGTGTTTCCTGAGTTCGGAAGTCTCGAGCAGGGCCAACAAGTGGCTGGGCCAGAACCTGGTGCGCTGGCAGAACGCGGAATTCGACGCTGCCTTTCGCGCCGCCGAAGTCGAGCTCGACCCGGTGAAGCGCGCCGCGCTGTTCATCCGCATGAACGACCTGGTGGTGAACGACGGCTACGTCATCCCGATCCTCGCGCGGAACTCGGTGCGCGCTGTCGCCAAGGGCCTGGTGGCGCCGCTGTCTGCCTGGCGCAACGACATGGCATCACTCGCGCACTGGCACCGGGCAGGCTGAACTGGACGTCCGCTTCGATCTCGATCTCGCATGCGGCGCCGGCTGTGGGTTCGGTGCTCTGTTCTGTCTCGGCGGGCTCCTGCAGCACCATCCGTTGCCGTAGTTTGGCGTTCCGGGCCAGAACGCCGCGCAACCGAAAGAGGTGCAGCTTAGACCGGGCGAGCAGCGCCGATGGTGACGGCTTCGGGGCTGTCCCTATTTGAACGCGAACGCCTGGACCGGGTCGAGTTCACCCGGTCACGACAGACGGCTTCCTGGCCGTCCAACTCCAAGGACGGCCCTGCGGCGGTGACCTCGGCAAGCTGCCGGTCGTGTGTCGACCCTGAGCCGTCACTCGGCCTGCTGTCCGGGAGCCGCCGCCCAGGGTTGGTGCCACCCGGGTCGACACCGCGTGGCTGCACTGTTGCTCATGCATCCGCTGATCGAGACCCACCGCGCCGAACTGCTGGCACTGGCACGCAGGCGCGGCGTCACGGGTGTGCGGGTGTTCGGCTCGATGAGCCGCGGTGACGGCAGCGACAACAGCGACGTCGACCTGCTGGTCACCCTGCCCCCCGGGACCAGCGCGCTTGCGCTGGGGGGCTGCTGATGGATGCGCAGGAACTGCTGGGCCGCCGTGTGGATGTGGTCACCGAATCGAGCTTGCACCCCGCGCTTCGCGAAAGCGTGGTGGCCGGCGCTGTCCCGCTGTGACGCCCGGCCCCGAGGCAGACCGGGTGTTGCCCGCGCACATGCTCGACTGCCTGGACCGGATTCGCGAGTAAACGAATGGTGAACGAGTGCGGTTCGACGCTTCCCGTCTGGTGCAAGACGCAGTGATCCGAAATCTTCAGACCTTGACCGAATCGAGCCAGCGCCTGTCGAACGAGATCAGGGCCACCGAACCGCAGATCCCCTGGCGCGAACTTGCCGGGTTCCCCAACGTGATCGTGCATGGCTACCTTGGCGTTGACCTCGCGGCTGTCTGGCTGGTCGTCGAACAGGACTTGCCTGCCCTGGGGGACGCGGTGAGCCGCATGGCC
>Ga0154020_10005570_pt1 | contig 14824 bp, 10 predicted proteins | sample Klosneuvirus_201_FD_109709 | JGI IMG/M metagenome (GOLD analysis project Ga0154020, IMG submission 109709) | Active sludge microbial communities from wastewater, Klosterneuburg, Austria - Klosneuvirus_20160825_MG | ecosystem: Engineered > WWTP > Aerobic digester > Activated sludge | place...
AATTGGCGGTAAGGGTTTTTTAGTATAGTCCATTAAAAATTATAATATAAAATAATTCAAATACTTTTGATAAATTTATTTAGCTTTCTCAAGATCTTCCTCGCTTGCATCTTTTGCTCTCTGCAACGCTCTTATATAATTCACTATCGCCCATCTGTCTTCTTTTGATACCTGTTCGGAATAGCTCGGCATTACATTCTGCCCGTTTGTCATGACATGAAAAATATTTCCGTCGGGCCAATTCTTTACTTTTTCATTGTGAAGACTCGGCGGTTTCGGGAACTGATCTCTAAGTCTGCCGTCGCCGTCACCTGTATATCCGTGACACGGACTGCAGTAAATATTAAATCTGTCCTGACCTCTTTCGAGAGACTTCACTGTGACCGGAACGGGATTTGATAAAAGCTTTACAACTGAATCCGGCATTCCCTGATATTCATAAGGCACGAATCCTCTTGCTACAGTTCCTTCCACTGGCGGTCTCATGCCTGATTGATTCGGGAAAAAATCACTTTTGCTCTGAGCATCGATCCTTCCCTGCTGCCACATCCAGTTGAATGGCACAGTTTCGTATAAAACATAATTCAATGTAACATAAGCTACTCCGGCTGTCATCAATCCTGTTATGATAATTGCCATTGTAAACTTCTTGTCAAAGAGCGGAGTCTTTTTTGTTAGATTTGATTCTCTGAAATAAATATCCTGAACTTCATAGGCATTGGTCTTTGAAAATAAATTCAATACTTCATCTTCAATATACATCTCATCACCTGTTTCGATGACGAGTCCGAATTTATCCGAAGTCACATGTTTCATAAAGTCAGTGTCATTCAGCGGACTGTTGAGTTTCGGCATTTTACTGAATAGTATCAGCAGACCGAGCACGGTCGCAATACCGCAAAGCAGTACAGTAGATTCAAATGTGATCGGAATTGCACCCGGCAGTCCGAAGAAAGGTTTTCCGCCGATGATGTTTGGATAATCGATCGAAGACATCCATATCATCATGACCAGTGCGAGTATCGTACCGGTGATTCCCATTATGAATGAAACGTAACCGATCTTTGGCGGAGGTAATCCCATTGCTGTATCCATTCCATGCAACGGATAGGGAGTATAGATATCAAACTTTTTATACCCCTTTCCCGCCACGACAGCCGCAGCTTCGGTGATCTCGTTCGGAGTATTATAAAGAGCGGCTTTGCCGTAAAGCTTGCTGCTCCTTACTTCCTTATCTTCCGCGGTATCAAACTCTTTTATCTTATTTAAAATGTTTTTTAACACTGTATAAATTTTAAATTTTTTGTGAAGACAGCCAATTGGGTGTCTCTACAATTCATAATTTTTAATTTGTAATTTTTAATTGCTCTTTCACCGGATGCGGATGCACGGTCGGCTGCGCACCAGGCATGACTGCTTTGACTTCTGAAATTGAAACCAATGGCAGCGTCTTCAAAAACAATAACAGGAACGTAAAGAAAAATCCGAAACTTCCTAAAAGCAATCCCAGATCCGTCAGTGTCGGCGTGAACATTGCCCAGCTCGACGGTAAAAAATCCCTGTGCAGCGATGTCACTATGATCACAAATCTCTCAAACCACATACCGACATTTACAAGAAGTACAAGTACCATTGTAATCGGAATAGACCTTCTGATCTTTTTAAACCAGAATAGCTGCGGGAATATTACGTTGCATGAAACCATGATCCAGTATGCCCATGCATAAGGACCGAATGCCCTGTTTATAAAAATGAACTGCTCAAATGTATTGCCGCTGTACCATGCTATGAAAAATTCCATTCCGTATGCATAACCAACCATCATACCGGTCGCAAGCAGGATCTTATTCATCGTCTCAAGATGGTTCAGAGTGATAATGTGCTTTAGATTAAATATCTTTCTGACTATGATCAAAATAGTTGACACCATTCCAAATCCCGAGAAGATAGCACCCGCTACAAAGTAAGGCGGGAAGATCGTCGTATGCCATCCGGGAATTACCGATACGGCAAAGTCAAAACTAACGATCGAGTGAACTGAAAGTACAAGCGGTGTTGAAATACCTGCAAGTATCAGATAAGCTCTCTCGTAATTGCTCCAGTTTCTGTTGGAGTTTGTCCATCCGAGACTCATCACGGAATAGATCGTCTTCTTTACTTTGCTCGTCGTCTTGTCCCTTAATGTCGCAAGATCAGGAATAAGTCCGATCCCCCAGAATAAAAATGAGATAGTGAAATAAGTCGATACTGCAAATACGTCCCAGAGCAGCGGTGAGTAAAAATTCACCCAGACTCCGTTCATGTTTGGCAACGGGATCAGATATCCTGCAAGCCATGGTCTTCCGGTATGGACTATCGGGAATATACCCGCAGTCATAACGGCAAAGATCGTCATCGCTTCGGCAAACCTTGCAATACCCGTTCTCCACTTTTGTCTGAAGAGATAGAGAATAGCAGAGATCAACGTTCCCGCATGACCTATTCCGATCCAGAAAACAAAGTTGATAATTCCAAATGCCCATCCGACCGGCTGATTATTTCCCCACATCCCGATACCGTAATAAATAGTCAGTCCGAGTGATACAGCTCCTATCGTCAGCGCTGTAAGTGATATCAGAAAAGCTATCCACCAGCCCTTTGTGGGCTTGGTCTCAGTCGGCAGTGCAATGACACTGTCAATGTCCTTAAAGGAAACTCCGCCTTCTACTAATGGGATCTCTTTGGTGTAAGTAGCGTCAAGACTCAATGTCGCTCCTGTTTTTAAATGTTTTCAAATTTGAAAAATATACTTTTGTAAATATTAATTATGAAAATTTTTACTTGAATATCTTTTGCGCATATTACTTTATTAATATCATTTTTTTTATTTCTGAAAAATTGCTTGTTTCCATTTTGTAATAATATACTCCGCTCGAAAGATCTGCGCCGTTGAATTCCGTATCATAAGTCCCGGCATTTCTGAATTCATTTACAAGCGTCTTTATTTCCTTTCCGGTGATGTCATATACTTTGATAGAAATATTCCCGGATACTGGAATGTTGAATGTAATCTTTGTTACAGGGTTGAATGGATTAGGATAGTTCTGTGATAACTCAAAACTTTCGGGCTGTGTATTAATTTTTGATAAAATATTAAATCTCTTATTTATCAAAGCGCTTAATATCCCGTTTATTCTTGTCTGTTTATATTCAAGATTTTCGATTCCCGACCCGCCTATAAAATTATCTCCCTCTCCCGCAGAAAGTATTTCTTTATTTATCAGCGCATGCATTCCTTTAGAAGTGTTTATGTTATTCAGATATATTGTATTGTAATCGCTTATCGCTTCTTCAATATTATTCTGTTTCACTTTAGTTTTTATTATGAAATCTTCCGAGAGGTTTCTCTGTGACTCACTGTATGAAGTATCATTAAAAATATTTGAATAGTAATTTTGGAGCGCGCCGTATTCTGAAACCGTTGAGGTTTTTTTCTCATAACAATTAAATAATCTGGATAAACTCGAAACTACAAACGAACTGCCTATATTATCCGAATAATCCGAAATTATTTCCTTGTAGATCTCTATTGCTTCAGGATAATCTCCCGAATGTTCTTTCTGATAAGCTTCCAGATAAAGCTCCTGAGCTAAGCCCGGATCATCTGATTCCTGAAAGAATACAGTATCATATAATCCGAATCCAATGTCGTAAAGAGTGTAATTGTTTACGGATCTCTGACCGGACGAATTGTCATCATATGGATTAAAGAGTAACCCGTCTGAATTTTCTACATTAATTTTATTCAGATCGGGAGAAAGCGTTCCCCAGTAATTTTCCCTTACATCAAAAGTATCGGAACCGGTAGGATTCGTTCCGTTTATATAATAATCGTTATTTGTTAAAGTAAATCTGTTATATCCGAATGCCATATTCGGATAGGATTCATCTTCAAAGAAAATTCCCGCATTTGATGGCGAGCCTGTAAAATGATTATCGCCGGAGATCCAGTATTTAGAGCCGCCTGATGTTACGGGATGCATGTTTGGAACCGATGAGTATGAAAGACAGATATTATCATAATATGAACTGTTAAAAACATTTTTCAACAGATCAGGCGAAGACAGTAAAGAGTAATAAGTATAATAAAAATCATTTATAATATTATATTCAAACTTACCGTATGAATCACTTATAAAAATTCCTGATTCAGAATATTGATTACCGTTAACAGTGTTTTTAGAAACGAACGGAGAGCTGTTTAATATAGTCATTCCGTTTCCTGAATTGCTGATTGTGTTTCCAATTATGTTGAAATATCCTCCGTCACAAAGCTCAGCGTAAATCCCGTGATCAAAACCTTTTGTGAGTATGTTTGATGAAACTGAATTATCCTTTATTAAAATTATACTGCTTCCCACTGCATATATTGCGTTATTCAAAACATGACTTGTCTGATTGATAAAAGAGCAACCGGAGATTTCAGTCGAATACGGAACTTCCGTTCCTTCATCATCATTTTTATTCATAATATTTATGCCGAAGTCTGCGTTTTTAATTACGCAGTTTTTTATTGTATCCTGAGAGCGGTGTTTTAAAGAAATACCGTTCCATTTTTTTGTTGAATCGGCGGAAGTAAAGACCGCATTATTGGCAATCACCTTCGCCCCGCTGTCACACACAATCCCGGAGTTCTCTCCAAACATCATCTTTGATCCCGGCTTCATAATTAAAGAAGTCGTATTTCCTCTAAGATGAAAATTATAACTATTTGGCATGATCACAACTGCGCTGTCTTCGAGGATGATTTGCGTGCTGTCTTTGATGACAACATCATTTACATAAGAGCAAAATTCGTGAATGCCTTTTTCAATAATGATCATTCCCGGACCTCTGACCTTTCCGCCTTCGTTGCAGAATCCGGCTCCGTTTTTAATTCTGATTTCAGAGTTGCTGAGGAGAGTCAGGTTGCTTTTATTTTTCAGAGTTAATTTATTAGTAGAATCAACAATAATTTTTGCTCCATTATATAATATCAGATATGCAGTATCTTCGACTATTAGATTATTATAGCTGTTTACAGGAGTTATCATATCAAAAGTTTTATTCGAATTAATTTTAAGTGCTGCTTTTTTTGTAATGACAATGTTTGTTGGCTCGTCTATTAAAGTATCACGAGTAGAAATATTTTTATCAATTGTTAAATTTAAAGTAAGAACTGCGCTTCTAGGATCTGTGAATACTTGATTCTGATTCGGAATATTAGTTAAGTTGCAATCATATCTAGAATCTTGTGGGAAAATAATATATGGATTACTACCATAATTATCATAAGAAAAATTTCCATAATTCTTATTCATTACTCCTATTCCCCAACGGATCCATGATTCTATTTTTTTATCAACAAGGGGATCATCGATATATTTTTCTTCAGCATTTGCTCCTCCCCAATGAAAAGATATTTTACCATCATCATAACGATCATAATAAATTAAACAATCAGCATTCCCAAAATTTGGATAACCTGCATCAAATTCAATTGTACAAGTATCAATCAAACTTTGATCAGAAAATTTTCTGAATTCAATTTTATATTTACCGAATGCAACAGCTCCGCGATTTCCAGAATCCGTGTCAGTTAAGTCAAACGCTAATCCTCCATAACTATTAGGAGATAATACTATCATATTTTTTTTTACATTAGTAGATAATTCAATATAAACACAATTATTAAAATCATATCTAAAAGGTTGACCATTCTGATTTAATTTAGATTTTAAATTATATTTATAATCCCCATTGAATATAAGACTAACAGGAAATATTTTAATTTCAATTGTAATGTCAGAGTTATTTTCAAATAATATTTCTTCTATAAATGAATTCGAATCCTTACTTTTAGCTTGATTAACAAATATTAATAAGCCTATTAAATACAATACAATTTTCAATTTTCTATAATATTATTTAACTAAAATCATTAGTATGGTTTTCATTAAAATTCCATTAATGAAAAAATTGCAAAAGTAATATCCACTTCCAACTTTATCAGAATTAAATAAAAATTCATTTGATCCGGTCACAATATTGCTATATTTTTTTTCATAAACAATTTTACCTAAAATATCATTAACATTAATTCTAAGTGTTGAAGGTTTAGCTAAAATGAATTTAATTTGAGTACTGCTATTAAATGGATTCGGATAATTTTGAGAAATGACATATCCATTAATATCGAATGAAATCGAATTGTTATTTATACTAAGAGGTTGTGAGAACAATAAACTATCTGTTCTTACAATAAAAATATCTCTGTTTACTGTAACATCATTTTTTGAAGTACCTAAAAATATTATATCTCTGCTATTTCTGTCAGTTTGAATTGATCTTAACAATGTATAATCACTTAAATAAATAATTCTTTGCTTAATTATATTCCCAAACGAATCCGTAAGGTATATTCTTGCGTTTCTTCCGGTTGTTGAGTCGACATCTGATGTAAAAACAAATTTATTGTTATTTGAGATTTTAAAGTCCTGTAAATATTCGTTACTGTAATAATTGATAATATTAGAAAATACTATTTTCCCGCTGGTGTCTGTTTTTATTAATATCGTTTGCGAAAGAGAATTTGAAGAGTCTGAAGTGGAACCTGCTATAATGTAATTATTCATATGGAAAATAATTTTTTTAAAAGATGTAAATACACCATTGAAATAAAATTCTCTTTCCCGAATAATTTCACCTGATGAATTTAATTTAATTAAATACCCGTCTATAGGTGAAATTTCGCTATCAGATTTATATCCAGCAGCTACATAATAGTTATTTTCTTCTGTAACAGAATAAAACTCTATACTGAATTTACCTGATAATATTTTCTTCCAAACAATATTGCCCTCTGAATCGATTTTAATTAAATAACCGTTTCTTGTGGACTGAAGAATTCTACCGCATGCGATATATCCTCCATCCATAGTTTTATTTATCTCATACAATATTACACCGGCTTCATTAAAATTCTTTTCCCAAATTATATCACCGCGGTTATTAACTTTAATGAAGAAAATATTTGAAAACGAACCTGTAATTATACAACCTCCGTCACCGGTTGAAGCGCAGGTAAAAGGTTGTTTGCCGCTATGATTTTGAAGTGTCTTTTCCCAAATCGTGTCACCATTAGGTTTTATTTTCATTATATAAATTAATACACCGTTAGGCCCGGATTGTGTCGAATAACCGACTACATAAAAATTTCCACTATCTGCCTCACATATATCAACTCCATTGTCATTCAGATTTTGATTATCATATAATCTTTCCCATGAAATAGACTGCGACTTCACCTGACCCCATCCCGCCGCCAAACAAAACAATATTAATATCCCAAAAATCTTTTTCATAATCTTAAGTAAAAATTGATTTCAATCTCTCAAATTTAATCTGCATTTTTCGTCAATACAACTTTGAAGACTTTTATTAAAATGTCATATTCATAAAACTCGTAACTGCCTATTTCAAAATTATTCATTGTATAAATTGACTATTAATGACCCGCAGATTCTGTTTCCATTTCATATACATTTCTAAGTTTTGCTAAATAAGTAATATTCGGCTTTACCTTTATTTCTTCAAGTACATGGTAAGCTAATTTGCTTTGATTCAATTTATATAATTCTGATTCTTTATCATTCTGATCTCCGAATGAGATCGCATTTGTATTACATGCATCCTGACAGGCTGTCTTTACATTCGATCCCTTTACCTGTCTGTTCTCCTGAATTGCCATCTGCTTCTCTTCCATTATTCTCTGCAGACAGAATGTACATTTCTCCATCACACCTCTTGACCTTACTGTCACTTCAGGATTCTGCATAAGCGTGAATGACTCTTCTTCCTGTATAGCATTTTTGAAATTATCTCTGAAGTTGAAGTAATTGAATCTTCTTACTTTGTAAGGACAGTTATTCGAACAGTATCTCGTACCCACACATCTGTTATATGCCATTCCGTTTATTCCGTCAGTGCTGTGAGTTGTTGCAGCTACAGGACAGACATTTTCACACGGCGCGAAATCACAGTGCTGACAAAGCATCGGCTGGAAACTCGCCTTCGGCACTTCCGGCGTACCGGAATAATATCTGTCGATCCTGATCCAGTGCATTGCTCTGTGATTGTTTGACTCTTCTTTTCCGACCACGGGAATATTATTCTCGACATTACATGCAGCTACACATTCATTGCAGCCGATACATTTATTGAGATCGATCACCATTCCCCATTTGGTGCCGGTATGTTTATACTGCTCGTTGATACTGCCGACTTTTAGCTTCGCAGTCTCTTCTTCTGAATATTTTGTATGTCTGTCACTCAGGAAATTCGGATTCTCTTTATATTGTAAATAAGTACCTTCCTGTATTATCTCTCTTCTGTACTGAATGTCTTTATAAAGCGGCTCGTCTATCGGATATGAATCCTGTACAGACACTATCTCATATGTACCACCTGCCTTTTCTATCTTCGCGTCATTATAAAACCATTTACTGAGTTTCGGAGATTTTGACATCATCACATTTGCATTGAATCCTGCATCTTCACCTACTGTGCCGCAGACTTTTCTGCCATAGCCAAGCTCAATTGCGATCACTCCGTCAGCCATTCCGGGCTGCACAAATACTGGGATCTCCATCTTACCTGCTGATGTCGTAATATTAATATTATCATTAGAATCCACTCCAAGAGCTTCTGCACTCTTCACAGAAATCGCTGCATAGTTATCCCAGACTATTCTTGAAACTGCTTTCGGCAATTCCTGCAGCCAGCCGTTGTTTGCATATCTCCCGTCTCCGAGCGAACCATTCCTCAATAGTAATAGAGAAAATCCTTCACCCGATGTCATTTGATTTGTATTTGAAATAAATGAAGCGGGATTGAATGCTGATTTCGCTGTTGAAGTGTTTGATAAAATTGGTGCTGTATTATTTGTTTTGGTTGAATCTGCTGTTAAAGTAGTTGCTGTTTTTGTAGAATCTGCTGTTTTAGAATTTGTTGTCTTTGTAGAATCTGAAGTGACCGCTGCTGTTGTCAGCTTTGGCTTTCCCGACGCCATTACAATTCCGTCATTAAGTCCTGCATACCATGCCTTAGTAAAATCGCTGTCCGTACCTGCGGAAGAAAGTATTCCCGTCTTCCAGTTATCCATTACAAATTTATGGTAATTATCGATGTTGTATGAATCGCCTGTTCCGCTGATCCAGGTCATCAGTACATCTTCCTTCTGCCGAGTATTATAAAGCGGCGCTATGACCGGCTGCTGAAGACTGTAAAAAGTATTTCTCGTCTGATAATCTCCCCATGACTCGAACATCGAATTCACAGGCAGTACAAAACTTCCGATCTCGGAAGATTCATTTACCGATTCCCCTAATGTAATAATTGTCTTTGCTTTTTTTACCGCTTCTGTATATCCAAGATCTGTTGGTAAATGATAAACAGGATTTGTATCAAAATGAATCACTACCGCTGTCTTTCCTGAATTCAGATCCGAAACGAGATTCTCCATTTCTTCACGTGTACTCAGCGGCATCACTGTTACATTTGATTCGTCTTTTCTGTAAAGTGCAGATCCGCCGATGACTTCGTTCAATAGATTTACCGCTATCTGCGTTGACTCTGGAAGCATTGATCCTGCTGTGACAATTGACGATCCCTGATTCTTTTTGAGATCAGAAACCAAGTGTGAAATTACTGCTTCGGATAAATTATTTTTAGCAGCAAATGATTTCATGTCATACTTCTGCAGCTTTGAAGTGATACCTGCATCATCAGCAAAATTCGAAACTCTCTCTTTTCCAGTCAGTTCATTTAATAAACACATCACAAACTCTTCTATTGCATCCGTTTTCAATATCATTCTGTAATCAGAATTCAGTCCGGTGATCGAGGCATTTCCCTCGACTGTATATAATCTGTTGAATGTCTTTCCGTCTATCGCATCTCTTCCCTGCGTAAATAATCTCGTCGTCTCTACCTTGTTTCCTTCACTTCCTAAAAAATCTGACTCGAGTGACAATACAATATTTGCCTTGTCCCAGTTGATTAACGGCAGGTCTTTATTGCCATAACATTTTTCCCATGCATTCTTTTTTTCCGATTCATCAAATAATTCATAAGAATAAATTTTTGCAGTTGGATAAATTTTTACAAACTCATCAAAAAGTTTTTTCTGCGAAGGTGAATTTATGGTATGTGTTACAATTGAAATTTCTTTACCTGAAGATGCAGCACTTTTAAGCTCTGCGATTATTTTTTCATCTGCATTTTTCCATTCAATGTCATTCGGACTTACTCTGTTAATTCTCTCTACCGGATTTTTTAATCTTTCCGGATCATAAAGACTCATGACACTTGCCTGACCGATAGCACAGATCTTTCCTTTGCTGATGGGATGATCAGGATTACCGTCCACTTTAATTGGTCTGCCTTCAAGAGTTTTAATTAAAATTCCGCATGCAGAAGAACAGCCTGTACAAGTCGATGCATAATAAGTCGGATTTCCGATTGTAATAGATTCGGGTTTGCTGTTATAAGGAATGATCTCACCTCTGTCTCTGTAATTCGAACAGCCCGAAGCTGCGACTGCAGCCGAAGCGCTAAGCAGTGCCAGGAATTTCCTTCTTGTGAATTTTGAAAATGCACTCATGTCGGGTTTTTGAAGTTCACCCGGAAGAAACTCTAAGCTCTTTTCTTTTTTGAATGAAGGATCTTTATACAATTCTCTGAAACTTCTCCAGTAATTTAGATCCTTTGGCTCTTCAGCTTTATTAGTGTCAGGAGGAATAAGGAGTTCAGCCGTTGTTTCTAACGGGCTGTTCTCAATAATTCTCTCACTTATATCAAATACCTTATTGTCAGGTTTGTTCATATAAAATAATTATTCATGTTTATATTATGAATTTCTATTGTTTGATTGTTTTGAATTTCGTTGTACTGCATTTGGATTCGAAACAATTTTTATTTTCGATACTGCCTTTGAAGATTTATGATCAGATCCTAATTTAAATAAACCAAATGGAATGACCGAAACCGCTGCTAAACCTGCAGCTGCAAGTCCTGTGAATCTGAAGAACTTTTTTCTGTTGATTTTTTCCGGGGAATTTCCGGAAGCTGTGATATTGTCGTTGCTGTTACTGACTGGTAAAATTTTTTTCATAAATTAATTTTATTTATCTGTGACACGATGAACAGTTTGTCGGACCTGTGTTGATCTTGGATTTATCTTTTCCGGGCATAATATTTTTTATTGTCTTATCCGGATTTCTGTGACAGTCAAGACATGCTCGCATGCTGAAATCCTTGACCTGTTCTACAACGTCCATTCCTGCTACATCTCCGTGACAGTTCGAACAGTCGATTCCTTTGTTGACATGTACGCTGTGATTAAAATATGCAAAGTCCGGTAAGAGATGTACTCTTTTCCATTCGATCGGAACTCCCCTTGTATAATAATCCGTAAGTTTTATTATTTCAGGTCTGTCCTTTCTTACAATGGTATGACAATTCATACACACTTTTGCTGAAGGAACATTTGCTTTTCTTGAATTCTCCACATCACTGTGACAGTATCTGCAGTCTATTTTCATATCGCCGGCATGGAGCTTGTGCGAATAATTGATCGGCTGGATCGGCTGATATCCGACTCCGACTCTTTCAGCATATGAAACGTAATATGTGATGGCAAAAACCGACAGGACTACAAAGATTAAGATAGGTAAACGAACCTTGAGGTTGTAATCTATTAAAAAATTTTTCATTAAGATTTTTTTGGAAAAATAATGCTACAAATATATGAAATATAAGATTTGATTTCTATGACTTATTTATACCAATTTCTAAAAACAATTAAAAATTAAGAATTAAAAATTAGGAATTATTACTGCACATCTTTTTTAAAAAATTCAAAACATTTAATCTTAAATCATAATTTTACTATTTAGAATTCTTAATTCCTAATTCTCAATTCTTAATTGCTTTTTAATGTCCACCGATCTTACAGCACTCATTTAAATTATCATAAGCAGTTTTATCTGCCGGCTTGTCATTTGCCTGATATCCGGCTGATACTATTGCACCTTCTATTACAGTGAGATCCGTTTTGCTGGCGTCATAATCAACCATACATTTTTTCTTATCAACGCTGACATTAACAGCAATTACTCCGTCGACTTTGTTCAATGCATTTTTAATATTCTTCGTACACGTACCACATTGTATAGTCGGGACATCGACCGCAAGTAATTCACCTTTTACTTTATGAGGTTCTTCTCCGGCTGTTTTATTTTCATCTTTGGAAGTTGAAGTTGTCTCTTCAGATTTTTTTGTATCCGAATTTTCACTTTCGGTTTTATTATCAGAATCTCCGCACCCTGCATATATAAATGCTGAGAATACCAATGCTAATATTGTTAAGTTTATCTTCTTCATAAGTTTATTGATTAATTAATTGGTTAAAATAATTTATTCAGACAGGAATTGTAACTCAATTTTTTAGTCTGATTACTGGAGCGGCTAAGAATTTTTTGAAGATGAAACAAATAGATTGAAGTATATTGGTTGTAAGTTTTGGTTTAAGTTAAACTTACTTTTTTCGGTGTTGAGTTTTTGCAATTTGTTATTTGCTGTTTCTTTCGGCATCACCGGACACTTCCCGCCTGCACTTTCGGGCAAAAGGGAGGAGTATTAAAAGATTCATAATGCTTTTTGATTCTGGCTATACCATTCTATGAATGATAGAACGATTATAAATTAAATATTTCAAATATCATTTTTTCTTCTCGCCATAAGTTTCCAAAATATTATTTATCACTTCATATGATTCATTCAAACTCAATTTTGTAAGGTCAACTGTCTTGTATTCTCTCTTCACATTAGCACCTCCTACAGCTCCGCCGATTATTCCTCCAATCAATCCGCCAATCAGAGTTGCTCCCACTACTTCACCAAAATTTAATGAAATATCCGGATGCCCGCCGGAAGCTTGACTTAATAAAATTCCTAATCCAAGACTTATACCCCCGCCAATTGCCGCTCCTGTCAGCAATCCTGATGCGGGATTTGATTCTGACATATATCCTACATTTATTATATCTTCGAGATATATTTTTTGAACATTACCCAAATCTGTAATGGCAAGTGAATCGGAGATCACCTTTTCAAAAGTAATTTTTCTTAAATTTTTTCTGACCTTAGTGGAATCGAAATATGATATATCACAATTTTTTACCTGAGAATATGCTGCAGCATTTAGAAAGAGAATTGAGATTAATATTACCAAAACAATTTTTATGTTCATCTTTAAATTTTTTTAAGCCAATTTATTTAAATTCCTTTTGAATTACAATTCACAGAAACTGAGTAAGTATTTTAAATTATATAACAGTTCTAAAATATCATAATTTGCTTTAATGATTTTCAATCCTTATTTTTATACAGCATACATTTCTTAAATTTAACCAAAATAAAAATATGTTCTCAGTAATCTCAAGATTAGTAAATGGCGTAAAAGGCACTATTACTTCAAGCTTAAAAGGTGTTTCTGATATTGCAGGTACAGTGGTTGATGTTGTAAAAAAGATCACCGTTAATACGATCAAAGATACAGCAGATATAATCAAAGAAGGAATTAAACTTCCGGCGTCTATCGTTCAGGGCGCTCTTCAGGGAGTAGCTGAAATCGGAGCCAGCGTAATCGGCGCTGTAAAAGGTGTAGTTAACGGAACTGTTCAGGGAGTTATGGAATCAGGCGGTTCACAGGACGACGCAGTCAGAGGCGCAGTAGGGCAGGCAATGCACAGTGCAAAGGAACTCGGTGTTGATATCGGAGAGACTGCACTTGAATCAGTGAAAGGTTCAGTGGAAGCTGTAAGCTCAGTTGGCGGAAATACTGTCGAAGCTACAAAATCAGCAGTCATGGCAGCAATGGAAGCAGCAAAAGAAATCGGCGCAGAGGCAGTTGATTCCGTAAAGAATACACTTACTTCAGGAGTTGACGGGGCAAAGCAGATCATAGATTCTATTAAAAGTTAATAGTTAATAGTTAATAGTTAATAGTTAATAGATTATAGTTAATAGATAATAGATTTTTAATATAAGTCTTTTTAAAAAAAACCATTTTGAATCACTTTCAAAATGGTTTTTTTTTTATAAAAATTTTTAATTCCTAATTTTTAATTATTTATTGCTCCATCTACATTTGCCACAGATACTGAAACTTCAAAAATATCTGTCTTGAACTTTCTTTCAGTTCAGTCTGATTGGATAAAGCAGAAGTTTGAATTTGCTCAAACGCATGATTCGTTCCAAGGAATAAAGCTGTAAATGGATTCCATTTATAACTTATAAGCGGGTCACAGGTAAATGCTTTATTAAAAGAATCATATTGAGTCACTAATCTCAGGAACAGATTTCTGTTGAATTGATATGAAGTAGTATTCGAAAATATCCATCCCGCATAAAAAAGTTCACCTCCAAAAGTTTCTGCAAGCTGAGAATATTCGTAATTAAAATCACTGTAGATCCTGTCTATAGGTCTGATAGTACTGAATAATCTTATCGTATTTCCACCTCCTACAGAAGGTGTAGCTCCAAAAGTCACAACTTCTTTTGATCTTGAATAATAAATTCCTCCGCCAATAATATTATTTGCAAAATTTTCAATTGTGAAATTCCAGCCGTTTATATAATCCAGCTGTGTATTTCTGTAATTTTGATTATTGATCCATTTATAATTTGCAAAAGCTCTGGTACCGTTTTGAAATTCAAAAGTAACTCCTGTCTGTAAATACTG
>Ga0154020_10005571_pt1 | contig 14821 bp, 12 predicted proteins | sample Klosneuvirus_201_FD_109709 | JGI IMG/M metagenome (GOLD analysis project Ga0154020, IMG submission 109709) | Active sludge microbial communities from wastewater, Klosterneuburg, Austria - Klosneuvirus_20160825_MG | ecosystem: Engineered > WWTP > Aerobic digester > Activated sludge | place...
AAAGGCTCCATAACGGTTGACTTGGATACACTGCGGTCGCACTACAGTTTCTCCACCCCGACCCTGCTCGACTCAAATGAGCACGCTTTGCTTGATTTACACCACGCTATCGCCGGCTCGAAGCGTGTTTGGATGCGCTATTACACCGCCAGCCGCGATGAACGCACTGAGCGTGTGGTGCACCCGTATCACCTAAGCAATGTGCGCGGGGACTGGTATCTTATTGCCTATGATGAATTTCGTCAGGGAATCCGTAATTTTGCGATAGGGCGGATCGAAGAATGGATTGTACGTTCCGAGACTTTCAAGCGCGATCCAAAATTCTCGGTGGGCAAGTATATGGAATCTGGTTTCCAGGCAGAGCACGGTGGCGAAGTTGTGGAAGTGGTCATCCGCTTTACATCCCAAGCGGCGCGCTATGTCCGTGAAAAGCGCTGGCACGATTCTCAGGAAATACTGGAAGAGGACGGTGGCGCGTTGATTTTGAAATTCCAGACCAGCGGAATGGGAGAAGTTAGGCGATGGGTACTGCAATATGGTGGAAATGCAGAAGTTCTTGCGCCTGAGAAATTGCGAGAAGAACTGTGCAATGAAATTAAAGCTATGCAAACTTGTTACGACATTAAATAACAGACTTTTAAGCTGGGATCAAAAAGGAATTATGACTGAAACTACCGCTAGAAAAAGAATCCTCATGCACAATGAAGACGGGCATCTAAAACTTGGTTTAGGTCCGGGTACAGCATATGAGATATTGAAGGAATATTTTCCAACGGCAAAAGATAAAATCCGTATTGCCAGTGCGTATTTTACAACCAGTGGTTATAAAAAAGCCCGCAAGTTCATAAGTGATCATGTCAAACTATGGATATTGGTCGGCAAGGAAGATGGGAGGAATGTTGTACAAACAGTTATCGAAGATATCATGGAAGATAATTCCCATGCAGAAGAGGACTTGTGGGAAGCCATTAATGATCTAGTGACAAAATTACGCTCCGGAACATTGCAGATTGTGGATGCGCGTGCCATGCAAGTGCCATTTCATTGCAAGTTTTATATTGTAGATGACAAAGCCTTGCTGCACGGATCTTCGAATTTTTCAACCAGAGGATTGTTGCAGTCGATCGAGCAGGTTGGAGCTTCAAGTGCGGCAGACGAAATTTCGGAATTTACCGATGGGTTTGAATATTATTATCAAACTGCCACCCCACTTACTAATAGCCTGATTGCGCTACTAGAAGATTACCTGAACCTAAAACATCCTTTTGATATTTATCTGAAAACCTTGCTTGTCCTCAATAAACTTCCCGAACATGAAATGCGGGAGTCTGGCTATCGCCCAGTTTATTATCAACGTGCAGTGGTGGCACGCATGTTGCGACAAATTGATGTCTGGCGCAGTTCCATTTTGATTGCTGCTACTGGATTAGGAAAGACTGTGATGGGAGCAGAAGTTGCCTTTCAGATGAAGGTGGCTGGGTTGATAAAGCGAGTTATCCTGTTATCTCCTGCTGGAAATGTGCAAGCAGAATGGGAGCGTGAACTTGACGCACGTGATATCCCATTTCATTCCTTCACCAATTCGATTGCCTTTATGAAGAAAGCTGCAAAAGGTGATTTGAAACAGGTAGCCCGTCTTGACGAGCAGCTAGACAGGGCTGACCAGGAAACACTGCTTATCATTGATGAGGCCCATCTTTATCGAAATCAGTTGCTCGTAAAAGACAGGAAAGGTTATGACAGCAGGGTGATTGATCGGATCAGCAAACTGGTCAATGAAAAGAAGGCTCGTATCATCCTCTTGACGGCTACTCCTTACAGTACCAGTATGGTTAACCTGAATAGTTTGCTTGCTTTGCTGCCAAAATTAGGATTGAAAAATCTATGGGGGGAAAGCCAGCGGCACAAAATAAAACATATCTCTGAATTTGTTCGCCTGCCAATGTGTTCGGTAATTGGATTACCACATGTAATCAGGTTGGCACAAAAACGAGGTGATGTTGATGAAGATGGGCGTATCTATATTCAATACCCCGATCGTAGGCGCTACATGCCTAAAACCATCCAAATGAGAACCGTAACCTACAAATTATCGACAGATGATGATTTCATTACTGCCTGGAATGAAGGTTGCTTCAACCAGCTAAACCCGGGTCGTCAATTGGTCGCCAACGAATACGCAACTGGGGATAGGCTTACGATGTCGGCAATCATTGACTTTATTAGAAATACAACTCTTGAAGCCTGGTTGAGTTCACCAGTCGCGCTGCGGATTGCAGTTACTAAAAACCTATTAACTCCTGACCCGAAAGCAGTCAATCAAGTATTATGGGAAGTTGATGAATATCCCAAAAAGGCCAGGAAGAAGGATTTATTGAACGGGGCTGAGATATTGGAAAATGAAACCGAGCCCTATAATACCCTTTTAAAGTTGCCATTGAAGGAGCGAGAACGATACTTGATCCCACTTCGGGAAAAAGTTACATCTGTGGAAGAAAATTATCAAAATGACGCGAAACTAGCCGCGCTATTTGAAATAATTCAAGAAAGGTGCATGAATGGGGGAAAGGCTCTCATTTTCACGACATTACACGCAACAGCAAATTATCTAAATATGGCATTAAAGGAAAAGTTTAATAAACTCAAAATTGATGCTACTGTGGAAGGCAAATCCTTGAAATCTGTACGGGAGCGCCAGCGGATGCAGAGATCATTTGCACCCAAGGCCAATCGCGCTGTCATTGATGAACAAGATGAATTGGATGTGTTGATAGTGACAGATGCGGATGGCGTGGGGGTTAATTTGCAGGATGCTGATACGGTTATCAGTTATGATCTGCCGCGTGAGGCTGATAAGATGATCCAACGGGTAGGAAGAGTTTTACGACCAACAGACGAAAAGGAACGCCAGGTACATCTGTATGTGTTGTATCCGAAATCCGGTATTCCTGACCTTGAGATGAAGAGTGTCATGAATAAGGTGATGGAGCGCTTTAGCCGTGTTACCCGCCGGCATGATTCGGCTCAGCAAATCCTGAGTTCGCCGGTAATGCCTTCCCTGCCTATAGGGGCACGGGGAGACGAGGAGCAAATCATTCATCTTGACCGAGACGTGGATGTGGATGCTCTGCTTCAAAATAGCGACGATATCCTGACGCAGTTATCAAGCGATGTGGATACCTCGCGTGCCATCCAGCATCAGGCGGTTTTAGAAGATGCACGTTACAAGGAACGCGCAAAAACTCTCAACGATAATATCAGCAGCGCACGATACTATTCCGGAAATGAAACTCTGGTTTATGTGCTTATGCTGGACGGAAATTCCGGCAAACATATTCCCATTTTGTACAGCCAGTCCACTAAGGGTCTTGTAGATATTGAGGAGACTGAATTGTTGGATTTGCTGGAGTGTGATGACCGGTTATCTCCCGCGCTAGTAAAAGCGGACGAAGTGGAAAAGGCAGTGAACTATGTAGTCAGGAAATGGTGTCAGATGAACAATAAAAATATAGGATTAGTACGGAAGGTATGCGCGATGGTATTTAGCCCGAAGGGACGCGATCTGCTGGAGTTCTTAAATTTGGCATTAAAAGACATGGAAAAAGATGTAAATTCTACCTGGGTTAGAAACTATGAATAATAAAATGCCCGCAAATGAATTATCCTATTCCTGTTTTGAAATGAGGTGAACATGGAACCCTTGACACTTGTCCCCCTAATCGATATTCTAAAACAATTAGCGGTATTTTTTATTGATCTATTGGTTTCAATCTGGACCACCATTCCAGAATTGCCCAATGATCTAAAAGGTATTTTGATAGGTATTACTCTTCTTTCGCTTCTTGTTGGCTTGTTTAGATCTCTGAATAAATCTGAAGTAATTCAGGATTGTCTTGATGGAATTATTTATATGATTGCCAAGCACCTGTAGTTGTCGCTTAAAACTGTGTAGTAAAATCTAACAAGGTCTCAATTCCATTGAAACTATAAAGGATAGGGGAGTATGCGGCCCCCAGAGGTTCCTACAGGAAATTAAATTACAAATATTAGAGGCTAGCTATGACCGATGACAAACCAATCCGTGCCATTAGTATTCAACAGCCATATGCTGAGATGATCTTGCGGGGAATTAAGAAAGAGGAATACCGCTCGGTGGTGACGCATATACGCGAGCGGGTCTATATTTATGCGAGTTTGACGCCTGGCGCTGAAGAAGATTTTGAAAAGATAAATGTTGAACCCGGTTCACTACCTACAGGTGTGATCGTTGGCTCGGTTGAAATTGTAGATTGCGCCACAAGAAAACACCTAAGCAAATATATTTATGCGTGGAAACTGGCAAACCCCAAGCGATTGAAGACACCGATTAAACCAGAACGCCAGCCACAACCGCTTTTCTTCAAACCTTTCAACAACTAAACGGAGCCTCATGGCAAAAGCAGCAATTAAAACAAAAAACGACAGTGGCGCGACGCTTGATTTCAAGGCGCAACTATGGGCGGCGGCAGATAAACTGCGCGGGCATATGGATTCGTCGGAGTATAAGCATGTGGTGCTGGGGTTGATCTTCCTGAAATACATTTCAGATTCGTTTGAGGAACTGCACGCGCAGTTGAGTAAGGAAAAGGATGCAGACCCCGAGGACCGCGATGAGTATCTGGCGCAGAATATTTTCTGGGTGCCGAAAGAAGCGCGCTGGTCTTCGTTCCAGCAGAATGCGAAACAGCCTGAGATCGGGAAACTGATCGATGATGGGATGGTCGCCATCGAGCGCGATAATCCTACGTTGAAGAATATTTTGCCGAAGGATTTTGCGCGCCCGACGCTGGATAAGCAGCGGCTCGGGGAGTTAATCGATCTGATTAGCGCAATCGGTTTGGGGTCGCAGGAAAACCGCGCGAAGGACATCATCGGGCGGGTGTATGAATATTTCCTCTCGCAGTTTGCCAGCGCGGAGGGGAAGAAGGGCGGCGAGTTCTATACGCCGCAGTCGGTGGATAAGGTGCTGGTGGCGGTGCTTGCTCCATACAAAGGAAGAATCTTCGACCCATGCTGCGGGTCGGGCGGGATGTTCGTGCAGTCGGAGAAGTTCATCGAGGCGCACGGCGGCAGGCGCGATGATATTGCCATCTACGGGCAGGAGAGCAATCCAACGACATGGAAACTGGCGAAGATGAATCTTGCCATTCGCGGGCTGCTGTGTGACTTGGGGAAAGAAAACGCGGATTCGTTCCACCGCGACTTACATCCCGATTTGAAAGCGGACTTCATCCTTGCCAATCCGCCGTTCAACATGAGCGATTGGGGCGGGGACAGGCTGCGCGATGACAAACGCTGGAAGTACGGTATGCCGCCTGCGAACAATGCCAACTATGCGTGGATCCAACACTTCATTCATCACCTCGCGCCGAACGGCATGGCGGGTTTTGTGCTGGCGAACGGCAGTATGTCGTCAAATACTTCGGGCGAGGGCGAGATTCGCAAGGCGCTCATCGAAGCGGACTTGGTGGACTGCATGGTGGCGCTGCCTGGTCAGTTGTTTTATTCGACGCAGATTCCTGTCTGTTTGTGGTTTTTGACAAGGAACAAGGGAGCAGGTAATAAGGGATTAGGAAGATCGCGGCACGGCGAAACGCTGTTCATTGACGCCCGCAAGTTGGGGACGTTGATTGACCGTGTTCACCGTGAGTTATCGGATGAAGATATTGCGAAGATTGCAGATACCTACCATGCGTGGAAGTCGGGAAAGAAGTATGAGGATGTGGCGGGGTTTTGCAAATCAGCGACGATCAAAGAGATTGAAGAACAAGGCTACGTGCTGACACCAGGACGATATGTGGGCGCGGCAGATGTTGAAGAAGATGGTGAGCCTTTTGAAGAGAAGGTAGCACGTTTAACAAAAGAACTTGAATTGCAATTCGAAGAAAGTAATAAGTTAGAAAAAATCATTCACAAGAACTTGAAAAACTTGACTTATGGCAATTGAATCTTTGCTAGGCGACTTACCTGCAAATTGGGAAACCACAACACTTGGCGAGATTTGCCAACGTGGCGGCGGTTCAATCCAAACTGGACCATTCGGGAGCCAACTTCATGCTTCGGATTATGTCGAAGTTGGAATACCGTCAATCATGCCTCAAAATATTGGGGACAATCGAGTTGTGCCAGATGGGATTGCACGAATTACCGAAAAAGACGCAAAACGCCTTGGGCGATATTTAGTAAAAAATGGAGATATTGTTTACAGCCGTAGAGGGGATATAGAACGCCGTGCTCTAATAACAAAAAAAGAAGATGGTTGGCTTTGTGGAACTGGATGTCTACGAGTTCGCTTTGGAGCCTCTGATTTTATTGACCCGCAATATGCCTCTTTTTATTTAGGTGATTTGTCGGTAAGAGAATGGATTGTTCGCCACGCAATTGGCGCGACAATGCCCAACCTAAATACATCTATATTATCCGCTTTACCTTTTGTTGTACCTCCTCTCTCTGAACAACGCGCCATTGCAGGGATTCTCGGTGCGTTGGACGATAAGATCGAAGTCAACCGCCGCATGAATATCACATTGGAGGCGATGGCGCGGGCGGTGTTTACGGAAATGGTGAAAGATGCTGAGGGAAAAGAAAAGATAATTGGGGATGTTGTTACAGTCGTGGGTGGTTCAACGCCAAGCACAACAAATCCAGTATTTTGGAATGACGGTGATATTCATTGGGCAACGCCTAAAGATTTAGCCCCATTACAAAGCCCGTTTTTGCTTGAAACAAATAGTTGGATAACTGAACTAGGTCTACAAGATATTAGTTCTGGCTTATTACCTGTAGGAACAGTTTTACTTTCTTCCCGTGCTCCGATTGGTTATTTGGCAATAACACAAATTCCAACCGCTATTAATCAAGGCTTTATTGCCATCAAATGCACAGAAGCAGTGCCAAATTATTTTGTCTTGAATTGGCTAAAAGAAAACATGGAAGAAATCATTGGACGAGCAAATGGTACGACATTCTTAGAAATCAGCAAATCGAATTTCAGACCCATGAAAATGTTTGTGCCGTCGCCTGAAAGAATGAAAGAGTTTGTTGAAGTGGTCGAGCCTATGTATAAAAAAGTTGTTGCCAACCTGAAAGAATCTCGCACGCTCGCAAGTCTGAGGGACAGTCTACTACCGAGGTTGATGAGGGGTGAGGTAAGAGTGAAATAACAGAGGAGATAAATTATGGACAGTTACCTTGTTGATTTTTTAAGTTCATCAAAAGCATGGGTGTTGATTGGATCTGGCCCATCAATTGAACGCGGTTACCCTAGTTGGGGAAAACTTGCAGAAGTGGCTATGAAGCTGGTTTCAAATGAAAGAGCGGGAGAATCTTTTCCCGAGTTAGAAAAGGCATTTAAGAAAAAAGATTACCCAAGAGTTTTTGATGAAGTTAAGGCAATAATGGGAGGTCAAAGACTTGTGCAACATTTAAATGCTGCGCTTAAGCCCAGTAACCCAAGTAAGAGAATTTATGATTTGATTGCCCAATGGCCTGTTCCAGTGTATTTGACTACCAATTTTGATAATGAAATCCACGAAAGCCTTGTCGAAATCAAAGAGGCATACGTGGATTATAACAATTCAGTAGATCATTTACGATACTTAAATACCGAGACAAGGGGCGTGATTTTTAAGTTACATGGAGATTTACGCTCTGAGTCAGGATTAATACTTACTTCAAGTCAATATGAAGCGGCTGATAATTCCCCTGAGTGGGAATACTGGAGAACTAAACTAACGTCTGTTTTTCAAATGCAAAGATTGGTTATTATTGGGTATTCATTAAGTGACCCACACATCAAGCATATTCTTGAGGTATCCCAAAAAGGTTCTAGTGTTGAACAACCCATTTGCTGGATTGCTCCTGATGTGACGCCAAGTGACTGCAAAGATTATCTAGAGCATTTTAACATTAGAGTAATCCCTTACAGCAACAAGGATGGACAGCACAGGAATTTACTTAGGTTGCTTGAAACAGTTAGTGAATTTGTCCCAAAACGTATATCTATTCCCATTAAACAGCAAGTAAAGACTTTGCTCAGCGAAAACTATGAAAACAACAGCGCCGCCCCAGGGTATTTTGTTTTCAATAAGTTGATGACAGTCTCAAGCTTCGATGAAAAACGGGTTTCAGTGATGCTTGCAGCTATTCAATCCGTCATTCCGAAACTTCAAGCAATAAGAGTCTTTACTTTAAAAGAAGCTTTAGTAGTATCAGGTTGGCCTGAATCCTTGCCGCTCTCAATTGATTTTGAAAAAAGAATCGTCGACAGTGCTATTAAAGAAAAAATTCTAACGCCAGCAAATGATAAATTTGAATTGGACCCTGAAGCAAGCAAGAATGCTCAAACCAATTTAGATAACTTTCTGCAATTAAAAAGGAGATTCTTAATTGCTTTGAAATTAAGAATCTTGCATAAGTTTCCCGATCTCCGTGATGATGCAGAAAGAATTGCCGAGGATATTAATGCGTCGCTAACAATATACTTTAAGGAGGGAGGATTAACTCTTGCGTCAGCATTGTTTTCAAATGGGAAAATAAGTAGCAATTTGCCATCTTCGATAATAAAATTTATCCAAGAGGCTTCCTCGCAATACGACGACATATTATGGCGTCAATCTTTTTTTACAACATCAATAGATTCGTTTACGAAAGCAAATGAGGCTGAGCGAGAGTATTTAGGAAGAATTGCTCAAGGCTTTTTTGCGCTTCATGCTTCAGGGGCTTTTGGAGACATTGCGTCCGAACATGTGAAAGAAGCAAAAAACACTGTCTGGATTCTCGACTCAAGTCTTCAAATCCACGCTCTAGCCTTAACTTCATCATTAAATTTAGCTTTTAGCGACTGTTTTCTTCGATTACGAGAGATGGGCATTCGTTTGTTCACAACAAAAAAATTGTTGGAAGAAGTTATAAATCATCTTTGGTTCGCAAATCATATTGTCAATCAATATGGTTCTAATTCTTATCACATAATTAATGCGGCAAGAGGAGATGCGCCTTACGACAAATCAAACGTGTTTTTAGAGGGGTTTATAAGATGGCGAACGCTTGGAAAGTCAAATGATTGGGAGGCGTATTTGTATCAAATATTTGGGGAAAGTAATTTGATGCAAAATAACCACTTCACCGACACGGGTTTGCAAATAATCGAAAAATCTTTAAATAAATTTGGTATTGAAATTGTAGACTTAAAAGATTGGCCTGGTTACAAATCTGAAGATAATACGGAAATTCATCAATATAAAGAGAGAATTGCAAGTCGCCTAATTCAACAATCTGGAATAACGTTGGATTATGATCAATTGGCTGATCCATACAAAAAGGCTTCGCCTGAGTCTGAAATTCTTGGAATTGTGCAAAGAGAACGTGATGGGCATTACCATATAATTTCAAGCGAGGGTGAGAAATCTGCGGCGTGGTTTATTAGTGAAACTTCAATGTTGAATGCAGTTGTAAATGGTTCTAAGGTCACTTGGCAACCAGAAGCTTTCTTGCGCTTTGCCTCAACTCTTTTTCCCGTGCCAAGTAGCCAAATATCAGAACAAGCATTTGAAATCCTTCTTCTTGAACTGGCGAAAACTGGAGTAAGTTTATTAGATGACAAGATTGTAGAGAATGTGTTCGGTGGACTGATTGATCAGGCAGCGATAACTATGGATGAACAGCGCTTAATTTATCAGCAATCGCTTGGCGATAAATATGGCGAAGATCCAAAATCTGTAATTTCAAGAATCAAGCCAGTAGACAGGCCGCTAGCTGCTGTTCAGATATCAGGCGAAATAGCACGCAATGCAATTCAAAGCCAAAAAAATATGAGTGAACATTTGCGAAAAACAGATGTAGAGCTTCATAAAACCAAAAAGGAACTTGAGAAATATGATAAGGTCAAAATAAAGATGCAAAAAAAACAATTTGAAAAAGAAAAAAATAAAAAGAAAAATAAAAAGAAAAAATAAAATAGTCACATGACTCACTTCACTGAATCCTCTCTTGAAGAAACCGACCTCGAATGGCAGGGCTGTCAACGGATTGCCTGCGGCAAAACGGACACCTGCACTGCGCGCAGGCGCAAGTGTGAACAAATTCTGGTGGGCGAAGTCCGCGTGAAAGATCGAGGAGTTAGAAATGAGTAAAAACGCCCGCACGATTTTTATCTTTGGTATCTATCTTGGAATTTTCGGCGCGGTTCTGCTGACAGTCCCCAATTTCCTGCTTGGCATTTTTCAGATACCCAGCACCGATGAAGTCTGGATTCGAGTCGTTGGCATGTTGCTCTTTTTGCTGGGTGTTTACTATGTCCTTGCCGCGCAAAAAGAAATGAAAGACTTTTTCCAGTGGACAGTCTATGTCCGCGCAAGCGTTGTCCTCTTTTTGACAGCCTTTGCCCTGCTGGATTTTGTCAAGCCAATTCTGATTCTGGTTGGGGTGGTTGATCTGTTAGGCGCAATTTGGACTGGCATGACATTAATAAGAGGGGAAGTCCGCGCGAATGTGGAGAAAAAATTATGATCGAAATTTACCCCAACCTATTTGTTGGCACAGCGGATGATTATGAATTTCAGGTCAAAGGACAGGAAGGTTGGTCAGTTGTCCATGCTTGCAAAGAGCCATATCACCGTCGCGAGTTGGGATATACGTCCCGTGCTGCGTCCAAAAATCATCCTGAATATCTCATAGCAAAACGGGAAAGCCGCTTGATTTTGAATTTGGTGGATGCTCCCGATCTTGCTTATATCTCAAAAGAAATTATTGATGCTGCACTTGAGTTTATTCATAAAGGGCTGAGTGAGGGACGTAAAGTGCTTATCCATTGCAACTTGGGCGAGTCACGGTCGCCAAGTATTGGTCTTTTGTATCTTGCAATATATACAGAGAAATTATCGAAAGAATTTGCTGCGGCGGAAAATGAGTTTCGCCAGATTTATCCATCATATAATCCAGGTGCGGGTATGAAAGGGTTTCTTATCAAGAATTGGAGTAACTATGTGCGGCAATAACGATTACAAAGAGTTGGGGAGTCTGCGGGACAGTCTGCTGCCGAAACTAATGAGGGGTGAAGTCCGCGTGAAGGATGTGGAGGCTTAAGTGATAGACCCAATTTTATCGTTATCATTTTCAATGCACTCTAACAAAGGAGTTTACGCGCTTTTATTAGGCTCTGGAATTTCACGCGCGGCAAGCATACCGACTGGCTGGGAAGTCACATTAGACTTAATTAGAAAACTTGCTCATGTGAAAAACGAAAATTGCGAACCCGATCCTGCCAAGTGGTATGAGGAAACTTTTTCCGAAGAAGCAGATTATTCAAAACTGTTAAATTTGCTGGCAAAAACTTCCTCAGAAAGAAATCAACTTCTTAAGGGGTATTTTGAACCAACAGAAGAGGAACGTCAACAAAAATTAAAGACGCCAACTGACGCGCACAGAGCAATTGCAAACCTTGTCGCCAAAGGATTTGTGAAGGTTATTATTACAACGAATTTCGATCGTTTGATGGAAAAGGCATTGGAAGAAGCGGGGATTGTTCCTATTGTAATAAGCACCACAGACGCGGTACATGGAGCGCCGCCTATTGTCCATGCCGCATGTACTTTGATAAAAGTGCACGGCGATTATCTCGATACTCGAAGCAAAAATACTCCTGATGAACTCGCAAATTATGACGACGCTGTAAATTCGCTTTTAGACAGAGTGTTTGACGAATTCGGTCTAATTATTTGCGGTTGGTCAAGCGAATGGGATACGGCATTACGGGAATCTATTCTGCGAAGTAAAAACAGAAGATTTACAACGTATTGGACGATAAAAGACCCTTTGAGCGAAAAGGCTAAAGAGGCAGCTGATTTCAAGAAAGCAGAAATCATTAAAATTCAAACCGCCGATTCTTTTTTTACCGACCTGTCTGAGAAAATAATAGCGATTAGCGACTTTGAGCGTCCACATCCGCTGTCAGCCCAAGTCGCTGTTGCAACTTTCAAGAGATATTTAGCAAATGAAAACGATAAGATCCGTTTGCGTGATTTTGTTGTTCAGGAAACCGACAAACTTTTTGAAAATATTTCCCCAAATTTTTATCCTATGCAAAATCCCGTACCCGATAAAGATAGTATTCCGCAACGTTTGAAGCGATATGAAGCGGAGTCTGAAATTCTTTTGGCAATAATGGTAACGGGTGGATATTGGGGAAATCAAAGAACAGCAGACCTATTTGCAACGAGTCTGGAAAGGCTAACTGGTCATAATAAAGAGAGGAATGGCTATCAAGCATGGGTCAACTTTCAACTATACCCAGCTCTTTTACTATTTTTCTCGGCAAGTCTTGGAGCGTTAGCGTCTGACAATTATCAGATGTTGGCAACGCTATTTCTTAAACCTAAAAATAATTATGACTACAACGGCAAAGAACTTTTGATTTTCTCCCTATTGCCAGCGAATGTAATAGAGCAGGGCGTTGGAAGACTTCTTCCAAACATGGAGAGACGCCATACGCCTGGAAGCGATTGGTTGGTTGAGACACTTTATCGACCTTTGCGCGAATATATTCCCGATAAAAATGATTTTGAAGATAAATTTGACAAGTTAGAATATTTAATTAGTTTGTTTATATGCGATCAGGTATTGCAAACTTCAAAACACCATTGGATTCCAAGTGGGCGATTTGGTTGGAGGCAACAATATTACGAAAATCGTCATATTGCAGGTCTTATAGAAGGAGAAATTGAATTAGAAAAAGAGAATTGGAAACCATTACAGGCGGGTTTCTTTGGCGGCTCGCTTGATAGAGCAATAGCAGCTCAACAAGAGACGCGTGAACAATTACAGAAGCGACAGTGGTATTGAGGAATTTAAATAATGCTCGCTTCATCGAATCCACCCTTGAAGAAACCGCCCTCACATGGCTGGGCTGTCAACGGATTGCGTGCGGCAAATCAGATGAACGGATTCTGGCACTGGTGGGTGAAGTCCGCGTGAAGGATGTGGAGGGTATGGGATAAAGGTTATGTCAACAACACATCTTGCGTACTCTGATGAATCACAGCAAAACATTGGGCGTTTCCATGCAATAGGAATGCTCTCGTTGCATGCTGAACATGCAAAAAGAATTTCTTCCAGCATTCAATTTGAATTATCCCAATCAAAAGTCGCCGAGGCCAAATGGAAGAAAATAAAAGGCGCTAGAGATCGGTTTGCGGCTCAAAAAATTCTTGATATTTGTGTTCAGGAAGCCCGCCAGAAACGATTAAGAGTGGATGTGTTGATCTGGGATACGCATGATGAAAGACATCAAATTTTAGGGCGTGACGACAAGAAAAATCTGGAAAATATGCATATCCAGTTATATAAAAATGTCTTGCGAAAACGCTGGTCAATTACAAGCACATGGCAATTATTTCCTGACGAAAACTCTGCGATAGATTGGACTCGTCTCAGAAATACACTCGCAAATACAAATCGCTTTACAGATCAAAAGCCCAATCTTCTCCAAGATGAATGGACTTCGTTAAGTACTCATTTTGGCATTCATGATATTGCAGAAGTTAGTTCTAGGGACGCACACTTGGCGCAAGCGGCTGATCTATTTGCCGGAATGGGCACTTTCTCTTATGAATATTTTGATGTGTATAAATCATGGGAGCGGCAAAATTCTTGCCAGCCAGAACTATTTGAAAGCAACCCGCCTCAAGAATTCTCATCTAAAGAAGAAGAGCATTCCAGAGTTTTGAGCAACTTTATTACACAAGCAAAAAAGTATAGTTTGGGCTTATCATTTAATTCGTTTGGCGGCTTATGTACTCCAAACCCGTCAAACCCAATAAATTTTTGGTTCTATCGTCCGCAGCATCAATACGACAAGGCTCCAGTTAGAAATAAAAAATGACCCACTTCACTGAATCCACCATCAAAGAAACTACCCTCGAATGGCTGGGCTGTCAACAGATTGCCTGCGGTAGTTCGGGTGAACAGATTCTGGTGCTGGCGAAAAGCAGTAAGCAACAGGAAAATGGTTCGCATGTCTAATTTGCCACAGAGACCACGCAATCAAGCATTAGAAACCGAATCGCAAATATTTGTTGAAGGTATTTTGCCGTCGGACTGGATAACCGCTAAGCCTCAACATGACTATGGCGTTGACCTTGACGTAGAGATTGTTGAAAAAACATTTGTTACTGGCGTTCACTTTCTTATGCAGTTAAAGTCAACCGATAAAATACAAATGACCAAGGAAGGGTTTGTCCTCTATAACTGCAAGACCAGTACATTGAGATATTTTTTAGCGCAAAATGAACAGGTTATTTTTCTTGTATATGACGCCAAGAGCAAGATAGGTTATTGGATTTGGATTAAAGACTATATAACAAACGAACTAGCAAAAAATAAGAAATGGAAAAAGCAAAAAACTGTTGCGGTTAAAATTCCAAAAGACAATCTTTTTACAGAAAAAAGCATAGACCAAATTAAAGCTCGGGTCATGAAATTACACAGACCAGCGAATTTATTAAGCACGATCCAAACGCTAAATAATCCTTATGTTCATTATGCTGTGCAGTTTGACGGAAACAATGAAATCATAACCTTTTCCCCGAAATATCCTGGCGCGGAACAGGATTACCCAATGATATTTGATTTTAAGTTCAAATTTGACAGAAGTCCTGACGCACAACAGGCTCATCAGGCTTTACAAGATGCGATGAAAAAAGGATTGCCTGCGGAAATAGATTCGAAATTCATAGAAAACATTGAGTTTCCAGAATTACTTTCTCCTGAATTGTTTAGTCATGAC
>Ga0154020_10005574_pt1 | contig 14814 bp, 12 predicted proteins | sample Klosneuvirus_201_FD_109709 | JGI IMG/M metagenome (GOLD analysis project Ga0154020, IMG submission 109709) | Active sludge microbial communities from wastewater, Klosterneuburg, Austria - Klosneuvirus_20160825_MG | ecosystem: Engineered > WWTP > Aerobic digester > Activated sludge | place...
ATTAAAAAACATACGTACCTTAAGCCTGGTAGAGTTAAAGGAATATTTTGAATCCATCGGGGATAAAAAATTCAGGGCCATTCAAACCTATGAATGGATCTGGAAGAAAAGCGCTCAAAGTTTTGATGATATGAGCAACCTGTCGAAAGAACTGCGTACCAAACTGTCAGAAAACTTTTCATTGCCGGCCATTACCGTTGATACCAACCAGGTTAGCGGCGATGGCACGGTTAAATCGAGGTTTAAAACATTTGACGGACACTATGTTGAAGGCGTTCTGATCCCAACAGAAAAAAGATGGACTGCCTGTGTGTCATCGCAAATTGGCTGCAGCCTGAGCTGTAAATTCTGTGCAACCGGTTATATGGACCGTAAACGTAACCTGAATTTTGATGAAATTTACGACCAGGTGGCATTGCTGAACCAGCAAAGTGAAAAAGTATATGGCAGCAAACTTACCAACATCGTTTTTATGGGTATGGGCGAACCCCTGCTTAATTATAAAAATGTATTGCAGGCGATCGATAAGATCACATCCAACGATGGCATGGGCATGAGCCCGAAAAGGATCACCGTTTCAACTGCCGGTGTTGCCAAACAGATCAGGCAGCTGGGCGATGATAAAGTGAAATTCAACCTTGCCCTTTCCTTACATGCGGCTACGGATAAAAAAAGGGATGCCATTATGCCCATTAATGAAAGCAACAGCATTGAAGTGCTGGTGGAAGCGCTGAATTATTTTTACAACCAGACTAAAAACGACATTACTTTAGAATACATTTTATTTAAAGATGTAAATGACAGCATACAGGATGCCGAAGACCTCATAAAAATTTACCGGCAGATCCCTACCCACCTGATCAATGTGATCGAATACAACCCCATCGACAAAGCCTCTTTTACCAAACCGGATGAAGATACTACCCAGCAGTTTACAGATTATCTCGCCAAACACCGGGTGAATGTAAGGTTGAGAAGAAGCCGGGGTAAGGATATAGATGCAGCCTGCGGGCAGCTGGCGAATAAAAAGTCTGTTTAACATTTTATTACCGTTTTGTTTTAAACCCGGCAATCCTTTACCGGTCTTATACATGTACAATTAAAAAAAACAGACATGAAAAAATTATTAATTCCCCTGATAGCCATATTTGCATTGACCGTTACAGCAAATGCACAGGGTAAAATGGGTAAAAGAGGTCATCACGGGCAACACCAGAAAGGCATGATGGCAAATCAGTTGAATTTTTCTGATGATCAGAAAAAGCAGGCTGCAGTAATTAACGAAGATTTCCGAAAACAAATGCAGGATCTTAATAAACAGGAGAACATTACTGTTAAGGAAATGCGCAGCCGGAAATCTGCGATCCTTAAAGACAAAAAAGCCAGGATGGATGGTTTGTTAACAGCCGAACAAAAAACAAAAATGGCTGATATGAAAGCAGCCAAAAAGTTAAAAAATGAAGAACGCAGCGCTCAACAGCTTGCTAAAATGAAGACGAACCTCGATCTGACAGATGCACAGGTATCACAGCTTAAGGCACAGCGGTCAGAAATGCAGGCAAAGTCTGAAAAGATCAGGAATAACCAATCCCTGAGCATGGAACAGAAGAAAGCGCAGATGATGGCTTTAAAAGCTGAAGCAAAAGAGCAGCATAATAAAATATTTACGGCTGATCAATTGAAGAAGAAAGAAGAGATGAGGAAAAACCGTGGAAACAGATCTAAGATCAAATAACTAATAGTACCCTAAACCCCAAGGACGCTCTTTTAAGGAGCGTCTTTTTTTGTGCCAAACCTACTGTCATGTCGACGACAGGAGACATCTGGTATAGTAAACAAATAGAATTCGATCCCGATCGCTATCGGGATCGAAATGACAAAACCCATGTGTTCAGTTTCAAACAATTGGTCTACCTTAAGTCAGCCGGAATTACAACTCAAACAAAAAAACATATCTTTGCGCCTCACTACTGTTGTAAAACAGCAAAAATCCTTCAATAATGAGCCAGTCTGCTTTCCAGAAATTTCAGCAAAAAAAGAAAAACAGTGTAGTTAAGGAAGAGTTCCGCCAGGAAAAGAAAAAGTACCGTAAGGAACGGAATGCTTTTTTTGACAAGAAAAAGGAAGAAGAATACCAGGCCAGGCAGGCAAAAAAAGGCGGAATGGCTGCTAAAGCTGCCGACAATGCAAAAGGAAAAAGTAAATTGGCAATAGGCAATGTGCAATTGGCAAATGAAACTGATTTATCAAAAACCGGCAACCGTCCTACCGGACAGGCAGGTATAAAATCTAAAGACAGCAAAGAAGCCGTAAGTACAAAACCCCGTGGAGCTGCAAAAACTCCACATCAAAAATCTGCCAAGGCAGCAGCAGCAAATGACAATGCCCCTACCGGCATTATGCCGTTGAATAAATTTATGGCTCATTGCGGTGTATGCAGCCGCCGGGATGCAGTTGAATATATAAATGCGGGTAAAGTAAAAGTGAACGGTGAAGTTGTAAAAGAACCGGGGTATAAAGTGCAGCAAACGGATGAAGTGGTGTACAACACAAAAAAGTTATTTGTAACCAAAAACCTGGTTTATATCTTATTGAATAAACCAAAAGATTATATTACCACAACCGATGATCCGCAGGGAAGGAAAACTGTTTTGCAACTGATCAAACAGGCTACCACTGAACGGGTTTACCCGATAGGCAGGCTCGACAGGAATACATCAGGTGTTTTGTTACTCACCAATGATGGCGACCTCACACAAAAACTTTCACACCCCAGCTACGAAATAAAAAAGATCTACGAAGTAAAGCTGGATAAGCCACTTACCAAGGCCGACTTTGATAAAATTGTAAATGGCCTGAAACTGGAAGACGGTGAGATACAGATCGATAGCCTGGCTTATGCCGACAGCAAAGACAAATCCATCATCGGCATTGAACTGCACAGTGGCCGCAACCGCATTGTGCGCCGCATATTTGAACACCTGGGTTATGATGTAAAGGGCCTCGACAGGGTGATGTATGCCAACCTTACCAAGAAAAATGTAGAACGCAGCAAATGGCGTTACTTAAGTGAAAAAGAGATCCGCCTGTTGAAATACATGAATACTGCCAAAAAGAAATAAGCTTTGAAAAAATACATTCCCCAGATAATTTTTGAGAACGATTCATTTGTAGCTGTCAATAAACCGGCCGGTTTACTATCCATCCCCGACAGGGAACAAACCCAAACATCACTTAAAGATATTTTGCTGGTAAAATACGGCACCATATTTACCGTACACCGTCTGGATAAAGACACCAGCGGCATCATCATATTTGCAAAAACAGAAGCTGCACATAAATATTTCTCCCAGCTTTTTGAAGAACGGAAAATTGAAAAATATTACATGGGCCTGGTGCATGGAATACCTTCACCAAAAAAAGGGACCATAGATGCACCCATTGCTGAACACGGCGTGCAGAAAGGTTTTTATATTGTACACCAGAGGGGGAAACCTTCAGTAACAGATTATGAAGTGATCACCGAAAACAAAACTTTTTCATTGGTTCAGTTTCAACTGCATACCGGACGCACACACCAGATACGGGTGCATTGCAAAAATATCGGACACCCGCTGGCCTGCGATGAACTGTACGGCGATGGAAAACCTGTTCTGCTTTCTTCCATCAAAAAAAAATACAAGCTGAGCAAGCATGATGAAGAGGAAAGGCCGATGCTGAACAGGCTGGCCTTACACTCCTACCGCCTTAAATTTACAGATGCTGATGGAAAAGTAATTGACCTGGAAGCTGAACTGCCAAAAGATATACGGGCATTGCTGCAGCAATTAAAGAAGAATAATTGATTTTTATTTTTTAGAAGATGAAGCCCTGTTGAGGTAATTTTTTCCAAACCGGTCTTTTACATCATCGATCGCTTTGTACAGGTCGGTTTTCCGTTCCACATCATCAAATAAATTGGTCTGGATGGCATCATTGGTAAGCTCACTCAGCCGAACCCCCAGTAAACGAACGGGTTCTCCCCTTCGGTATAATTTATCAAAAAGTTCCTTAACCACCGGTATGAACTCATCATCGGCACAGGTATAAGGAACCGTGGTTTGCCGGGAAGTGGTCTCAAAATCATGGTAACGGATCTTTACGGCAACACACCCGGCCACTTTACCATCCTGCCGCAATTCATAGGCAATTTTTTCAGTTAACCTCACCAATTCGCTTTTCAGAAAATCTATGTCCAGCTTATTTTCATCAAAAGTATGTTCAGAAGAGATTGATTTGGCCTCATGATAACCGGATACTTCGCCATGATGAATACCCTGGCTTTTGTACCAGAGATCAATACCCCATTTACCCAGGCGTTCTTCCAGTTCTTCGGGTGTTTTTTCGCTGATATCTTTAATCGTTTTAATGCCCATGGCTTTCAATATTTCATAGGTATGTTCGCCAACACCGGGTATCTTACTGACAGGCATAGGTGCTAAAAATTCCTTCTCTTTTCCAAACGGCACCTGCAGGTAACCATTCGGCTTGGCTTCATCGGTAGCGATCTTTGCCATCATTTTATTGCTGGCAATGCCAAATGAAATGGGAAGTTTGGTCTCCTCCATAATCTGCCTGCGCAGGTCAACGGTCCATTGCAGCGGATCAAAAAATTTCTGCATACCGGTAAGGTCAATATAAAATTCATCAACAGAAGCTTTTTCAAACAGGGGTGCTTTGGCTTCAATGATCTGGGTAACCCAGCGGCTGTATTTACTGTATTGTCCCCGGCTCCAGTTTAACACAATGGCCTGCGGACAAAGCTGTAATGCTTTACGGCTGGGCATTCCGCTGCGTACGCCAAAAGCCCTTGCTTCGTAACTGCAGGAGGTAACTACACCCCTGTCGCGGCCACCCACAATAACAGGTTTACCCTTATGCTCCGGGTGATTAAGCAATTCTACCGATACAAAAAAAGTATCCAGGTCTAAATGTGCTATGATGCGTTGGGGGATGCTCATATAAGTGTCAGGCCATTGAGATTACTTTTTAAATGTAATATTATTATTAAGTTACAGCACTTGATAAAGTAAATCTATTCATAGTGGCCAGACACTTAGCCTACCGATAGATCTCCAGTAACCCATCCGGCAGACTAACATAAACCTTCCTGTTTTTTGTATCCACCTTCTCAAGGCTGTCTTCATGAATGGGAATGAGCGCCTCCTTTCCGTTTAAAAGAATGGCACATAAAACCTGGTGCGGCTGTTCGATCACTTCCAGTATTTCACCCAGGTCTTCACCTTCATGGATGATATTAAAACCCAGTAATGCAATGGGAGATGATTTGGCTGCAAATTTTTTAAAATCGGCTTCGGTTATCCAAACTTCACGCGGTGTAAGCTTACGGGCTGTTTCTTTTTCGTGGATACCTTCCAGTTTTATATAAACCTCATCTTCGCTTTTTATTTTTGCCCACTCCACAAAATAAGGCAGGAAGCTGTCTTTTTGTTCTTCAATGAAAATGTATTCCAATCCTTTCAAGGATGTTTTTTTACCCAGGCTGTGTTGCAAAACAAGATCGCCCTTGAGGCCATGGCTGGCTGCCAGTTTTCCTATTTTAAAATAATGGCTCATAACAATGCAAGATACAGGATTCTGGATACTGGATACTGGATCAAGGAACCAGTATCATACCAAAAAAAATCCCGGTAATATTACCAGGACTTAAAAGAATTAACGGAACAGAGTATCTTATTCTTCTGTTTTGGTTTCTTCAGATGCCGGTGCTTCAGCAGCAGCTTCAACTGTCTCTGCAGCAGGTGCTTCAACAGGTGTTTCTGCAGGTGCCGCTTCAACTTTGGCTTCCACTTTTTTTACAATCGGTTGGTCACGTTTATCGTTACGGGCCTTTTTATGGGCTCCCTGGCGACGGGTAACATTTGAATCATGCTCGGCGGTCCAGGCAGTGAATTTTTCCATTGCACCTGCTTCATCAAATAAGCCTAAGCTTACTCCACGAAGTAAATGTTTAAGGTATAACACTCCTTTGAAAGACAGGATGCGGCGTACAGTATCGGTGGGTTGAGCACCTTTTTGTAACCAGTCCAATGCTTTCTGGCGGTCTACCTGGATAGTTGCAGGAACCGTTAAAGGATTGTAAGTACCTAATTTCTGGATGAATTTTCCGTCGCGTGGCGCTCTGCCATCAGCAACAACGATGAAGTAAAAGGGTCGCTTCTTTGAGCCATGCCTTTGCAGTCTCATTTTTACAGCCATAAATAGAAATTTTTGGTTGTTATTAAATAGGGTTTATCCTTAAAAAAGGATTGCGAAGATAAATAATAACTACTACCAAAATCTAATATTCTGAAAAAATTATGCGAAAATTTTATAATACCGTAGTTTACCGGCTTTTTCCATGCCTTTTTCCGATGGAAAATCTCCTGGAGAGATTAAATCCAAACCGGAAATTGCCGGTTGAAAATTTACCCGTGGTCTGGGTCAAATAACCTTTTTCGTTCATACCTGTTACATTGGAAAAATGGAGTTGAAACACATGGCCGCCGGTTTCAATATCAACACCCACGGATAAAGGATTGGTGATGGAAGCATCTAATTTGCCGATGACATAATGATAATCAACCATTAAGGCAATCCTTTTGCTTACTTTATATCTTGCACCGCCACCAAGGCCAACAATAGCCTGGTCATCCGTTGGGTTTAAAGTCATATTATTATATACCAGTAAAGGGCTTAATTGTGCAGAAAATAGGGAATTGAATTTTCTGCCAATGATCATTTGAAAAAAATAAGATGACCTGTCAACAACTGTAGGTTTTACGGCTGCAAAGGATTCCTGTGTGGTTAATATATATCCGGCTGCCAATAACAGGGAAACCGGCATCTGTTTTTGGCCTTTGGTTTGCTGAAGAATTCTTGTTTTTACAAATAGATCCAGGTCTTTTAATATGGTACTTCTGCCAATACCTAACATCAGTTTATCGTTGATCCCGTAATCAAAACTCATGCGCATACTGGCATTATCCAGTCCAAACAGATCTTTAAAACCGTTATTAACCACGCCAAAACGGTGCATGATCCGGAAGTCCAGTTCTCCTTTGTGCAGCATTTCAGTGGAAAGTGCATTGATCACCCGGGTTGATTTGAATGTACCGGTAATTTTTTCTGCACCGGTCCTGTCGTCATAACCATACAAAAGGCTGGTAGTGTCCTGTGCCAGGCATGGCAGGCAGGCAATGCTCAGAATAAAGATCAATACAAAATGCTTCATGTTGTCAGTTCATTTCGGTAAATGATGGAATATTTACTTTTATCAGAATTTCTTTACTGATATTGTTGGCAACCAGGTTGGTATTTTTATTTTAAAATCACTTAACCTTATGGTAAAAGATGATGATGCTTTTATAAGTTTATCCATTACTGTTATTACACCCGGAGTTTTTAACGGCCGGGTAACACCATGCTGGGATAAATGGCCGTTTATTGAAAGTGTATAGGTTTTATTTCCTGCTGAAGAAATACCAGGAACTGATCCTTCAAATACCCCTTTAATTATTATGTTTACCTCCGGCATTGACCCAATCAATTATTTTCTGTTTATCCACGGCAGACAATGGAGGACCTGTGGGGGGCATTTGAGATGGATTGGCATCTACAGCCCTGGCTTTAATGCGGATCGACTGTGCAACGATGGTACAATCATCTGTAAAATCAAGCCCGTTTTGCGGGTTAGGCGATAAATGACAGCCTGAAATAGCACAATTAACCTGCAAGACCGCTTTTACCGACAGGAATAAAGTTCCTGCAGGAGCCTGGGAAACTGATGTATTGCCTGTGGCTGTGCAACCATTGATATCACGAACACCAAAAGTATATGCGCCTGCAGCCAATGCAGCAAAAATATTTGAAACCTGGTATGAACCTCCATTTAAGTTGTACATAAAACCTGTACTGCCGGTTGCAGAAACAGTGATGGTGCCAGTGTTGGTTTCACATTTTATGGTATTGGTTGAAGTGGCTGTGGCACTAATACCCGGACAGGTAAAACCAACATTCGTACTCATTGAATTACTTAAACAGCCATTGGCATCTTTTGCTACCACATTATAGGTACCCACTCCAAGATTAGTGAAGGTTCCGGAAGCCTGGAAAGTAGTTCCGCCATCTTTACTGTACTGGTAAGGTAAAACGCCACCACTTGCTGATGCAGCTATGCTTCCGTTAGAAGCTGTTGGGCCGGAGGTATTGGTTGGTATTGCCGATAAAATAATTGTTGGACATGATGCAGCCGTTACACTGAAAGAATTTGAACCGGTACAACCATTAACATCTTTTGCAAAAATGGTATAACTGCCTACTGCTAAACCGGTAAACGTTCCGCTGGCCTGGTAGGTGCCGGAAATTCCGGTAATGCTGTAGGTAAAGCCCGTACTGCCCGAAGCTGTTGCCGCAATGGCGCCATTGCCTGCTGCAGGGCTTGAAGCCTGTGTTACTGTAGCAATAACGGTTATTGTTGGGCATGGGATTGATGTTACCGAAAAGGACTGTGAACCGGTACACCCGGCGGCATCTTTTGCAGTAACCGAGTATGTACCCACAGCAAGATTATTGAAAATGCCGGATGCCTGGAATGCCCCTCCGTTTAAACTGAAGGTAAAATTGGTACTGCCGGTGGCAGTTGCATTTATTGCCCCATTGGTGGCAGTTGACGTAGAAGCCAATGTGGTAGTACCCGTAACCGTTATTGTTTTTCCTGCACAGGGATTTGAAGGAGGTGGTGGCGTGACACTGCTTTTACTGCAACCTGTATAAATAAATGTGAAGCTTAAAATTGCCAGGGCAACCCCGTAAAATTGTATTTTCATAAACATTCTTTTTGAAAGAAAACGAATATCCTTTCAAAAAGGTTGCCTGGTATTATTTTTCAAAAGGGAAATATTTTAACCCTACATTCAGGCCGGTTGTATACAATTTAATTTTACCTTCTCCAACACCATTCAATGGAATGTTAACAAATGGAGCAACCTGCAGGTACAATTTATTGAGCATCTTTTTTTCCACCCCTGCAGTAATATGTAAAGCAGCCAGTAAATGACTGTTCTTTTTATAATAGTATGGATAAGTATATACAGTATTATTTCTAACAACTGTAAAATCATAGTCCTCTGTTTTCATCAGGTAACTGGATATACCGGCCGAAAGGTAATAAACAGTTTTGGGTTTGGTGAACAGGTTATATTGAAATGTCACAGGTATTTCATAAACCATGCAGTTGGCTTTTATTGATTTTATCTGAACCATACTCAGGTAAGAACCGGATTTTACATTATAATCACCAGGCCCTGCAATGTATTTTTTTGCACCTGCATAAAACCCGGCCTGCACACTTAATTTGCCGGAGATCCGGTAACCAACTCCAAATCCATACCTCGGAGTAACCGTACTGTTGGAAAAAGATAAAAACCTCGTCCCGCTTGCTTCTGCACCCAGTGCAGCGGTTACATACAACTTCGAGAATATTTTTTTCTTTTTATCATTTCCCGTTTTACTTTTATTTGCTATTACTGTTGTGTCCTGCTTTTTATTGTCATTTTTATCAGCAGGGTCATTTTTCAAAACAGTGCCGGTAACTTCTGTTTCAGTCACTGTTACATTGTCCAGGCTGTCATTTGTTTTTTGGGAAAACTCCCGGGTATTAAACTCATTGGCTGAAGCCTGTTCCGGTGCAGTTATATTTATCTTTAATTTCCCGGGAGTATTAAATTCGTTATTTTTTAAAGCCTGAACATTCTCTGTACCTGAATTTGTTCCGGGCTCCTGGAGACCTGGTGGATTGTCCGCTATGATAACACCCTTCTTTTGATCTGCATTGAATAAATTAATCTTTTTATTCACTTTGTTTTGACCGGTAAATTCAGCGTATTTTTTTGGATTACCAGGCAGGTTAACTTTATTTTCTTTATATATATTTTGAGGCCGGGATTTTACCAATGGTATATTATTTTTTGCAGCTTCACTATTCTGCATGGCTGTAGCTGCCGGTTCATGTTGAGGAATAACAGACCGGGCAGTGATCATATTTGTATCCGGTTGTATTTTACCGGCAGCGTTTGCTGTGTTATGCCTGTCGGAAATATTATCCGGGGTCTGTTTGTTGAAATGTTGATATAAAAAGGTAGCAGATAAAATTAAACCCGCAAGTAAGGCAAACCTGAAGATCCAAAAAAATGGCTTTCTCCTGTCTTTCTCTTTATCCAGCAGCATTTCCATTTTTTTCCATGAAGCCTCTTCAAAAGGCGGTTCATGGGCACCCGCTGCTGCTTTAATAATTTCTTCGATATCCTTAAACGATTTTTTGCTCATAATATTTTATGTCTGCGTCCTGCAGCATTTTTTTAATATTCAATCTTGCTTTTGACAAATTGGATTTGGATGCTCCAACGGATATTTTTAATTGCTTTGCAATTTCCTCGTGTTTGTATCCGTCTATTACATACAGGTTAAATACCGTTCGGTAAACAGGAGACAGCCTTTGTATAACTTCGAGGATTTCCTGGTACGACATCCTGTCGACAGATGTTTCTGTTTCATCGGCCAGGTTAAAATGACTGTCAAAACTATCAGCAACCATAAACCGTTTGCTTTTTTTGCGCAGGTGATCAATGGCCGTATTTATCATGATACGTTTTATCCAGCCTTTTAAAGAAGGTTCCAGGCCTGAATAATGGATATTGAAGGTTGCAAAACCCCTGAATATTTTTAAAAACCCGTCATTGGTCACTTCTGCGGCTTCATCAGGGATTATACAGTAACGCATACAAATGCCCAATGAGTAGCCATAAAACATCTGGTAAAATAGTTTTTGGCTATCCCTTTTTGCTTCTACACAACCATGTACAATATCTGACAAATCCGGTCTGACTGACAAAATTTTATTTATTTTCTACAATTAATTTATGGTTATTCACTTGTAAACGTAAAAAAAAGGGTGATGGTTGCCCGGTATGTAAGTTCACCCCTCTTAAAGTTAAAAAAAATTAACCTTAACTGGAAATTTGAAGTTGATTTATAGAAAAAGACAGGGAATCTCAATCTTTTAAGTGAGCCGCTGCCATCTTGCTTGTAGAAATTGGTTTTCAATTGCGGGTTCCGGCAGGCAATGACCAAGAACCGATCCCTTAAACGGGACCTGATTTTGATCGCACATTGATTAATACACCAGGAAAAAAGTGTTGGATACTGCGAAACAAGAAAAGACCGGATAACTATATTACCTTTTGCCCATACCCGGCATCATTCCTTTGGGCATCTTGTTCATCATTTTCATCATACCCTTCATTTGTTCAAACTGTTTTAAAAAAGCATTTAATTCAGCTATATCTTTTCCGGCACCTTTTGCGATCCTGAGTTTTCGGTTTGGATTGATCAGGTCCGGGTTTCTGCGCTCCTGCATCGTCATGGAATTGATCATAGCTTCTATGCCTTTAAAAGAGTCATCATTCACATCAATATCTTTGATCTGTTTTCCTACGCCCGGGATCATGCCCATCAGGTCCTTGATATTGCCCATCTTTTTGATCTGCTGCAGCTGGGTTTTAAAATCCTCAAAATCGAATTGATTTTTGCGGATCTTTTTTTCAAGACGGGCAGCTTCTTTTTCATCATACTGCTCCTGTGCTTTTTCAACCAGGCTCACAATATCGCCCATACCCAAAATACGCTGGGCCATCCTGTCGGGATAAAACACATCCAGGGTATCCATCTTTTCGCCACTGCTGGCAAACTTGATGGGTTTGTTTACGGTGTATTTGATGGATAAGGCCGCACCACCCCTGGTATCGCCATCCAGCTTTGTTAATACAACGCCACTAAAATCCAGCCGTTCATTAAAAGCTGCAGCAGTATTAACGGCATCCTGTCCCGTCATACTATCCACCACAAATAAAATTTCCTGCGGATTGATGGCTGCTTTAATATTGGCCACTTCGGTCATCATCACTTCATCAACCGCCAAGCGGCCGGCGGTATCAATGATGATCACATTCTTATTTTTTGAACGGGCCTCTTTGATGGCATTCTGTACAATGGAAACCGCATCTTTATTTTCCCTTTCACTGTACACAGGAACATCTATCTGCCCGCCAAGCACTTCCAGCTGATCGATAGCTGCCGGGCGGTAGATATCTGCAGCTACCAGTAAAGGTGATTTTCCTTTTTTTGTTTTGAGGTAATTGGCCAGCTTTCCGCTGAAGGTGGTTTTACCGCTACCCTGCAGCCCGGCTACCAGTATAATGGCCGGGTTGCCGCTGATGTTGAATTCACTTTCACTGCCTCCCATCAACTCAGTCAGTTCATCCTGCACAATTTTTACCATGGCCTGGCCTGGACTAACAGCAGTGAGTACTTTTTCGCCCATTGCCTTTTCCTTGATCTTATCGGTAAACTCCTTGGCGATCTTATAATTCACATCGGCATCAACCAGTGCACGGCGTATATCCTTTACCGTATTGGCAATATTGAGTTCGTTGATCCTTGCCTGTCCTTTGATATTCTTAAAGGCTGATTCTAATTTCTCTGATAATGAATTGAACATGATCTGCTGATTTTTTTCTACACGGATTAATTATATACTAAATGCTGTATCAATGATCTGTGCCTGCTCTTTTGCATGCACTTTGCTGAAGCCGGTTGCGGTTGCCGCACTGGCCTGGCGGCTGATGATATAGAAGTTGATATTTTTCACATTCATTCTTAAAAATGTGGCTGCTCCCATATTCAGCGGTTCTTCCTGTACCCAGTACCAGATGGCCTTGCTGTATTTTTTATACAGTTCATCCAGTTGCTTTTGTGGTAATGGATGAACCTGTTCCAGCCTGATGATGGCAATATCTTTCCTGTTTTCCTTTTGTTGGCGCTCAGCCAGGTCGAAATAAATTTTACCGCTGCAGCACAAAACTTTGGTAATTGCTGAAGCATCATTTATTGTTGCATCATCCAGCACTTCTTTAAAACTGCCGCCGGTAAATTCAGCCCGGGTACTGTAACTGCCCGGGTGACGCAAATTGGCCTTCGGTGAAAAAACAACCAATGGTTTGCGGAAAGGCCAGGCTACCTGCCTGCGCAGCAAATGGAAAAAATTTGCGGCAGTAGTAACATTGGCCACCACGAAATTAAGTTCACCGCACATTTGTAAAAAGCGCTCCATACGGGCACTGCTGTGCTCGGGCCCCTGCCCTTCATAACCATGCGGCAACAGCAAAACAACACCGTTCATGCGATGCCATTTTGTTTCGGCAGTTGTAATGAACTGGTCAACGATGGTTTGAGCACCATTGCAGAAATCACCAAACTGTGCTTCCCAGATCACCAATGCATTGGGATTGGCCATGGCATAACCGTATTCAAAACCAAGTACGGCATATTCACTCAGCAAAGAATTATAAATGCGGAAAGGTGATTGTGTTTCGGTAAAATGATTCAGCCTGTTGTATTCTTCATTTGTATTTTCATCATATAAAGTAGAGTGCCTGTGACTGAAAGTGCCGCGTTTTACATCCTGCCCGCTCATGCGGACATCTTTTCCTTCCGTTAATAAACTGCCATAAGCCATTAACTCGGCTGTAGCCCAGTCAATTTTATTTTCATCTGCATATAGTTTGATCTTATCATTTATGAGTTTTTCAACCTTACGCAGCGGCTTAAACGCAGCAGGCCATTTCATCAGGCCTTCAAACAATAATATAAATGCATCATTGCTGATAGCGGTAACCGGCGATGCATCAAAATCCGCCGTTGTTGCCCTGCGCATACTTTTCCATACGAGTTCGGGTGGCTGATAAGTGTATGGCAGTGGATTCTGTTTTACTTCATCAAGCCTTTCCTGCAGGTCGTCGAGGAATTTCTTTTCCATTTCTTTTGCCAATGCCTGGGCATCGGGTTCTCCGTTACGGATCAAAAACTGCGTATATACTTCCCTTGGATTCAGGTGTTTTTCAATGATGGCATATAACTGCGGCTGCGTAAACTTAGGTTCATCACCCTCGTTGTGCCCGTGTTTGCGGTAGCAAACCATATCAATAAAAATATCGCTGTTGAATTGCTGCCGGTACCTGGTGGCAATTTCGCAGGCTTTCACAACAGCTTCCGCATCATCCCCGTTAACATGAAAAACCGGTGCATGCACCATGGCAGCAATGGAAGTACAATAATCCGAGCTGCGGGCATCATCAAAATCGGTAGTAAAACCGATCTGGTTATTGATCACAAAATGAATGGTTCCGCCGGTGTAATAACCTTTCAGTTTACTCATCTGCAAAACCTCGTAAACGATCCCCTGGCCAGCGATGGAGGCATCACCATGGATCAGGACGGGCAGTATCTTATCATAATCGCTGTTGTACAAAATATCGGCCTTACTCCTGGCAAAACCAATAACGATCGGGTCCACCGCTTCCAGGTGAGATGGATTGGGACTAAGTTTAAGATGTATCTTTTTGCCATCAGCCGTTTCCACATCACTGCCAAAACCCAGGTGGTATTTAACATCACCGCTGCCCATGGTGGTATCCGGGATGCTGTTTCCTTCAAACTCACTGAATATCTGTTCATAGGTTTTGCCCATGATATTGGCCAGCACATTTAACCGGCCCCTGTGTGCCATGCCGATCACGGTTTCTTCCACCCCGCTGTTGGCAGCTGTGTTAATGATGGCATCGAGCCCGGCAATGGCGGTTTCGCCACCTTCGAGCGAAAAACGTTTTTGGCCGATGTATTTGGTGTGTAAAAACTTTTCAAACATCACCCCTTCGTTCA
>Ga0154020_10005575_pt1 | contig 14813 bp, 6 predicted proteins | sample Klosneuvirus_201_FD_109709 | JGI IMG/M metagenome (GOLD analysis project Ga0154020, IMG submission 109709) | Active sludge microbial communities from wastewater, Klosterneuburg, Austria - Klosneuvirus_20160825_MG | ecosystem: Engineered > WWTP > Aerobic digester > Activated sludge | place...
CGGATTACGACTTCGAGAAGACCCCGCCGCTCAATACCCAAGGTCAGACGCGTAGCTACAGTGCCGTGGTCCGCTGGCCGCAAAAACTCCTGCGCCTGCCTCAGGGCACCGATACGAGCATTTTCCTCAGCAAGTCGCAGAATTTCACGCCGGATGCCGGACGCATTTCGGCGGAGAACGATCCCATCCCGGCGCCGAAGGGCAAGACCGACGAATTTGGTCTCAGTCTGTCGCTCTTCCACGACAAGTTCAATTTGCGGGTGAACCAGTTCAAGACTTCGCAGGAAAATGCCAGCCGTGGCAGCACGTATGGCAATGCGGTGAACAACTTCTACCGTCAGCTCGCAGGCTTCTGGAATCTACAGTCCAATTCCACGCCCCAGTTTGACCGGATCAATGATATCAACGAACTGCTCAACACCCTGCCGGGCACGAAGGCGCTCCTGAACTGGCAGCGCGTGATCAACCCGACCACGGGGGTCTACAGCAACACCGAGAATGTCCTCCCGACCTTCTCAGATACCCAAGACTTTGTTTCCAAGGGCACCGAGCTGGAAGTGGTCTACAATCCGACCCGGCGGTGGCGCATCGCCTTCAATTTGGCCAAGCAGGAGACGGTCGTTTCCAACCTTGCGCCCTACGCCAAGGCGACGATTGCGAAGCTTCTGCCAGTCTGGGAGAAGTATAAGGACACTCCGCGGGCGGCGAGCGCAACGTGGGGCGGCCCCGGGGTTCCTTTCCCCTCCTCCAATGGCGAGCACCTCGGCACGCTGGTGCAGCGCGATGTACTCGTTCCCTACGCCACGCTGCTCGCCCAGGAGGGCGTGGCTTCCTCCGAGCAGCGAAAGTGGCGCGCCAATCTGATTTCGAACTACCAGTTCAGCCGCGACTCCCGCCTCAAGGGCTTCAATTTGGGATCCGGTGTGCGCTGGCAGGACAAGTTTGCGTTGGGTTATCCCACCACCTTCAAGGCCGACGGCAGTGTATTCGTTGATGTCAGCAATCCGTTCTGGTCCGACGACGACTTGAATGTTGATGCGTGGGTAGGCTACACGCGAAAAGTCTATCGCGACAAGGTAACTTGGAAGGTGCAGCTCAACGTACGCAATGTCATCGGATCGAGCGACCCGATCGCGATCACGGTCCAGCCAGATGGTTCCCCGGCCGCGATGCGTCTACCTCCGGAAAAGCGCATCTATTTGACCAACACGTTTGAATTCTGAGCGCGCGGCGCGGTGTTGCACCGGCCGCATCGCCTAATCCGGTGGAAAACGGTCCAACCGCTCTGAGCGGTTGGACTAACCGTATCTGGACACGTTGCTCCCGACGATACCGCCTCATCCCGTGACGAAGCGACGCACGTTTCTCTGCGCCCTCGGGCTGATGGCGTGGCTGACGGCGCCGGCGTCCGCGGGCGTGCTCCTATCGACGGATTTTGACAACGCCGATCCCTGGCCGAGCCTCGCCGCGTTTTCGACCGACTCCGACCGGCTCTCCGCCTCGGCCAACCTGCGATCGGCGGGTACCATCGATTCTGCGGATGGCGTGGCCAGCCGCGCGGTCGTCCTCACCGTCGATGCGACCGCTGCCAACGGCCCGTGGAATGCCGGGCTCACCTCGGGCAGGCTGGCGGTGGCTAATTTGGAGTCGCACCTCGGCAGGCTGACCCTCGGGTTCGATCTGAGGACCTCGCTGGCGCGCCCGGTGCGCGTGCGTTTGCAATCGTTCGCTTCGGCCTCGGCTGCCTCGCCCACAGGCACCCGCGAAGCCGTCGTGGTGCCGCCGGTCGCCGGTTCCTACTACCGGCATTCGCTGGATCTGTCCTCCATGGCTCCCGTCGGGCCAGGCACCTTCGATCCGCTGGCCCCGCTCGTGCAGGTGCAGTTCGAGATCAATCGAGGGGATGGTCCCGAGGATTGGCCCGCCCAGGCTGGCCTTTCGCTCAGTGTCGATAACCTCAGCTACACCTCGCCCGCGTATTACGTCAGCAAGATCGGTAGCAACGGCAATTCGGGTCGTAGCGAGACGCAGGCCTTTGCGACGATTCAGAAGGCGGTCGATGTCGCCAGCGCGGGAGACGTGATCATGGTGATGGCGGGCACTTACGCCAACGCCACCGATTATCGCGGGATCCGAATCGAGAAAGCCGGCACACCGGCGCGTTGGATTGTCCTGCGCTCGAGTCCAGACGGTGTGCCGGCGCAGATCGTTTCCGGTCCGAGCAATTGGTCGGCCGTGCGAATGAACCACCAGGCTGCTTTCATCGAGATCCGGGGACTGGCTTGGAAGGGCCACCGCAGCAAAGTCACCTATGCCGGCGCCGTCGCTGACCACGACGCCGCGTCGCCGTCCGCCGCCTACAACGGCAATGGCATCGACATCCTTGGCGATGACGGCACCGGCACGCAACGCCCGCACCACATTCGCATCGTCGATAACGTCATTTTTGAACATCCGGGCGGCGGCGGCGGCGCCACGCTGGCGGACCACGTCACCTGGGCCGGCAACACCATTTTCGGCAACTGCTGGTACATGCGATATGCCGGCAGCGGCATTTCCTTCCGTAACCCCGTCGATGTCGACGGTACGACGAGCAGCTCCCCCGCGGTGCACAAGATGTTCATCATCGGCAATGTGGTTTATCGAAATCAGTGTTACATCAAGTGGAAGCGTCCAGGCCCTCCCGCGCGGGACTCCTACTCGGATGGCAATGGCATCATTCTCGATCACGATGCAGCGACCCCCAACACCTACGCTGGACGCACGCTGGTGCAGAACAACCTCACCTTTGGCAATGGCGGCTCCGGCATCCACTCCCTCAAGAACAACCACCTGGAGATCGTCAACAACACCGCCTACTACAACGGACAGACGCCCGGCATCCTGTACGGACCGACGTCGACCAGCTACGGCCAAATTTTTGTCCAGCGCACCACGGATGCCATCGTCGCCAACAACATCCTCTGGGCGGCGGCCGGCAATCCCATCAACAGCGTTTCCAATTCCATCGATCGGCAGAACGTCAACGTGGTCTTTGCGAATAACCTCTTTTACGGCGACGGCGGCAACTTTATTGACAACTCGAATCCGAACAACGCCGGCAACGTTTCCCTGCGACCCCTCTTCAAAAAGCCGCCGATGCTGACGGGGTCTTCGCCGACACCAGACGACAATGCTGATGTCGGCGCCTTCGACTTCAGGTTACTCTCGGGCAGCCCTGGCCTCGACAGCGGTTCACCCTCAGTGAGCGGGGCACCGCGCGTGGACCTGACCGGCCGCTCCCGTCCTCTCGGCTTCGACCTGGACTGCGGGGCTTATGAGCATGACCCTGCACCCCAGTTTTTGTTGCAGCCTGCCGACCGAACGGTGGCGGCTGGCGCGCCGCTTTTGCTCTCTGCGGCGACCGAGGACGAGGCCCCGTCCTTCCAGTGGTTTCTCAACGACGTACCGTTGCCGGGGGAGACCTCCGCGTTCCTGTATCGCGCTGCGGTGAGCGTAGGCGACGCCGGTATCTACACGGTGCGTGCGACGAATGACTTTGGCGCGGTCATGTCAGGCGACGCGACGGTCGCGGTCGATCCGGAGGCTTCGCATCTGGTGAACCTGTCCTGTCGCACGGAGCTGGCGCCCGACGGGGTGCTCATCACGGGCTTCACGCTCGCGGGCGCCGGCCGCAAAATCGTGCTCGTCCGCGCGATCGGCCCGACGCTAGCGGCGTTCGGCGTCGGTCGTCCGCTGGCGGACCCGAAGGTGAGTGTTTTTCACGAGTCCACCGCGGTCGCCGCCAACGACAATTGGAGCGCCGCGACGATGGGCGACGCGTTTGGGCGTACGGGCGCGTTTGCGCTGCCCGCGGAGAGCCGCGATGCTGCCGTGCTGCTTTCCCTCGGGGCGCCGGGCGCTTACACGGTGCACGTTGCAAGTGCGGTGCCGGGAACGGGCGGCGTGGTCTTGGTAGAGACCTACGACGCCGATTCGGGCACGGTGCAGCGCACGGCCCGGCTGGGCAATGTCTCCGTGCGTGGCCGCACCGGGTCCGGTGAGGGCACGCTCATCGTCGGTTTCGTGCTCGCAGGCCGCGGGGCGCGACCGCTGCTGGTCCGTGGCGGCGGTCCTGCGCTTGCCGCCTTCGGTGTCACCGGTCCTCTCGCCGACCCACGCGTAACAGTCTTTGATGGCGGCGGCCGGGTGCTGTTTGCAAACGACGATTGGGAGACGGGTGGTATCCGGGCGGAGCTCGAGTTTGTTCGCCAGCGGGTGGGTGCCTTCGCTTTCTCCTCGGGGAGTAAGGATGCCTCCGCCACCGCTCGATTCTCTCCCGGACCGTTCACCGTTCACGCGGCGGGATCCACGCCGACGGCAATGGGCGAAGTTCTCGTCGAGATTTACGAAGCTCCCTGAGGAAAGCTGCACCTCCAGCCTCCGCACCAAGCGATCCCCGCCTTCGGATCAGGCGCCGATCCGAGGAGCCGTGGGACCGTCGAGCCATTCGCCTTCAACCAGCACGATACGAGGTCGGGGCGCGACGCCACGCTCCCCCGAGTGCAGGAGGCCTCGGAGGAGGTCCATGGCCGTGCGGCCGATATCGTCGGAGTGTCCGTTTATCCCCGCAACCCCATCCGAGAGGTCGGCATCCAAGCGAGCGTAACCCAACGGGACGCCGCGAAATGTCTCTATCTGGCGCATCCGCTCAGGGTCGTAAGCGTGGAGAGTGATCAGCGCGTCCAGCCGCTCCCGGCGGACCCAATTCCTCAGTTTGGGAACCACATGGAGGTTGTCGTGAGCAATGGAAGCGGCGTCGCGTTTTTCGGCGGGCAAACGTTCGATGCCCGGCATGGACCGACGCGGTTGCACGCGCACAAAAAAGCGCGCAGAGCCGCCCACCTTGCGGCGCGCCGGCGTGACGCCCGCGAGGAAATCGAAGTGGCGCACGGACTCATAGTTGGACATCAGCTCGACGCCGATGCGTTTGTAGCCGAGGGATGCCATACTCGTGAGTGCGAGTTCCATGGTCTTGGGATGATGATTGCACACCCGAAAGATTCCGGCGCCGCAGGTCGTTTCGCCGATCAACACGCAGCTGTAGGCGGACCAGTCGAGCGTGATTTCCGGTTCGTCGAACCAGCGCGGTCCGACCAAAACCCCGCGGATGCCGCGGGCCTTCAAAACCTGATCCAGCCGTGCAGAATTTTTGCTGTAATCGAAGTCGCGGAATTCCTCGATGCGATAGCCGTATTGCCGGGCTTGGTCCGCGGCACCCTCGAAGAATATGCGAAACGCACGGATTCGCCGCATCAAGGAGGGGTCTCGCTGAAAAGTGTTGATGAAAGCGATGGTTTCCCCGGCGTTGGATTCACGCCGCGAGCGCACCATGGCCATCAGTTCGCCGGCTACCGCATTGGGCTGATAGCCGACGCGGTTTGCCTCGGCTTGAATTCGCGCGCGCAGGTCCTCCGAAACCCCGGGCCGGCCACGCAAAGCGACCGAGATCGTCGTCTTGGACAAGCCCAAGGCGTCCGCGATCGCTTGCAGGGATGCAGGTCCGGGTGGCATGGGGCAGGGCCCCGCAGATTCGACGAGATCCAGCCGGAAGGTCAATCCTGTTGGCTAACGTCCGGCAGCTCTCTCCTTCAGCAAAGTGGAGGCCCAGCTACCTGCCTACCTGCGCCGTGTGATCGAGAAATTGGCACATCGGAGAGCCTTCAAGGGCGGCCGCGCTGCCCAAGTACGGACTGCCTGAACGTAGGAGGGCGGGCTCCTTCATCTGGAAGTAACAATAGAGCATCCAGGCATGGGCGTGGGCGCAGAAGGGCTGGAATGGCTTGTCCACCCAGGCGTGATAGAGGCCCTCGCGTTTGGAGAGCGTGGAGTTTAGGCTGTCCGCGAAAGTCCAGTGGCCGAGCCAGTAATCGGGGTAGTGTTCCGCGTAGTTATGAAACGTCAGTTTTCGCATCAGCGTGCGGGCTTCCGCTTGATCAAAGGTGGCGATTCCAGCGATGAGCGAACCCTGATGGGAAAACCAGATGCCCCCGTCTTCTCCATCTCCGTCCGCGCGCCACAGCGGAACCTCGCGGGTGCGCGCGCCACAGTTCTCCATGTCCAATACCCTGGACTTGATCTCCAGCAGCAGTCGCCGCTTTCGTTCGACGGGGAAGTCATCCATCAGGAGCAGAAAGGGCTGCGCTTCGAGACAAAGGGTATCCACCCCGAACTTCAACCCGGGTTCTCCGTGTTCTCCCAGGTAGCAGCGTGGGGCGAAGCTCCGACCTTCCAAATCCTTCATTACGGCGGTGTGGAGGGCGGCCCGATACTCCGACAGCGCGTCGGCCAGCACGTTGGCGAGTGGCTTGTCTGCTGACCGAAGTTCCCGCACCAGCCGCGGAAGGACGGCCAGCGCCATCGTCGAATTCATGTGGGATTCGGCGAAATGCCAGTGAACATTAGGGGAATACGGATGGAAGAAGCTGTCGCTCCAATCGGAATTCAGCATCCGGATCAGTCCATGCCTGCCGGTGCCGACCACATCGCGCAGGTAGATAAAGTGGCGCGTGAGGAGATCAAGCACGGTCGTGGTTTTTCCGGCCTCCATCGGGTAGAAGTGAATTTCCTCGTCGAGAAAACGATCATCACCTGTCACCCGCAGATATTCGCCGACGGCCATGAACATGTAGAGCTGCGGATCGCTCTCCATGTAGATGCCGGGATCACAATAGCCGAAGCCGATGTTCTGACGCTCAATCTCTCCATCCGCGTGGGAATGCTTCATGGCATAGCGGATGCAGGACTTGGCCAGCGGCGGATTGGTATAGATCAGCGGCATCGCATGTTGCAGATGATCACGGTTCGATGCGTTCTGGCCCAGGTGGTAGGCATAAACAGAACCCTGGGGGATATAGGTCTCCTCGAAATAGTGGCTGTAAGTGGCCATCGCTTCCAGGGTGTGCGCGTTCCAAAGCATCTCACGGCGCAAGACGTCGTCGCTCTCGCGATCGAGATCTGGCAGAATGGCTTTCCAAAGATGGGAGTAGGCGCCCGCATCCTCCTGCCTCACGGCATGAGACAGCATGTCGTCGATCTGAGAGGCAATCGCCGCATTCCCTTTTTCAAACGTTACCCCGATGACGAAACGTAGGGTCTTCGACTCTGCGGGATTGAGGCTCCCTTTGGCTTCGGCACACAGAGTGTCACCAAGAGTTTCTACCCTGCTTTCTGTATCGACGGTCGCCTCCACATGGACGAACAGTGACGGGGGGGCGATGTCGTGGGTGAAGCTTTCCTGCAGGCTGTCGGGTAGAACCAGGAGCGTGGTGGGGCGAATGGAAATATCCGCTTTCGCAATGCGCCGCCCTGGGTCGACATCCGGATGGTTTAAATACTCCACCCGTCGATCCGGCAAACCCTGACTGTTCATCATCGTATAACAACTCAGCAGCTCCTCGCGGTACCGCATCATCACGGGTGCACTGCCGTTGTTTGTCACGGTGACCTCGAGAAGAAATGAGGGGTTCCCTTGATGAAGTCCCCGGGACGGTCGTACCGAAATCAATTTGGAGACAGTCAGTTCGCCGTCGCACTCGTAGCTGTATTTTGCATGACCAACACCAAAGACCGCTCGCGCACCAGGCTTACCCGTCAAGATGTCGGTTGAGGTGGCTCCGGCGCGTGTGCTCACCTGCAGCAGACTCTGATTCCATCCCTGATTTTTTCCGCCGTGATTCATTCTCGCCCAGCCACGCTCGCCCGTGATGAATTGATAGATACCGCTCACGTGAGCGAAAAGGGTCATCCGGTAATTGCCGAGGATGAAGCACGGATCGTTGGACAATCCCGCGTCACGCCCCAGCGCGTCCCTTGCCGGAAACACTTGGCCACCTTTATACTCATAGCGCGGGAGTCCAACGCTGTCGCAGTTCCAGTTTCCAATGCGATTCATGAGGGTGAGGGTAACTTGAGGGGGGGTGTGGACGGCAACTGACCCTTAATCACATCGGGGCCTCGAAATGATGGGGGTGCAGGAGTGCTGGTCTGCAGGCTGGCGCAACCGAACCAAAAGGGTGACAGCAAAGAGCACCGTATGGTTCGATCGCGAGCACCCGCTGATTTGAGATGGCCGTGGCCAATGCCCGTCTCCCGGTTGCAACCAGAGAGACCTCACTCGCGTCGAAGATGCCAGAAAACGCTCTGGAAATCCTCGGTGATTTCGAAAGGCAGGCCCACCTGCATGAGCAAGTCTCCTGACCAAGCTAAAGCCGGTTCGTCGACGCAGCGGTAGGTCGCCGCCGGATCGAGGCCCGTGAGTTTGAGGTGCGACGGAGACGGGTGACCGGCCGAGAGTCGCGTAGGGGGAAGATGGGCTTCGGCGAGACGGTGGACGTAGGTGATGACAGCTTCGGAGCGATCGGGATCAACAAACATCCATGCCGCGGACTCGCCAGCGAACGGATCCCGCAAACGAAAGAGATCGCCGGTTGCACGGAGTTGGCGCGTGCGTTTGGCAAGAGCGGTCAGGATGGTCGCCTCGGAGATGTCGGACTCAGAGAGCTGGCTCAGGTCGAGTTGGAAACCGAACAATCCGGCCATGGCGACATGGCCGCGAGTACGGAGGGAGGTGGCACGTTTGAAGTAGTGGTTTGGCGAAACAGCGATGTTCGCATCCATGGTGCTTGCCGGGTAGATGAGCGAAGTGCCGTGGTGGATCTTGAGGCGTGAGATCGGGTCGGCGTTGTCGCTCGTCCACGTCTGTGGCATGTAGAACAGAATGCCGGGATCGTAGCGGCCACCGCCTCCGGAGCAGCTCTCAAACAGGACTGCGGGAAACTCGGCCGTGAGGCGTTCCATGAAGTCATAGACGCCGAGAATGTGCCGGTGAAAGGTCTCGCCCTGGCGGCTTGGACCGCGTCCCGCAGAGGCGACCTCGCTGAGGTGACGGTTCATGTCCCACTTGACGTAGGTGATCGGGGCGCTGTGCAGCACGGCGGCGACCTGCCGGTAGACGCCTTCGACGACTTCGGCACGGGAAAAATCGAGCACCAGCTGATTGCGGCTCAATGAACGAGAGCGACCAGGAATGTGGAGGCACCAGTCGGGATGAGCGCGATAGAGGTCGCTGTCGGGTGAGACCATTTCCGGTTCGAACCAAAGGCCGAAACCGAGCCCGAGGGCGTTGATGCGACCGGCGAGATCTTTCAGGCCTTCAGGGAGCTTTTGGTCGTTGAGAAACCAGTCGCCGAGCGAACTGTCGTCGCCGTTGCGGCGGCCAAACCAGCCGTCATCGAGCACCAGCATTTCGATACCGATTTTCTTCGCGACTTCAGCGATGGCGAGAATCTTGGGCGCGTCGAAGTCGAAGAAGGTCGCCTCCCAGTTGTTGATCACGATGGGCCGCTCGGCGTCGCGCCAGCGTCCGCGGCAAAGGCGCTGCCGATAGAGCGAGTGATATTGGCGCGACATACCCCCAAGACCTTCCGCGGAGAACGCCAACACGGCCTCCGGAGTCTGGAAAGATTCCCCCGGCTCAAGCCGCCAGGCGAAAAGGTCCGGATGAATGCCAAGCATGGCGCGCGTTTGGAACATCGGATCGACCTCCGCGCCTCCCGCATGGTTGCCGCTGTAAACGAGGCTGAAGCCATAGGCGTGTCCGTGTTCCTCCGTGGTGCCGGGCGCGACCAGCGCGAAGAAGGGATGGTCCTGGTGGCTGCTGGCCCCGCGCCGGCTGCCGATGGTTTGGCCACCGGAGTGCAGGGGGTTGCGCTCGACCCAGCGTTCTCGGCCCCACGCGCCCGGCAGTCGGATGAGCTCGAAGCAGTGGTGCGAAAAATCGAGCGAGAAGCTCAGGGCGCGGCGCAATGTCGCGGGCGTGGGGCCGGCATTGGTGATGCGCACGGAACGAGCGACGACATCGCGTCCTCGAAAGATCGTATAGGTGAGGACCACCTGGAGGCCGGAGGGCTCGTCGGCCAGCGTGATGGCGAGAGTCTCGGCTTCCGCAGCATCCTCCACGTACGTCGCCGGCAGCCCGGGCAGGGTGGGTTTGCCGGCAGTGATCGTATGGCTCTGATAGATGAGCAGTGCGGCCCGCGTGCCGTCGGCATGCTCGACGTCGAGGGCGGGCGAGCGGCAGTCGCCGGTATTGGCCGTCGGATACTCTTGAGGCAGCAGGCTCAGTGGAACCGCGTTGTCACGGTTGGACGTCACGGGATCGAGTGCCGCAAAGTTGAGACAGGGGAAGGCAGACCGGGGCGCTGGCGCCAGCAGCGGGCCCCAATAGAGGTGCTGGAGCACCCCGCTGGGATGGATCGCCATGGCGTACGTGCTTCGGGCGCCCTGAAGAAAGAACGTGCGCTCTCCTTCGGAGTAGAGAATGGAAGAGGCGTGGGCGAAAACGGCGTGCGGCATGGGGGGCGGAACAAACGAGGGTTAGACCAGGGCGTTGGCTGCCATCACGCTTGAATACCAGCGGGAGCTGAGCTTGGGGGTGCGCCGTTGAGTTTCGAAATCGCAATACACCACACCGAAGCGACGCTGGTAGCCATCCTCCCACTCGAAGTTGTCCATGAAGGACCAGAGAAAGTAACCGTTCACGGGTACTCCGTCACCGATCCCGCGATGGAGTTCGCGGAGGTAGTTGCGCAGGTAGTCGCGGCGGTGCAGATCTAGAACTTCGCCGTTGATGGGCGGGGCATCGTCATAACCGGCGCCGCTTTCGGTTATATAGATGGACTTAACACCGTAGATTTCGGCGCAAAAACGCGGGGTCCAGTAAGTCGCTTGCGGGGTGTGCTTCAGCCACGTCGCATCAGCCGCAGGATACGAGGGTGGAAAGGGCAACGCCTCGGGCAGGCCATCTTTACCAGCTCTCACAAACTCGGCCCAATAAATGTTCAGACCCAGGAAATCGGCGGGACGGCTGATGTGGGACAGGTCACCCGGCTCGATCCGAGGAGCGTCTGCGCCGGCAATCCTTAGGTAGTCGGGGTGGTATTGGCCGTGGTAGATGGGGTCCAGGATACGAGAGTTGTGACTGATAAAGGCCTGCCGGGCGGCCGCAATGTCGGTCGCGGTTTCGGTGAGCGGAATAACACCCCCCGGAACGTCGGTGAGTCCGACGCGGGCACCTTCGCCACCAAACTCACGCACGGCCCTCACGCCGTGACCATGGGCGAGGAGTGCATGGTGGTACGTCTGGTTGACAACCTGCTCAGGGAGACGGAGCCCGGGGGCCTTTTGTCCCGTACCGTAGGCGAGGCGCGTGAAGCACGGGATTTCATTGAGGGTGATCCAGTTCTTCACGCGATCTCCAAAGGCCTGCACAATCAGGTCGGCGTAGGTGGCGAAGGCGTCGGCGGTGCGTCGATCACGCCAGCCTCCAAAGTCATCTTCAAGGGCCTGCGGGAGGTCCCAGTGGAACATCGTCACCCACGGCGTCAGGCCGTGAGCGAGCATCGAGTCGATCAGGCGATGGTAGAAGTCGACCCCTTTTTGGTTGGCCGTTCCACGACCGGTCGGGAACACGCGGGGCCAGGCGAGGGATAGTCGGTAGTGCTTCGCCCCGAGCTTGGCCATCAGAGAAAAGTCCTCTTTGAAGCGGTGATAGTGGTCACAGGCGAGGTCGAGCGTATCACCGTTCTTCACTCTGCCGGGCTGACGCGCGAACGTGTCCCAGACCGAGGGCCCCTTGCCATCGGTAAACGCAGCACCCTCAATCTGGGGTGCGGCGGCTGCAAAGCCCCAAACAAAGTTTTCTGGAAATCCGAGGGGGATAACTCTCATAGACGGGGGGCGGTTGCCGTACACCGAGGATTTGATTCGACTGGAGGTGGAAATGGTTGATGCGTGTGCCGGCCACCAGACCGGCAACCCACTCAGGTGAGATCATTCCGGATAAAAGGGGAGCGCATCGATCGCCTTATGGTTTGGCGTTGGCCGAGGTCGCCGGCCTGTGGGATGATTGGGTGGGCTCGTCGGCGGTGAGTCCGCCGCCCCGCTGCACCACCTTTCCCTTGAGGGCGCGCCCTTCCCCGCGCGAACCGCCAGCACCCCAAGCGGATCCCAACCATCTCGTCGACGGCACGCCGTCTCTCCTCAGGCTACCCACTTCACGGCCCAGAGATCACGGGTCCTGTAGAAGGGTTCTATTTACCTTGGTTTCTTCTTTTGTAAGTCGCTCGCCGAAATGCATTCACGCCACTTTTACTGACGCGCATTCAGCGTTTTTGGCCGGACGGGGTCGGGGAGGCGGTCCATGCATCCTTCAGCGTGATCGTCCGATTGAAAACGAGACGATCGGGATCGCTGTCATACGGGTCCGTCGCGAAGTAACCGAGGCGCTCGAATTGAAAACAGATTCCACCCGCGAGCCCTGCGAGCGAAGACTCCAGTTTGGCCTGTACGAGTTCGAGCGAGTTTGGATTGACGACTTTGATGAAGTCCTCCTCCCGGGCCGGTTCCGCCACGGTGAAGAGCCGGTCATACAGGCGAACTTCGGCGTCCACGCAGCGCGACGCGCTCACCCAATGGATCGTGCCTTTGACCTTGCGGTCCGCGTTGGGCTGCCCGGAGCGGGTCGAGAGGTCGGCGGTGCAGCGAAGCTCGGTGACCACGCCCGCGGCGTCCTTGACGATTTCATCGAGCTTGATGATGCAGGCATACTTCAGGCGCACCTCACCGCCGGGTTTGAGCCGGAAATATTTGGGCGGCGGCACCTCGGCGAAATCATCGGTATCGATAAAAACATCACGGGTCAGCGCGACCGTGCGCACCGTGGGTGTCTCCGCTTGGGGATTGTTCGTCGCGACGCAGTCGATGACCTCGTCTTGCCCGAGATTGGTCAACACGACTCGAATCGGTCGGAGCACCGCAAGGCGTCGCTCGGCAACGGTGTTGAGTTCATCGCGCACCGCATGCTCGAAAAGAGCGATGTCGGTGACACTGTCGTATTTGGTCACTCCGACCCCGGTGACGAAACGACGCAACGCGCTGGCCGGGACGCCCCGGCGTCGCAGACCGGAAAGGGTGGGCATGCGCGGGTCATTCCACCCGGTAACCACGTTCTGATTGACGAGCTGGAGGAGCTTGCGCTTCGAGACCAGGGTGTAGCCCGGAACGAGTTTGGCGAATTCGTACTGGTGCGGCAGCGCTCGGGGCAGGGAGAGGCGCTCGAGAATCCAATCGTAAAGCGGCCGATGATCGACGAATTCGAGCGTGCAGATGCTGTGGGTGATCCCCTCGAGATAGTCGCTCAGACAGTGGGCGTAATCATAGAGCGGATAGATGCACCAGGCGTTGCCGGCGTGATGGTGGGCCACATGCCGGATCCGGTAGAGCAGCGGGTCGCGCAGCCACATGTTGGGCGAAGTCATGTCGATCTTCGCCCGGAGGGAGCGAGCGCCGTCGGGAAATTCACCGGCCCGCATCCGCTGGAAAAGATCGAGGTTTTCGGCCACCGAACGCTCGCGCCAGGGGGAATTCCGGCCGGGACGATCGGGGGCTCCGCGATACTCTTCCGTGTCTTTGGGCGAAAGATCGCAGACATAGGCGTCGCCATTGCGAATCAGCGCGAGGGCGTAGTCGTAAAGTGCGTCGAAATAGTCGCTGGCGAAAAACGGCTCGCACTCCGCCGACGTGGGCGGCACCGGGCCGAGGTAGCGGTCCACCTTGCCGTCGGGCGTGGTGAGCAGGGCCGGTTTGGCACCCTTGGGTTTGAATCCCAAGCAATCGTCGGCCCAGCCAGCGATCAGCCAGCGCACGTCGGCGATGATCGAATCGACGTACTCAAGGTCTTCTTTGACCGGGTTGGTATCGTCGAAACGCAAGTTGCACTGTCCGTTCTGCTCCCGGGCGATGCCGAAATTCAGGCAAATGGACTTGGCGTGCCCGATGTGCAGGTACCCATTGGGTTCTGGCGGGAATCGGGTGACGATTTTCGCGTACCGCCCCGCGGCGACATCGGCGGCGACGATGTCGCGGATGAAGTCACTGGGAGTCGGTGCGGGTGAACTGATGTCGGCGGACATAGCTCCGAACGAAACAGGCTCGGGCCCACCAAGGCAATTGCGCAATTGCGGTGCCCTCGCGACCGGATCAGGGTCCTTTTTCTCGAAGGTTGCAGCGTGACGAGCAGCGAGGCTGCGGCGGCGCTCAGGGGCGAACGGGCTCGGTGATGGCCAAACCCGGAGAACAGCCGGCCATCAAATCGCCCGTCCACCCCTGAGCGCCGCCTTCGCCAAGGCAGGGTGCAAGAACGAACACAGCCGGCCGGAGACAGGCACCCGGTTTTGCCGCGGGTTACTCGCTGCTCTTTACGCGGCTTCACGCCTCAAAACAAATGCTCCGGACAACCGGATCCCGGGGCTCAGTGGAAGTCGTGGGAGGCTTGGGCGGGCAGGTCGGCGAAGCTGAGTGGGGCGATGGTTTCGGCCTGGACATGGATGACGCCGGCGCGGTTCTGCAAACGTCCGACGATTTTCAGGGCCGATTCCTCGTTGATCACCCGGCGATAACGTTCGAACCACTGCGGACGGACGACGGCGTTGGCGATGCCGGTCTCGTCCTCGAGGCTGACGAAGACGAATCCCTTGGCCGTTCCAGGGCGCTGGCGGCAGATGACTGAACCGGCCACGGTGACGCATTCGCCGTCGCGTCCGAGTGGCAGGTCGGCGGCGCGCCAGACGTCCGGCAGCTGGGCGCGGATCCGGGCCATCGGATGGGAACCATTGGTCAAAGAAAGGCCGGTGAAATCGGCCTGCTGACGCTCGGACAGGGACATCGGCGGCAGGGGGGAAGGGGCGGCAACGGAGCCATCGGCGTACATCAGA
>Ga0154020_10005577_pt1 | contig 14808 bp, 19 predicted proteins | sample Klosneuvirus_201_FD_109709 | JGI IMG/M metagenome (GOLD analysis project Ga0154020, IMG submission 109709) | Active sludge microbial communities from wastewater, Klosterneuburg, Austria - Klosneuvirus_20160825_MG | ecosystem: Engineered > WWTP > Aerobic digester > Activated sludge | place...
GAGAGAAGAAGAGGAGGAAGAAGAGAAGAAAGAGAATGAAGATAAGGAGGAAGGAGATGAAGGAGATGGTGGAAGAGCCGCCGAGATCATGCAGATCCCACATGATACTCAGCTCGACCTCGCTGAACTTGATACGAAACCAAGAGAAGAAGTGGAAGAGAAGAAGAAAGGAGAAGTAAGGGGAATCGAGAAAGCGAGTGAACCCCTCGGGAAAGCGGAGCCCGTTGTACTCCCATCGACTCCGAACACTTCCCTCCGAGGGAATGGTGAGGAGCATATGATTGTTCTCCAAGACAATCGCGGAAAAGAAAGCGACAAAATATATGAAAGAGACCTGGAGGAGGAAGAGGATGAGAAAGATAGAAAGAAGGTGGACGAGGAGGAGAAGGAGAAGGAGGAGGAGAAGGAGAAAGAAGAGGAGCTCGAACCGATTGACATGATGGAGGTTGATATCCACGAAACACAATCGATGGCATTCGAGAAAAAGGAAGTCGAGGAAGAAATCGAGGGATCGAAGGAAGAGCTGGTAGTGGCGTATCAAGAAACCGTCGAAATGGGAAATGTTTCCGATGAGGAGAAGGAAGGAAGAGTCCAGCATCAACTGGATGATGCTTCCCCCTCACCGAAAAAGAAAGGTGAGGGAACTGGAAGGGATCTCGATGACAGTCCTTCGGCTGAGCCTCGTTCAAAAGAGCACAAAGGTGAGATCGAGGAAGAAAGAGAGGAAATGGATGATGCTTCCCCTGCCTCACCTAAGAAGACAGTCGAGGAGGGACATGGAAACGATTTCGATGATTTCCCGTCAGCTCAATCCCTCCGAAATGATCATGACGAAGAGATGGAAACTTCGACCCAAGTCACCTTCTCCGCGACTCAACTCCCTTCCCTTGAGCCCCATGCTTCTACCGCTACCGAAACTCAAAATGCTGCGTTTACGTGGAGCTCTAAGATCTACGATGAGCTGCTCTCGCCTGAGCGAAGAGATGTGGTTGACGATAAGGTTCAAGATCATCAACATGGGCAAGACAAAGAAGAGGACGCGATGGATATCGACGCAATCCCTCCTCTACCATCAGCTCCCAAGATCTTGATGAAGAAAAAGGAGACAGAAGAGAAGAAGGAGAGAAGAGTCGCTATCATCATGGATGACGTGGACATGTTCGTCAAACAGGACCGTCAACCCTTGGTCTACAGTCTCTTAGGTCCTTTCAGTTGCATTCCATTGATTGTGCTGGTGTGATATTCTCTTTAGAGCTCGTGTCGAATCCCTCAAGGTCGCAAAGTGTGTCTCTGATAACCCTCACCTCGCGCTTGGACCTCCTCTCCTCGTTAGAAAAGCGCGTCAAGAGTCGCTTCCGTCAGTCACAGCTCATCATTTCTTATCTGAAAAACGTATTTCTGCCTCCTCTTCTGTTATTACCGCCTTCTTTCCTCCTTCACGATTGAACGTTTCGGGTGATAGGTCGACGACATGATCGCGACAATCGTGCAGTGGCTCACGATTCCCTCGCACTCGGAGCTATTCCCCACCGCATCCGAGCTGAAGTTTGTCAAGGAGTGGAATTCCCAGGTGATCGCATTGTCAAAGGACTCCAAGTTCCGCGCCACCGCCGCGAAGATGTTCAAATGGACTCGGGTATCCTCTTGGCTCCCTTCGACCTCTGTTGATTGTTCATTGACTTATCGCTTCGTTTTAGGACTTTACGCAGTTCATATCGCTCATAGAGACGGCTTTTACGCTGATTTTCCGATTTGATAATGTGTCGCGCAATCCTAAGGGCGCCTATTTAACCGCCGCTCTGTTTGAGAAGAGCGTCGTTGAGACATTCCGCGACGAGTTCGAGGATACCATCGCTTGTCCGCTTCACTTCGTCTCACTATGTTGCGCGTTTTTTCTGATCCCCTTCTTTTCTTTAGCGCTATCGGTACTGGAGCAATGTCTGTTGATCGCTATGTGCGTTATGGAGCGCCGTATCAACGAGAAGATGACGCAATACACCTTTGAGGACGTCTACGCCATCTACCAGGAGAAGTTCACTGGCCTCAGCGCTGATCAGGTCATCCGAATCTACTATTCCCCCAAGGTAACCCCATTGGTGATCACGCCCATTGCTCGTGATATCATGTTGATCATGTGGTTCTCTGAATAGGTTGACTGTTTGCGTGCATTTGAGTTATTGATCGATCGCGGCTTAGTCGCGTTACAGTCGCAACTCAAGCACGGCTCCAAGCTCAACTTTGCTGAGGTGCGCGTCAATTTCTTTGAGCGCGAACTCTCCTCGGCCCTCAAGAAGATCAGCGCTCATATGTGGATGCGCCACTGGCTCGTCACTGTTGTCAACTTGTAATTGCCTATCGAACACTAAATATTCCACCTCAGAAGAACGCTTTTACGGCAGCAGTCCCGAGCTCGTAATGGCCGCCGGGCTTCTTCTCCTTGAATTGGAACTTGATGGGTTTCGTGTCACTCGTCACCTTGATGCCGCCCTTAGGAGGAGCGACTTGGCGAAAGGAGTCATTGGCAAAGTCGATGAGCAGATTGTCCTCGGCCCCCTTCCTCTCGTAGAGCTTGGTGCCCAATGAGTACACGATGCGGTCGCGCTTCTCGTCGCGGAAGGACCAATCGCCAATCTCGAGCTCTTTATATTTGTCGGCATTCTGTCGACGGTTTCCATAGCTCAACTCAATCCATTTCGATTTGATTCCTTCAAAAATGAGAGTCTGAACGCGGAAAAAAGGTGGGATGAAGGTAGGAAAACGGAGGGGGGAATACCGGTAGGCCACCTCGTATAGGGAGGGGGCGAGTTATTGTAATCCAATTGCTGATAGAGCTCCACTTCTCTAGATTATATATAAATATATTAAATTCAAATGCCAAGATTATATAATGATCCAACAAAAAGAAGCACTTGTTCGATATGAAGCGACCGCCACCATAGAAGGTCCATCGAGGCATCTCAACCACGCCACCAGCAGTAAAGAAAGGAGGTCGCGAAAGCGCCGTATATCCTCGCCTCGAATCGCCACCGCGAGGTCGAACTACATGCCATAATAGAATTAAAATACAAGATATTCTCCAACTTTACAAAATGAGCAGCAGAGGGAAAGCTGACCGTGGTAGAGGAAGAGGGCGCCGTCCGGGGAGATGTCGCAACAGCTGGCAGTGACCTGTGTCCTCAGCCACTGGCCCTTGATGAACACGTCATCTTCCTAGTTACGTGATAAATTATCATATAATTTGATTATTATGAAAACGAGGAGAGGGAGAAACAGCACACCAGGTTCCAGTGGATCATCTCCCACTCGGCCTGGGGGCTCCTGTAGAGGACGACACCGATGCTCGCTTGCTCGGCAATGAAGAATTTCACATGCTTTTGCTATCAATATTATCGTAAACAAAATCATAAGATGATTTTTGCTATTGCCTCGTAATACAATCGTAAACAACTATCAACCAAAGCAAGATTTTGAAAGACTGTGCCAGCAAACCTGTCGAACGAGAGAAGGAACGATGCGTGAGAAGAGGTGAAGGGATGACAAAAAATATTGAGATACATATATATGAATCATTTTGTCGATCAATTGAAGCAAAGAAGAGAGAAGATAGAAGAGAGCAATCAGAGGACATGAACGAGGTACCGATCGATCCGACGAAGCCTCGTCGAGCTCGCCCCTTTGCTGCTTCAAAGCCGCCTGCAACGCCCCGAACCAATGGATACCATCCACAAAGCGAGTGAAATCTCTAGAGAAATGGATATTGTTTAAAACGATTCATTGGGACCTCCAAATGGGCTCCGAGGAGTGCGGCGCACTTGGGAGGCATGCTCTTGGCTAGCGCCTTCTTGCTCCACCGAGAAAGACAAATGGAACGCCATAAGAGCTGTGAGCCTTCTCCAGTGATGCGATTGTTCAGCTCGCGCGAGCAACGGGCGACAGAGAGGACGTCATGGATGGATTGCTCTCCGACGTTGAAGAGCACGAGGAAGAGTGTGTCGTCGACGAGGCGCACCAACGACATCAGAGGTAGTCAGGAAGGGTAAAAATACAAATGAAAAAAGCTCAGAGCATCGTGCTGCATTATTGTCAGGAGTCTTCGGCGCCCCCTCCAGATCTCTTCACGGTTTGCCATCGTCAAGAGAACTCCCGTGAGCGGGAAAGACCCCAGCGATCTCTCGGAAGAATGGTTACAGGGCTGCCCCGCTGCCGTCGATCATTCTCTACAGTGACAACATTGTCCATCGGCATCATGGAAGGCGATCAGAAGCTCGAGGGCGAGGGCGAGAGCGACGCCGTGGTGACGCTCGGCGATCTCGTGCGTCACGCTGACGCCCTCGAGACCCTCCAGCAGCACTTGAACGACCTCAGCGCCGACGACGAATGGGGAGACGAGAAGTACTAACATCTGTTTTTATTATTCGTATTGGCTTGGCTCTGTGAGGCGTTTGAGGCGTTCGGTGAGGCGTTGTGAGGGGGCGACTTGTCGCCGACCTTCCGTCCCGTTGCTCTCGGTCAATCTCAGGGCCTAAGAACTTCCCATTGATCATCAATATTCTTGGAATACGAAAATAATATTCTTGTATTTTTTCCAAGAAGAAATGATGTTTGAGGTTTTTGAAACTCAATGTACCTTGGCGACGACATTCGTAGATATCGTCGAGCCTGGAGCTCTTCCTGCCTTGCCGTCATCTCTTGTTACCTCTAATCTCTGCTCCCTCTGCGGTAGGGTCTGCACCTTTAACAAGGGCTATTACGAACAGCCTGTCTACTCGTGCAAGACTTGCCAGCAGAAATTTCCTGGTGTTGACGTCCGCCTTCGTCGCCTTTCGAAATCTTTGTGACCACCTCATAGCTCTTTCATTAGTTTGGATTCTGTTATGGGTGCAGTATGAATTGCCATCTCCATCACGAGGTGGTGCCAGTCGAAGCTGACCCCGTGATTGAGCTCTACAATAAGCGCCACTTTCGTTGCGATTGTCCGACGAAGAAACTCGAAGGTACGGTTACTTTTCGGCTATGCTGGGATTCGATCATTGTGAACTTAGAAGGACCTTCTATGTTAATATTCGGTCTTTTTCATCTTAGGTTGCTGTCAACTTCATCAAGGAATCGAGGAGGATAACGACGAGAATAAATACGGACCCAACTTCCGAGGTATCATCTTTTCCACTCCGTTGTCATCCTCGCTTCGTAGTGACCGGTTTCCAGGAAAATACTGCTGGTGCGGTGAAGAATATAAGCCATCTGAGGATGTGATGTTACAATGCTTCGTCTGTTACGATTGGTTTCACGATCGCTGTATCAAAGAGGTGCGCCATCTCATCTCTTCTCAGTTTTCGCCTCATGCTAATTTTCTTCGCTCGTAGAAATTTCAAGGTGTGGTGTTTGAGGAAGGCGACTTTGTTTACGTGTGCCGAGATTGCTCTGGAAAATACGAATTCCTCCGAAAATACCCCGACCTTTTCGCCAAGGAAGATCTTGGTGCCACGCAGCCAGCGCCGTTGGAGGCTCAGGGAGCAGACAGTTCGGCTACCAGGAACCCGATTGCAGATGTGACACCAGCGAGTCAAGGAACCCAACAAGAAGCATCTCAGAACCCTGGTGAATGCAAAATCAGAGATAAAGGTCTGCTCTTTCTCCCTTTGGTATCCTCTCTTTGCATTTGGGGGTTATCCTCGGTCTCCTGATCTCTAGTGGCGAGCCCGGTGAGCGACCTCTTCTTCGTGGAAGGCTTCCAGGAGGACCTCTGTCGCTGTCCGAAGTGCCTTGATACCTACTACTTGAAGGTGAATTCGTTCGTGTTCAAATGTTTGTACTTGTCTTTCTAATCTTTTTGCTGGAGGACGTGATGTTCCTTGTTGAAGCGGAAGCCCCTTTACCTGTTCCCGCGCCCTCCCTGCCTGTCCAAAACTCGTACTTCGTCGTAGAACCTTTCGCTATCAAGTTGCGTTCGATTCACGTTTGTGTGTGTGTGTGTCAGGGTCTTTCCTGCCATGAGGGCTGGTACCGCGGTAACCGTGCATCAACCCACAGCAGACGTGGTCATGACCGACGCCGTCATCCAGGTCCGCTTATGTCCACTCTGCGCTTCTCAATTCCCTTGATCATTTTTTTGTAGAATGAGGTTGCGATCCGAATGGCGACTTTCAAGCGGAAGTTTCAAGAAATTCTCGTGGAGGCGTCCAAGGAAGGCCGCGCCGTCACCACCGCCGACGTGGAGCGACTCAAACGTGAACTCAATATTGGCCAAGGAGGGAGCAAAGAGGATGATGGGAATGAAAGGAAATCCAAGAAGCCTCGTTATGAGTAGATTGTCTTCGCTTGCAACAATAAATCGTTTGGATTGTTGGTTAAAATCCCCTCTTGTCGGCTAGGCCGACTCAGAGTGCTACTGGTTCACAATCTGATCATATCCTTCTAATAATACAAACGACCACTGGCGATCATCGCAAGATGAGGTCGGCAGCGTGAGCGAGATACTCCTCGTCCTTCTCCCAATGGTCGCCATGGATGGGCTCCACGATCAACCTGTGGAGACCAGGATTAGCGAGGAGGCAAAAATACTCATGGTGGCGATGTGAGTACCAGTGATCGCCTTGACGTTCAAATGCAGCAATGGCGGCGTAAGGGAGCTTGGGGAGCGGCATCTGTAGCCAAGTCTCGTGCGTCTCCGAAAACATTTGGCCGTGTGAGACGACCAAGATGCACTCCTAGCACAATAAATATGGCTCTGCAATGATAACCAACGCACAGGAATGACTAGAATCGAACATTCTCGTGCTCGCAGCTTTTATGGAACAAGGTAGAGAGCATGCGCGTGTTCACATCTTTCGCCAATTCAGGATTCTTCACTTCTTTGATAAACGATCGTTCAGGGAAGTAATCGCGAGTAACCTAAGCAAAATATGAGGGGAAGAGCAAGGAGAGAGCAGTGGGGGTCAGCCGACCTTCGGGAACTGAGCGCAAATCTGCTCAATGTCGATGACGGTATGAAGAGGTTCGACAAGACCTAAACAAATATAAAATAGATTCATTCCTTTTAAATCGAGAACGGTCGGAGAGTCGACAATTGACAAATGCGCAAAATGGAGGGAATCAGAGGTACCTGGGGTCCACCGAGAGCAAACGTACTCTGCCGCTCCCAGCTCCACATTAATTGGCAAATCGAGAACATTCGCAACTAGAAAGAGATTACTAAAAAGAAAACTATAATGTATTTATCTGTTAACTTAAATATTATATTACTATTATTAATATTAGAAAATATAACAAAAAAGAAAGGGGAGGAAGAGCCCAATGGACCTTCGGTAGCGGTCTGAAGGCACCGGGTCATCGGCGAGCAGTAAATGGCCGAGAATTTGATTCCCTAAGTGATAATGAAGGTAAGTCGCAGATTATAAATCTGATGTTTTCGGGAACCGAAGACTCCGAACAAAAAGAGAATGGATCCCCGACGCTCGCGCCAAGCTCCAGCTCGACCTCGAGGAACTGGCAGCGCACCGTCACTCGCATATTCAAGACGATTTACACCATAGAACAATACTTTGAGTATATTAATACATCATATATATTAAGGAGTGAAAGGGCGAGGGGGCGAGGCAGTAATTGGGGGGTGGGGGGACCTCAAGCACAGAACATAAAGGGCCTCTATGTCTTCAAAATGTCCCAAATAGAACATCAAAACGATCTCAATATAATTACCTTGAGCTTAAAGTACTCTCCAGCCTTGCGGGCCTGGATGTGGCCGCCTTTGGTCAGTGGGGGATCATATTGTTTGGAGGCGGTGGCGGCCCATGTCTTGTCGACGTGATCGATGCGCTCGCCATGTCGCAATATCCACACTTGGGTGCCCTTGGGCGCGGAAGGTGACGGAGTGGTCATTTCACGCGGAACTCAAAGAAGGAATGAATCTCGACGCAGAAGGTGGCAGGCTAGGAACCTAGGGTTCCTACTACCGACCCTTCAGGCACTCTTCGGGTCGCAATTCGCCGACTTCGGTCATTCTTCCTGACAAGATCCCCTCGAGCTGGGCTCTTTTTTATTATTTATAATATTTCCTTAGAGTTTTGCTTGAGATATCTCTGCCAAGTCCGTTGGCAATCGTCTTGCGGAGCCTCTTCGGTGCGTTTCCACCTCTGACTTTCCGTTCTTCGATCGACCTGTCTCGAGGACCTTCCTTCCGCCAATCACTAATTCCATAATATAGGATATTAAATGGAGGTATTGAACGATGTGGCGGGAGTGGCGCTGTTGGCGACAGCGGCAGTGACAGTGTTCATCGGCGCCTCGAGGACGCTCGCCGTCGATCGCGCCTTCCTCGCCGACGACCTCGATCGTACCCCACTCCCCATTCCCGCTCGCTCCCTCCTGTCGGTCTAACTATTGGCTTAATCAATAATATTCCCGTATTTGAGATATTTTGAAAGAGAATTATGAAGTGGTGGTGGTCGACGAGGTGGCTGCGTTGGTGGTAGTGGTGGGGATGGTGGTGCAGTGAAAGTGGCTCTCGTGGACTGTCGGTTTCTCACCTGCACTCGTCGCCTTCCTTATGATTTTCATCTTGGTAAGAGATGACGATTACGAGTCGATCGGCGCTGCTCTTCCCCGTGATGGCGTCTCTGGTGCTACTCGCCTTCTTCTACTTCTTCCAGATCGTGTCGGCGCTGATGCTGCTCATGACCGTTGTCTCCGCTTTCTCTGCTCTCGGATTCGCTTTCCTTCCCTTATATTCAATGCTCTTTCCAACCTTAGAAACGGTATCTTGTTCGTACGATCTCCTTCTTCCCCCTCATCCTCCCATTGAGTTCTCTAACATCTATACTCCTACTTTCTTAGAATCCCATGTTGTGGGAAAGCTTCGGCGATGGCGGTTATAGTTTCCCTCTCCTCGCTGGCGGTCCTCATTGGTTGGATCTGGACTGGCTCGACCTTCCTCCATAATGGCACGAAACTATCATATATTATTGATTTGCCCTGGTCCTCTCTCACCCATTATGCTAGCGATTGGCGCGTCGATGTGCATCTTGATGATCAGGTAGGACAATCTTCCTCGCTGACCAATCGTAATACTAATATAATATAATACTATTATATTAGCTTGATGCGATTGCCAAGTTTGAAGATCGCAGCGATTTCTCTCATGGCACTTTTCGTCTACGACATTTTCTGGGTCTTCTTCTCGCAGCGGTTTTTTGGAGAGAACGTCATGGTCGTCGTTGCCACTAAGGAATCCGATAACGTTTTCGATCAGGTTCGAATCTTTCTCTATCTCTAATTGAAGTCTGTTATTTCATATATTATTCACTAATTGTATTTTGGTTCAGTTGGCGACCAAGGTGGGCATGGAATCGATGGTCGATAAAATCCACCTCCCCAATAAGCTCCTCTTTGGTTCTCACGTGCTCGGCCTTGGCGATATTGTATCTCACCACTTTGCCATCGCTTTCCTCTTTACTATTTCATTTATTTCATTTAATTAGGTCCTTCCAGGGCTCTTTGTGGCCTTTGCAAAGCGCTTTGACGAGTACGGCCCCTCTGGAGTGCGCGGCGGTTATTTCCGCGCGACCTACTTGGGCTACGTCGTTGGCCTCCTTGTTACTTTCTACGTATCATTTACTTACAAGTACCTCGTATTTTTCATTCTTGTTACTCCGAGTGGCCTAATGATTGGGATTTAGAGCGGCACAGCCCGCGCTATTATACCTTGTGCCCGCCATCCTCGTGCCCTTCATCGTTATGGCATGGAGGAACGGTGAGCTTGTCGCGGTGTGGGAAGGTCAGTTGCGGAAGCCAAAGCCGATCGTTGAGGCGGAGAGCGTCTGATCCTGCATCACCGTGTGAGTCTCCTTCCACCCCTGTCGTTGGGTGCCATACGGACAGTCGGGATCCGTCATGGACAGAGTCTGAAAAGAACGCCAAATGAAGACTCACATCAACTAAAATCGGCTTCCATCGGAATAAATAAATTGAGTCTCTGTAATTCCTGGGGGCCACCGCAGGTAATGTTCAACAGGGTCGGTCGCCATCGTCGCTTGCGGTCTTCCGACGATTCAAAGAGCGAACGCTTCGCTTATGTCTGCCCACCCTCAGCGCCTGCAATCCCTTGCATAAATTTGAAGAAGTATCTGTCGTTTTCCGAGAGCCGCGCACCCACGGGAGCAACCTGAAGAGCGCACGCAACAAGGTCCGAGGGGATCTGCCGTCATCCGTCGGTTAGCCCAGGCAAACGCGGATTAAGCCTCGCCCCGTCGTTGCCTGGTTGCCCAATTCATTCTCTTTTCTCTCTTCGCAGCATGGAGTTCAGCCTTCGTTCAGGTTCGGCTGCGGCTCAAGGCCGTCGCGAAACCATGGAGGACGCGCACATCCATTTGGACAGCGTTACTGAGACCTTGCCCGAGCTCGCCCACGACACCTTCAAGCAGGTTTCCTTCTACGGCGTCTATGACGGCCACGGTGGTGTACGATATCTCGTTTTCATCAGAGCGCGCGTGGTGTGGTAGCCGAGCATTGGTCCCTTTGTCCCCTTGATCGACCTCGTCGAGCCACCGCTGTCTCTTCCCCGAGCGCCCGTCTCGCTGGCACCCTACATCTGGTGTCGTGGATTCCGTGTAATATTTTTTAATTTTCCGTCGGCAGCTCGGCAATCAGAGCGCTTGTCCTTTGCTTTTTTCCGACCTGCTGCTGCTAACTTCCTCCTTCGGCTCCTTCTTTTAATGCGTTTGACCCTTCAAGAATGGACCTCTCCGTGCCTTTTTCCATATGATTTCGAACATTTTGCTGTTTTCAGTCTTGGTTTGCGTGTTTTTAAGGCGTCGCTTTGTTGAGTGATAACTTTGCAATGTCTAATTAGGAGTCTCGAATTCCCTTCCTTCCTTCTCTGCTCGACTATCGATTATTCTTCACCCACGTGTGGATTTATTCATGTTTTCACCTTTTTTTGTTGATGAAGCATGCGTATATATAGCTAAGAGACACAGAGAGCCCCATGATGGGGTTGTGTTGATTTATCGCCCCGCGATGATGTCATATCCTAGTGATGAGAGAGAGGAGAGGGGTCCTGTGTTCTCTATCATTCTTTTTGTATATCTTCGCCGCGTTAACATCGAGTGATTTCTTCTTATATCAATCGTTTCCTTTTAGACGACCTCGGCGGAGCTTGTGGAGAAATTGCTTCACCGGAACATCCTCTCGACGAACGCTTACAAGGGTGGCGACGTCCCTGCCGCTTTGACCGAGGGTTTCTTGTCGTACGAATCTCGCTTCAAATTGTGTATAGAAGGGAGTGATAGAAATATTGATGAGAAAACCCGAATGGATCACCAACTGGAGAACAATATTCATTGCCAAACATCTTTACAAAAAAATCGTCGGTCCTGCAATCGCTCCAGCCTTACGTCTATCTTGTTGCAGCACCGATCGCGCTATTGTCGACCAGGCCAATGAGCAAGGCTGGATGAATGGATCAACTGCGGTGGTCGGCGTTGTTGCCGATCGGAAGCTCTACATTGGAAACATTGGCGATTCCGAGGCCATCCTCATTGAAATGAAGTACGACGCGCTCCTGCTCTCACTTTCTCTCTCATTCGTTGAATTCATTCTCTTTTTTTCTATTACAAAGAGATGGGAAGGCAAACCCGATCAACTTGACCACTCCACACAAGGCGTCTGACCCCATTGAGAAGGAGCGCATCGAGAAGCTTGGTGGCCACGTCTTTTTTGGTCGCGTCTTTGGTGCTCTCGCCGTCTCGCGCGCTTTTGGCGATTCACGGTATGAAGCTGTCCTTGTCGCGATGTTTCTCATCCTATGGTTTCACTTCTTGCGTGTCGTTTCACTGCCTGCATGATGTTTCGCTTCCGTGTGTGGCGTTTGCGTGCTGTCTCGTTACTCGCTCAGTATTTGCATACGTAGCTACAAGCAGCCCAAGACTTCTCAGAACTTCGTCACGGCTGAGCCTGCCTTGAAACAGTTTGACCTCAGCTCGGATTACAAGTTCGCCATTTCTCGGCAATTTATGCGGCCCCTTTTCTGATTTTTCTGAATTAGATTCATCGTTTTCGCTTGCGACGGCTTGTGGGACGTGATGACCCATCAAGTTGCCGCTGATATCGTCCATACGCTGTACAATGAGGGCCGCAATCCTGAGGTGCAATCCCTCCTCTGGTTTTTGTGTAGATCACATTTAAACATTTGGTCATTTTCCTGTTGTTTTATTAGGAGGTAGCTCAGCTGCTGGTCCAGGAGGCTTTGAGGAAGCGGACTGAGGACAACGTCACTGTCATCGTCGTGTATATCAACTGGAACACCGAGAGCGTAAATCATCCTTCAATTGTTGTTGGTATTGATTCAAGCGATTTTCATTCCCGTGTTTAGTCAAGCTCCGATAGCGACGAGGATGAAGTGGAAGGAGCAGGAATGGGAGAGGAGGCGCAGGGAACTGCCCCGACTCAAGAGCTTCCCGCGGACACTCCAAATCAAGAAGAGTCGACGAAGCCCGAGGAGCCGCAACCACAACCGTCGCTTTAGACGGACAGTATCATCTAGATATCATGCTGATTCATGGTGGGGTTATTGACAGTGGCTCCTGAAATATGACCTCTCGTCGGATGTTGCCTCTGGCTCATTATGTTATCGAGCTAATTTATTTCAAAAAGCAGATCAGATGAATCCAATCTACTCGTCAGTGACGACGACGGAATGATCGAGGCCGCATGCAATCTTCTTCACTTTCTTATCCTTGAAGAATCTAAGAGAGAGAATCAGACGAGGTCAGACCAATCGAGCTGAGGTCATGAAGTACCGTATGGAAGTTGGCGAATAGAGATCATTTTCGCTATCATGTCCGAGGCGGCCGCTACGGCCGAGGCCCCAGCTATAAACGACTCCATCCGCTAAAATAACAAAAGAATGAAAATTCCAGAAAAAGAAATCAGAGACCACAAGGAGAGTCGCACAACTAAGGGCAAGATGATGTCCGCCCTTTGCAGCAATTTGAACGATGTCCTTATCGCTCAGCACCTGGATGAAGAAGAGATTCAACAAAATGAACAGTCAAATATGGCACAGGCAGAGCCTCGTACCTCAATCAGTTTTGGGACGGGCTCGTCGGTTTCATCGCCGTGACCGAGGCGACCGTTACCGCCTAGACCCCAGCTGTACACGGTTCCCTCATCTAGACAATGAGGACATCAACATTGGCCAATCTGGATACGAACGAATGATATCGAGCATACCAGTCAGGCCAAGAACGGAAACACCGCCGAGGGCGAGGTCTTTGAACTTGAGGCCTTTGTGGGAGACAAGGACGGGCGTAAGCTTCACGTCCCGCTCAACGTTGCCAAACTGCCACATCTCACCCAAGCCCCACGCATAGTAATCGCCATCCTCTACAAAGCGGTGATAAATTTCATTGATCATCGAAAGGAGGAAGGCGGCTCGTTGTTACCAGTGAGGGCCATGGAGTAGTCGAGGCCAGCAAAGACCCGAACGAGTTTCTTTTTGAAGCCTTCCACCTCCGTAGGAACGGCAACGTCATCAGTGTCGTGGCCCACGCCAAGCTGTCCTTCGCGATTGAATCCCCATGTGTAGACCTCACCGCTAGCTGCGAAAGAATCGATTGAATATAAAATGTGCAAAGCGGTTGAAATGAAATGAGAATGACGATGACATACCAGTGAGACAGATGGAGTGGTCGAAGCCACACGCAATGTCCACGACCTTCTTGCCAAAGAGGCTCTCAATCCGTTGTGGCATATCCCTCGCACGCGCTTCCATGACACCATCGCCAAGTTGACCAAACTCACAGCCACCAGCGGAGAAGAGCTGGCCGGAATCTAGAAAAGAAAAATACAAATAAATCAACAACGAAGTCAAATAACAGCGGGCTGCTGCGTACCTGTGAGCATCAATGAATGCGTTCGACCCGCGGCGACCTTCACCAATTTTACAGAGTCTGAATGAAAATACCAGTGAGAATAGGAAATGAGATCCAATATGCTTCATCTCTATGTCACTGAAGAATAATATGAAATGATAATGCCACAGCAAAGCTTTTTCGATGTCACGAAGGACCACAAAATAAATTTAACAATAATAAGAGCAATCTCCGGGTCAAAGAGCGATACCTAAAGTGTACATCCACTCTGGGGAGAAAGAGTTCTTTGATCGCATGTTGGGAATGCCAAGTTGACCAAAATCGTGGCTGCCCCAACCAAATCCCAGACCATCCTCTACAGAGAAGAAAACGACATCGATTCAACAGGATGCGACAGGACACCGTTCATTCCTCTTCAATCACCTCGATTCCTCGTAAAATAAACGAAAAATGAAATATATAAATAAAGAATAAATCATAATTTGTACCGGTGGCCATGAGCGTGTGCATCCAGCCGCAGCTGACGTGACGAACCTTGTGCGTCGAGAAGTCGGGCACAAGCGTCGGCACCAAGAGCTTCTCTTCGGGCTCATAGCTCATTCCCATGGAACATCCAAACTTGTAGACTTTATCCTAGATAAATGGAGATGTATATAAATATCGGGCATTTTCTCTTCCAATAAAACCATCAGAGGAGGGAGCGAGGAAGGATTGCTCGAGGCCGAGCTCGACGCGCGACGGTGAGTTCATCCAATTGACCCGTTTCCAATGGGAATATTCAAAACATTTACAAAATTTTGATTTTAGAAAATAATATCAAAATGGATGAACCAATAGGGCCGAAAGAGGAGGGGGGGGGGGGGGGAACCTGGGGCGAATGCGGGGCCGAGAAGGCCGGGGAGGACAAAGAAGAGCGCTGCCGGGCCCCAGAAACAACCCC
>Ga0154020_10005578_pt1 | contig 14808 bp, 14 predicted proteins | sample Klosneuvirus_201_FD_109709 | JGI IMG/M metagenome (GOLD analysis project Ga0154020, IMG submission 109709) | Active sludge microbial communities from wastewater, Klosterneuburg, Austria - Klosneuvirus_20160825_MG | ecosystem: Engineered > WWTP > Aerobic digester > Activated sludge | place...
AGTCGCGCATCACACACGCTGACCGCCGCGCAGGGCTGAAAGCCCTGCGCGGCGGTCAGCGTGTCAGAGATGAATCGCCCGAAGACAAATACCGCGCACTCGACAAATACGGCCGCGACCTGACCGACCTCGCGCGGCGCGGCAAACTCGATCCCGTGATTGGCCGCGACGACGAAATCCGCCGCGTCCTGCAAGTCCTGACACGCCGCACGAAGAACAACCCCGTGCTGATCGGCGAACCCGGTGTCGGCAAAACCGCCATCGCTGAGGGACTCGCGCAGCGCATCGTTGCCGGAGACGTGCCCGAAAATCTCAAGAACAAGCGCGTCGTCGCGCTCGATTTGGGCAGCTTGGTTGCCGGTGCGAAGTATCGCGGCGAATTTGAAGAGCGTCTGAAAGCCGTCTTGAAAGAGGTGATCGGAGCGGAGGGCAATATCATCCTCTTCATTGACGAAATGCACCAGTTGGTCGGAGCAGGCAAAACCGACGGCGCGATGGATGCGTCGAACTTGCTGAAGCCCGCGCTCGCCAGAGGCGAACTTCACGCGGTCGGCGCAACCACGATTGACGAATATCGCAAACACATCGAGAAGGATGCCGCGCTCGAGCGCCGATTCCAACCCATCATGGTCTTGGAGCCGTCGGTTGAGGACATGATCTCGATCCTGCGCGGCCTGAAAGAGAAATACGAAGTCCATCACGGCGTGCGCATTACCGACGCCGCACTCATTGCCGCCGCGCAGCTTGCCGACCGTTACATCACTGACCGCTTCATGCCCGACAAGGCGATTGACCTGATTGATGAAGCCGCGTCGAAATTGCGCTTGGAAATCGACTCGATGCCCGATGAGATTGACGCGCTTGTGCGCAAAATCCGCCAATTGGAAATAGAGAAGGTCGCCGTCGCAAGAGAGAAGGACGCAGCCTCAAAGGAGCGTTTGAGCACGATTGACGAAGAGCTGACGAAGCTCAAAGCCGAAGAGAAAACACTGCGTCTGCAATGGGAGCAAGAGAAGAAGGTCATCCAGCAGAGCCGCCAAATCAAGGAGCAAATAGAGCAAGCCAAACTCGAAGAGCAAAAAGCCGAGCGCATGGGCGACTTAGGCAAGGTCTCCGAGATTCGTTATGGATTGCTCAGAGAACTCGAGCGCAAACTTGAAAATGCTCAAGCTGAGATGGCCAAGCTGCAAAGCAGTCAATCGCTCCTGAAAGAAGAAGTCACCGAAGATGACATCGCGGATGTGGTCTCCAAGTGGACAGGCATTCCGGTCTCCAGAATGCTCGAAGGCGAGCGCGAGAAGCTTCTTCATATCGAAGAGCGTCTGCATAAACGCATCATCGGACAGGAAGTCGCGGTAAGTGCGGTTGCCTCAGCAATCCGCCGTGGTCGCTCCGGACTTTCCGAGGAGAGCAAACCGATTGGCAGTTTCCTGTTTTTAGGTCCCACCGGAGTGGGGAAGACCGAGCTTGCACGAGCCTTAAGCGAGTTCCTGTTCAACGACGAGCACGCGATGATCCGCATTGACATGTCCGAGTATCAGGAGCGTCACACGGTCTCGCGTTTGATCGGTGCGCCTCCGGGCTACGTCGGACACGAAGAAGGCGGACAACTCACCGAAGCCATACGCAGAAGACCCTACAGCGTGCTCCTGCTCGACGAAATAGAGAAAGCGCACCCCGACGTTTGGAACATCCTGCTGCAAGTACTCGATGACGGACGTTTGACCGACTCAAAAGGCCGCACTGTGGATTTCAAAAACACCATCGTCATCATGACCTCCAACATCGGCTCCGACATCATCAGCGCACATGCCGAGCGTCTCGAAAGCGAAAGTGGATACGAAGACGTCCGCAAAGACGTGCTTGAACTCCTGAAGCGTTCTATTCGCCCCGAGTTCTTGAACCGCATAGACGAAATACTGGTGTTCGGTCCATTGACAAGAGACGACCTGACTCGCATTCTTGACATCCAGATTGAGCGTGCCGCCAAGCGCCTCTTGAAACAAAGTATCGAACTGAAACTGACCCAGGAGGCCAAAGACCTGATCCTCGCCAATGGTTATGACCCGGTATTCGGAGCCAGACCCATGAAACGAGCAATCCAGACCCTTTTGCTGAACCCGCTCGCCGAGGCCATCCTGTCCGGATCTGTCCTTTCGGGTGGCCAAGTAGAGGCTCAAGCCAGCCACGGAGAAATCTCACTAACGGTCACCAACCGTGATGAACACCCCGAAATCGCCTGAGTTAGATTCCCGCAAGTTCAGGCCGGAAGTCGTTGATTTCCGGCCCATTTTTTTGTATATTGAATGCTTAGCTGGATGAAAACGTGCAATTTGCGAATCAAGACCAAGTCCAGCCCAGAACTTGCTATAGCATTACCCTATGGATAGAAAAATCAGAGTGTTAGTAGCCAAGCCCGGCTTGGACGGCCACGACCGCGGAGCCAAGGTAATGGCTGCAGCCCTGCGGGATGCCGGAATGGAGGTCATCTATACCGGCCTCCGCCAGACCCCTGAAATGATCGTTACCGCCGCCATGCAAGAGGACGTCGATGTTGTCGCCTTGTCCATCCTGTCCGGTGCTCATATGACGTTTTTCCCTGCCGTGAAGAAGCTGATGGATGAAAAGGGCATCGGCGATGTCTTGCTCACCGGTGGCGGAATTATCCCCAAGTCCGACATGGAAACCCTCGAAAAGCAGGGTGTTGGTAGATTATTTGGTCCCGGAACACCAACAACTGAACCCATTGAATACATCAAGCAGTGGGTCGGTCAACACCGGGCAGCGTAAGAACAGTTCATTCTCAACAATCCTTCATAAAGCATGTCCGGTCATAGTAAATGGGCGACAATCCGTCGCAAGAAAGAAAAGATTGACGCCGCACGCGGCAAAGTGTTCACCAAGCTGATTCGCGAAATTCAGATTGCTTCGCGAATGGGCGGATCGGACATTAACTCAAACCCGCGTTTGCGGACGGCGGTTGATGCTGCGAAAGCCGCCAACATGCCCGCAGCGAATCTTGAGAAAGCCATCAAGAAAGGCGCAGGTGAACTCGAAGGACAGGCGATGGAGGAAGTCGTCTATGAAGGATACGGTCCTGCCGGAGTTGCTATTCTAATTGAATGCGCAACCGATAACCGCAATCGAACTGTCGGCGAGATCCGCGCGATCTTTAACAGACGCGGCGGTTCCATGGCCGAAGCAGGTGCAGTGTCGTGGATGTTTGACCGTTTGGGCTATCTGACGCTCGATATCAATCAAGGTTCGGAAGACGAGATGATGGAAGTCGCGCTTGAAGCCGGAGCATCCGATGTCAAGAACGACGGCGAAGTCTGGGAAGTCTTCTGTGCTACGAGCGATCTATATGCCGTCAAAGCCGCGCTTGAAGCCAAAGGCAAGAAAGTTGATTCCGCTGAGTTGTCGTTCATTCCCAAGAACACGGTGAAAGTGGAAGATGTCGGCCCAGCCAAGACTGTATTGACGCTGATTGAGTTGCTTGAAGAGATCGACGATGCGCAAAATGTCTATTCGAATTACGAAATGGATGATGCGCTGATTGAAAGTTTGGCCTAATGCCACAGTCCGCTTCCGTCGAGATTATTCTCGGGATTGATCCCGGGCTAACTTGCACGGGCTGGGGTGTGGTCAGGAAGCAAGGTTCGAAACTCGTTTACGTTGACAGCGGAAAACTGCGGACGAAAGCATCTGAACCGATGGCCGAACGACTGAGTTATCTGTTCGGTGAAATTTCAGATGTGTGTCGAAAGCATAACGTATCACGCGGCGCTGTTGAAGCAGGGTACGTTGGAACCGGAGCGATGTCAGCTTTGAAACTTGGTCAAGCGCGCGCTTGCGCAGTGCTGGCTATTCAACAGACTACAGGCCGGGTGATGGATATCGCTCCTCGAGAAGTGAAGATGGCGGTCACCGGAAGCGGTGCAAGCTCCAAACAACAAGTGAGCTATATGGTTGGGCAGATGCTCGGAATCGAGTTTGATCGCGGCGAAGAAGATATTTCTGATGCACTCGCCATTGCAATTGCCGCAACCGCAGTCCGTGATGTCAAACTGTTGGCCGCTCGCGCATGATTGATCACGTTAGAGGCCGTTTGGTAGGCAAATCTCCGGCGGAAGCAATCATCGATGTAAACGGCGTCGCGTTTTCGGCGCGGATATCTTTGACAACGTATGACAAGCTTCCTTCAGTTGGATCCGAAGCGCAAATCTGGACAAGACTGTTCGTTCGCGAAGAACAATTTGAACTATTCGGATTTGCGTCGCGTGATGAACGTTGGGTCTTTGAAGAATTGATTTCGATTAGTGGTGTCGGCCCGAAGCTCGCGCTGACTTTGCTTTCAGGCATGCCCGCCAATGACGTACGTGAAACGATCGCTGCAGGTGATGCCGCAAGATTGAAAGCCGTTCGGGGCATTGGTGCGAAAATCGCGGATCGAATTGTTTTAGAGCTTGGCAAGAAGTTCGCAGGATCAACAACCGAATGGCCCGTGTCCACTGCAACGACCGGCGCTCCAGCAATTATTCAGGCACGATTGGCCTTGCAGTCTCTCGGCTTATCATCGGCTGAAATTGAGAAAAGTATAGATGCCGCGCGGGCGCAGAATATCGAAGACGTTGAAGAGATTATCAAATTCGCCCTACGTAAGAGCTAAATGCCGCGACTAATTGAACCCGTTCTGCAAGAAGACGAACAAATCGTTGAACAAAGTCTGAGGCCGTCAAGCTTCAGCGAGTTCGTCGGACAGCAGCGCGTCAAAGAGCAGCTTTCAGTATTCTTGCAAGCAGCACGCGAGCGCGGCGAAGCACTTGATCATTGCTTGTTCTACGGCCCCCCGGGATTGGGAAAAACCACGCTTTCGCACATTATCGCGAAAGAGATGGGCACGCAAGTCCGCGTGACGACTGGCCCTGTATTGGAACGACCGGCTGATCTTGCAGGATTGTTGACAAACTTGCAGCATAGCGATATTCTTTTCGTGGATGAAATTCACCGTTTAAGTTCGACCGTTGAAGAGTATCTGTATCCGGCTATGGAAGATTTTCGGCTGGATATTCTGATCGACAAAGGCGCTGCCGCACGCACATTGCAATTGAACCTGAATAGGTTCACGCTCGTCGGCGCAACGACTCGCGCTGGACTGCTGTCTTCACCGTTGCGGTCGCGGTTTGGCGTTACGTTGCGGCTTGATTACTACACAGCCGAAGAGCTTGTCGAAATCTTACGCCGAACCGCTCAACTGCTTGGCGTTGTTTGTACGGAAGACGGTCTGCGTGAAATTGCATCGCGTTCTCGAGGAACTCCTCGCGTTGCAAATAGACTATTGAGACGCGTGCGCGATGTGGCTCAAGTGAACGGCGCGGACAAAGTGACGCCTGAGCTTGCTCATAAAGCTCTTCGGCTCTTGGAAATTGATGACTACGGTCTCGATGACCTCGACAAACGATTGATGCTTGCGCTTCTGGAGAAATTTCGTGGCGGCCCGGTTGGTTTGGGAACGCTTGCTGTGACGGTTGGAGAGGACGAAGGAACGCTGGAAGAACTTTGCGAACCTTATCTTATCCGCCAAGGATTTTTGGAACGGACATCTCGTGGCAGACAAGCCACGATTAGAGCTTTTGAACATTTCGGCGTGCGGCGAAATTCCGCCGATCAAACTCGCCTACTGTAATTTGACCACGCATGCTTGGCACTTGCAACATTCGAACTAAGGACCACCAATGCCCGTAACGTCCGCTGTCTATGAACCCCGGGGTGTGCAGACGATTCCGCGACTTTCCGACTTCAAGTACAATCTGCCCGAAAAACTGATCGCACAAACTCCGCTTGAGCGTCGCGATATGTCGCGCATGCTTGTTGTGGATCGTGAGACCAAAGATTTTCGAGACGAATCTTTTGCCGATATCGGCAATTACTTGGACAAAGGCGACGTCGTCGTCGTGAACTCCACACGCGTCTTTCCGGCGCGTCTGTTCGGCTACAAGGAAAAGACGGAAGCCGAGATTGAAGTATTTCTGTTGCGTAAGCTAACGGAAGAGCTTTGGGAAGTCTTGGTTAAGCCTGCGCGCAAAGTTCGCACCGGCAATAACATCATTATCGGTGATGAAGTCGTGTGTGAAGTCATTGACAACACCACCAGTGGTGGCCGTGTCGTGCGGTTCCACTACGAGGGTGACTTTGCCGCTTTAGTCGAAAAGTATGGCAAGCCGCCGTTGCCACCGTATATTCGCCGTGAGCCAACGCCTGATGACAAAGAACGATATCAGACGATCTTCGCCGACGAATCCGGAGCAGTTGCCGCGCCGACAGCCGGTCTCCATTTCACCAAAGAAATGGTCACCAAGCTGAAGAAGAAAGGCATTGAGTTTGTTCCGCTTGTGTTGCACGTTGGACTTGGCACGTTCCGTCCCGTTCAAGTGGAAGATTTGTCGCGCCATCGTATGGATTCAGAATATTACGATGTGAATCAAGCGGCAGTAGATAAGGTCAATGGAGCCATCGAGCGCGGCAATCGCGTGATCGCAATTGGAACATCTGTTACACGTACGCTTGAGACTGTTGCGAATTTCAGCGGGGGCATCAAACCGCAAAGTGGCTGGACCGATAAGTTCATCTATCCGCCCTATCACTTCAAAGTTGTGGATCGTTTGTTGACGAACTTCCATCTCCCTGGGTCCACGCTGCTCATGCTCGTGTCCGCATTCAGCGACCGCGAGTTTATCATGAAAGCTTATCGTCACGCCGTTAAAGAGAAGTACCGCTTCTATAGCTACGGCGATTGCATGCTCATCATTTGAGTTACGCACTCCTGATTCCCGCAGCGGGCAGGGGGGAGCGGCTCGGCGAACCGATGCCCAAAGCGTTGGTTCAAATCAATGGTAAGCCGCTCATTTGGTGGGCGGTCAATGCATTTGCGAATGATGATAGATTGGCTGAGATTATCATTGCGACGTCTGCTGAGATTGAAATTGAGATCGGTGATACGTTTCGTGGGCATGAGTTGAGATCAAAAATTCGACTAATGCGAGGCGGAGCAACTCGGCAGGATTCCGTTGGCAATGCACTTGCTGCTATATCAAGCAATATAGATTCAATTCTCGTGCATGATGCGGCCAGACCGTTGTTAAAGCGATTTGTAATTGATAACGTGCTTGATGGATTACGGGACAACGTAGCTGCCGTTCCGGGTGTTGCAGTTACCGATACAATCAAGCGAGTAGAATCGAATATGATCGTTCGAGAAACACTGAAACGCGAGGAACTCTTTGCAGTGCAAACTCCGCAAGGAATTCGTATCGATGTGTTTCGCAGAGCGCATGCACTTGCACGTAAGCAGCGCGTCCAATGCACGGACGACGTTGCGCTGATTGAGTACTTTCAGTTGGGAACCGTAAAGCTTGTTTCCGGCGATCCAAATAATTTGAAAGTCACACACCCCTACGAGATTCCACGCGCCGAAGCTCTTTTGCGCGAATCCGAACTTCCCTGAACCTTTCTTGCCTCCGGGTTTGCAGTATTCAGCTGTAAGCCCGTTTTCTTCTATTAAGAAATATGAGTGTTCCGTTTCGAGTTGGAATCGGAGTTGACGCCCACCGCTTTGTCAGTGGACGTCCGCTCGTGCTCGGCGGTGTCACGATTCCGTTCCCTATGGGACTTGAAGCTCATTCGGATGGCGATGTGCTCACACATGCCGTTATGGATGCTTTACTCGGTGCGGCGGGAGTTGGTGACAAGGGAAAACTATTTCCGCCGACGGATCCAAAGTACAAGGATGCGCGTTCGATGGATTTGCTTCACGTTGCGATGAAGGCTGTGATGGAAGCCGGGTTTGACATTGGGAATGTAGATGTGAGTGTGATGTGCGAAGAGCCGCGCATCGGGCCGTATCGCGAGGAAATGCGTGATGCGGTCGCAACGGCTTTAGGGATCGAGATTGACGCCGTGTCGATTAAGGGAACGACTCTCGAGGGCATGGGCTTTACAGGTAGAAAAGAGGGCATCGCAGCGCTTGCTACGGTGCTGATTATCAGGCAGGAATGACAAAAGAAATTCGCACGCGATTCGCTCCCAGTCCGACGGGCTATTTGCACGTCGGAGGTTTGCGTTCCGCATTGTACAACTATTTATTCGCGCGAAAAATGGGCGGGAAGCTGCTCTTGCGTGTAGAAGATACGGATCGCACTCGCTTGGTTGAAGGCGCAATTGAGAACTTCATCGAAGTTTTTGATTGGCTCGGTATTCATTTTGATGAAAGCCCTGTGGTCGGTGGCCCGCATGCTCCTTATGTGCAGTCTGAACGGTTAAACCTTTACACCGAGGCAACAAAAACGCTCGCCGAAAAAGGTCACGCGTATGTTTGCTTTTGCACTTTGGAGAGATTAGAGCAAGTTCGAGCCGATCAGCAGGCACGCAGTCTTCCGCCAATGTATGACCGCCATTGCCGAAATCTCCCTAAAGACGAAGTTGATGCGCGCATTGCCGCAGGCGAGCCGTATGTATGGCGCATGGCTGTACCAGACAACGAAGTTGTCGAGGTGCATGACATCATTCGTGGTGACGTGAATTTTGAGACTTCGACGATTGATGACCAAGTTCTGATGAAAAGCGATGGATACCCGACTTATCATCTCGCGAATGTAGTTGATGATCATGACATGCGGATTTCGCATGTGATTCGCGGTGAAGAATGGTTGCCATCAACGCCAAAGCACGTTTTGTTATATCGCTTTTTCGGTTGGGAACCGCCTCAATTCGCCCATTTGCCGTTGCTGCTTAATCCCGACCGTTCTAAAATGTCAAAGCGTTCTGGCGATGTTGCTGTTGAAGCCTATCGCGACAAAGGAATTTTGCCGAACGCACTTTTGAACTTTGTAGCTTTGTTGGGTTGGCATCCGCAAGACGAGCGCGAGTTTTTTACGTTGCAAGAGCTTGTGCACGAATTTTCGCTCGAGCGTGTGAATAAAGCAGGTGCCGTGTTTGATCAGGCCAAACTGCAGTGGATGAATACGGAGTATTTGGCCAGACTCGACCATGATGAAATGTGGGATGGTGTTGCACCGTACTTGCCGTCCGAGCTTCTTACGGAATCTGCAGCTCGCGTACGCTATGCTGTCATCAGTTTACGGCCCGGGGCAGAGTCTTTTCAGGATTTAGCCACAAAAGTTGTGGAGGCATTTGCACCTGCTAACATTTCTAATGAAAGTTGGGATGAAGCACAACTTTCATTTGTCGGTGAAGTTGCCGATGTGCTTTCGACTTTGCCTGCGGGAAAATGGAATGATTTCGAAGCCTTGATGGCCGAGTTCAAGTCCGCTGCCAATGCTGCCGGAGCAAAGCACGGGCTGAAAGGCAAAGGCATTTGGATGACGCTACGCATGGCGCTGACAGGCCGTGAGCATGGACCAGAACTTGGGCGTTTAGTCGGGATATGGGGGCGCGAAAGCACCTTGAACCGCTTGCATACCGCTATTGCCACAAAGTTATCTCAAGAACAACCGTCATGAAAGTTTTGGTTCTCTGCGGCGGCGCGTCATCTGAGCGAGTAGTTTCAATGGCGTCTGGTGACGCAGTGGCAAAATGGGTTGCCGCGCTCGGTCACGAGGTGGTAAAGTACGATCCGGAGCGAACAGGCGAGTTATTCAATGCTGATGAGACAATTGCTCCACCTGCAATTGGACTCGATGCACCAACGCTGAAAAGTGCGAGCGAATTTGAGCCTCGCGTTGTGCGCGGGCTTCTGGACGTATTAGAACGCGAGCGTGTTGAATTGGTTTTCCCGATTTTGCATGGTGGCTACGGCGAGAATGGAACGCTTCAGAGCTTTCTCGAATGGGTCGGCATGCCTTATACCGGCAGCGGGCCGCTGAGTTGTGCTGCGGCTATGCATAAACCGACTGCAAAGACCTTGATGCACTCTGCCGGAGTTCCACTTGCGCGAGGGTTTGAAGTAAGCGAAAACGAGCTTAGCAAAGTAGATGAAATTAAGCAGCGCATCACCAGCGAATTTGGTTATCCTGCAATTGTTAAACCTCAAAACGGAGGTTCGACGGTTGGCCTTACAGTTTTGCAATCCGAGGCAAATCTCTCGCAGGCATTAGACTCTATTCGTGAGCAGCACGACGGTGCCTTAATTGAACAACTGTTTTCAGGTCGTGAAATCGCCGCGACGGTAATTGATGGCGTCGCGTTTCCACTAATCGAGATTCGGCCTAAACAAGGAATCTATAACTACGCAAACAAATACACTGCTGGTCGCACCGAGTACATTTGTCCGGCAGAGTTAACTACTGGAATGACCGAAGCAATTCAAAAATCCGCTGTGGATGTCTTCCGTTCGTTAAATGCGCGTGGTTTCGCTCGCGTAGATTTTCTGGCTAACGGAAATGAGTTCATTTGCCTTGAACTGAATTCTCTCCCGGGCATGACCGCAACATCGTTGGTTCCCAAAGCCGCGAAAGCGTATGGCTGGACTGCAGAAGAATTGATTGCCAAGATTTTAGATACTGCATGGTTACCTTCTGAAATGGTAGGCGCATGAGTCTTTTGCGCAAGGTGATTGGGTGACGGAAAAACGCGTGAAACTGACTAACGACGAGCGCTTCATGATGATGGCGCTCAAAGAGGCTGAAAAGGGCGCTGGTCACGTTAGCCCAAATCCGCTGGTTGGTGCCATTGCGGTTAAGGATGGGAAGGTTCTTGCGAAAGCGTATCATAAGAAATATGGTGATATGCACGCTGAGATCGCGCTACTGAAAAAACTTTCGCGTGAGCAAGCAATCGACGCGACGATCTATGTCAACTTGGAACCGTGCTGTCATGTTGGTAAGACCGCTCCCTGCACGCCCGCTCTGATTGAAGCCGGAGTTCGCCGTGTTGTTATCGCGCAGCAAGATCCCAATCCGCTCGTCAATGGGAAGGGAATGATGCAGCTTTCAGAGGCAGGGATTGAAGTTACGCATGGTGTTTGTGAAGCTGCGGCACGCCGTTTGAATGCGGCATTTACCACCTTTATTACAAAGGGCCGCCCGTGGATTCTGCTCAAGATTGCGCAGAGCATGGACGGTAGAATCGCGCTAAACAATGGCAATTCGCGTTGGATAACCGGCGGAGAGTCGCGTATTGAAGTACACCGCCTGCGTGCGAAACTTGATGCCTTATTTGTCGGCGTTCAAACGATCATTGATGACGATCCGGAATTGAATGTACGCCACACAAAAGGCCGCAACCCTGTGCGCATTATTGCAGATTCGAAGTTGCGCATTCCAGAAGATGCGCGCGTCTTGAAACATAAGGATCAAAAGAAAACCTGGCTGCTGATTACGGACGACGTTGACGCAGAAAAGGTCAAACGAATAAAAAAACTCGGTGTGCAGTTAATTTCGTGTCGAGCAGCAGCAAATGGCCGCGTCGAGATGAAGCACGCTATGAATGAGATTGCACTGCGTGACGTAGCATCTATTTTAGTTGAGGGCGGGGGAACCGTTCATGCTGCATTGCTGGCGGACGGACTTTGGGACGAAATGATTATAGCCGTCGCACCGATGTTAATCGGAGCCGATGGACGCCCCAGCGTGGGCGAATTATCCTTGCAAACACTTGCAGATGCGCCGCGCGTGACGCCGTATAAGCAAGCTATGTTTGAAGAGGATCACTGGTATTATTTGGAGAGATATGTTCACGGGAATAGTTGAGACCGTTGGCAGAGTCGCTGAGATTCACGACGGCAAAGAGTTTCGCAAAATTCGGATTATCGGACCTGATTGGATTGCTGACATGAACGTCGGCGCAAGTTTGGCCATCAACGGCTGCTGCACGACGTCGATCAACGCAAATGACGCAGGCTTCACCTGCGAATTGATGCGGATTACACTTGAAAAGACATCATTGGGCACACTTGAGATTGACAGCGAAGTCAATCTAGAGCGCCCACTGAAATTTGGAGCCGAACTTGGCGGCCATCTCGTGCAAGGCCACGTAGACGGGATGGGCTTGGTAAAGTCTGTCGAGCAAGATGGCGACAATCGAATCTACGAGTTTGAATTGCCCGCCGAACTAATGCGGTATGTTGTTCATACAGGTTCGGTTGCAGTGGACGGAGTATCGCTGACGGCTGCGGAAGTGCGTGAAACTTCTGTTGTCATCGGAATCATTCCTCACACCTATAAGAACACGGTGTTCCATAATTATAAAGTCGGCGACCAGGTCAACATTGAAGTTGACATGGTTGGAAAATACATCGAGAAACTGCTGCCTGAAAAATTTCGCGCGAAGTGACACAAGAAAAGACATGAGCAACAATAATCACAAGCACGGTTTCCTTGATCCATTTGAAGACGGCTTGCGTGACATTGCCGCCGGGAAAATGGTCATTGTCGTAGATGATGAAGACCGCGAGAACGAAGGCGATCTTGTCATGGCCAGCTCGTTTGTCACTCCCGAAGCTATCAATTTCATGGCCACTCACGGGCGGGGAATGATCTGCATTTGCCTTACTTCTGATCGCTGTGCTGAGTTGAACCTACGCCAGCAGGTTTCCGATAATACAGCAAAACTTGGCACGGCATTCACCGAGTCCGTTGACTACTTGCACGGCACGACAACCGGAATTTCTGCATTCGATCGTGCTAAGACGATTCGCGCCATGATCGACCCTGCTACAATGCCTACCGATCTTGGTCGCCCCGGTCATATACACCCGTTGCGCGCGAATCCCGATGGGGTACTTGCTCGTCCCGGCCAAACTGAAGCAACTGTTGATCTTGCGCGCTTAGCGGGATTGTATCCCTCAGGCGTGTTGTGTGAGGTCATGGGAGATGATGGCCGCATGCTTCGCGGAGACGCGTTGCGCTCATACGCTGATCATCATGGATTGAAAATCATTTCAGTCGAGCAAGTTGCGATTCACCGTGCGCAGAATGAAGCCTTTATGGCCGAGCGTGTCCGCGTGCCGTTTCCTAACAAGTTTGGCAAGTTTACGCTCGTTCATTTTGTTGATACAATAAAGAACGAAGACCACCTTGCAGTTGTCAAGGAGCCGCTCGACTTGAGCAAGCCTGTATTGGTACGCGCACATTCCGAGTGTCTCACTGGCGATGTGTTTGGAAGCGCTCGCTGTGACTGCGGCGCTCAGCTTGAATCGGCACTCAGAAGAATGGAAACTGAAGGCTCCGGCGTCCTCGTTTATCTTCGTCAAGAAGGTCGCGGTATAGGGTTAGCTGCGAAATTGCAAGCGTACAAATTGCAAGACAGCGGACTTGACACTGTTGAAGCCAATTTGAAACTTGGATTCAAGGCCGACTTGCGCGGCTACGCGGCATGTGCTCAAATTTTGAAACAGCTTGGCATTAAGCAAGTCAGGTTAATTACGAACAACCCTGCCAAGGTATCTGATTTACAAAAGTACGGAATTGAAATCATAGAACGTGTGCCCGCATCGAGCGAGCCAACAAATAACAACAGAAAATATCTCGCGGCCAAACGCGACAAACTTGGTCACCTGATAGAATTGAAGTAGGGAGGGGTTCCTGCTCAGGAAAATCGTCATCACAAACTGGCTGCTTGTGAGCTGCTTGCTCATGAGTTGCCGCGATAAGGACAATGGTTGCGATGATTGCGGCCAACTTACGCCACCATATGGCATCATTGCCAGCGCGGTAGGAGGTGAGTTGGCCTTTTTTGATTTGGTGGATTTACAACCCATTCGCTCCGAAACTCTCGCAGGCTGGGCAACGGCCTGCGAGATAGTTCCCGCCGGCGGTCGTTTGGTCGCAACCGATAATGACGCGGGTGCGCTGACCGTCTTGACTATTCCCGAGATGGAGAGATTGGAACTTATCTCAATTGGCGGAACGCCTGTTGATGTTCGCGTCGCGCGAAATTCTCAGACGGCACATTTGTTAACGCACAATTCGCGATACTATCGAATTTCACTGAACTCTGTTGAGGTTGACACTATTGATACGGGGCTTGAACCGCGTCGCCTTAAGATGCGGCCAGGTGATCACTGGGCGTGGATTACATGTCCCGGAGACAGTACTGTACGAGTAATCAAAGAGCAGGGCTTCTTTGAGGAGATGCGGGTGGCCTTCGCCGGGCCGTGTACAGATGTTGAGTTTTCGCCTAATGGAGTATTTGCGTATTGCGCGCTGCCCGGCAGCGATCAACTCATGGTTTTGGAGGCGCAAAACGGCGAAAGAGTAGATTCGTTTGCTATGCCCGGAACGGTTGTTGACTTAGGTATTTCGACTGAGGGAAGATATATCATGTCCGTTGACTCAAATCATGGCGTCAGCCGTGTGATCGATGTCTTTGATGGAGTCTCACAGGACATTCAATGCGGCACAAGTGCGATTCGTGTGCGTTATTCGAGCGCGAGTCAGGCATTCTTTGTGGTGTGCCCACGACAGAATATGGTATTGCGTGTGAACCCCTACTCTGTTCCGCCTGCGGTTACAGATACAATTTTTGTCGATCCGATTCCGCAATGTTTGGCATTTCTGGAGTGACTGATTGAAGATTGTCTTGCAGCGTGTCACAGAAGCGCGAGTCGAAGTCGATGGACGTGTCGTCGGCGAAATTCAGCACGGCCTCATGATTTTGTTGGGTATTGCTCAAGGTGATACATCGACGGATATTGAGTGGGGCGCAAACAAGATTTGTGAGCTTAGAATATTCTCCGATGTGGACGGTAAATTAAATTTGAGTCTGGATGATGTCGGCGGTTCGGTCTTGGTGGTCAGCCAATTCACACTCTTGGGTGACGCTCAGAAAGGGAGGCGGCCAAGTTTCATAACA
>Ga0154020_10005579_pt1 | contig 14808 bp, 17 predicted proteins | sample Klosneuvirus_201_FD_109709 | JGI IMG/M metagenome (GOLD analysis project Ga0154020, IMG submission 109709) | Active sludge microbial communities from wastewater, Klosterneuburg, Austria - Klosneuvirus_20160825_MG | ecosystem: Engineered > WWTP > Aerobic digester > Activated sludge | place...
ATCGCTGGGAGTTGGATCGCCGCTGGGATGGTTGTGCAGCACCAGAATGCAGTTGGCCGCATCACGAATGGCCGGACGAAACACTTCTCGCGGATGCACGAGGCTGTTCCGCAGAGTGCCGACTGTGATCTGGTGACAATCAATCGGCTGGTTCTTGGTACTCAGCGTCACAACCCAGAATTCTTCCTGCTTACTCTCGCGAGCCAATCGACCAAACTGATTGCGACAGAACAGAATCGCCGACGCCGGACTACTGATTCGAGCCTCGGTGTCGTATTCGCTCTGCAACTCCGCAATCCGCAGCCCAATCTCCACTCCCGCCATCAATCGCTGTACGGCATCAGCAGTCATCCGACCGCAGATCTCCCGGATCTCCGCTTCGCCAGCATCCGCCAGTTTCTTCAGACCCAGTTTTTCCACCAGCCGATGAGCATCCGCATAAGCCGCCGCCCCGCGCCTCCCGGTTGCCATCGCGATCAGCTCAGCAGGTGAGCGATTCAACAGCGTTCTGTTCATACTGAAAATCCTCCGCAAACAGACCGCCCTTGTCCGGGGCAGTCGTGACAAGTCACAACCACCCTCGCACGCTGCGAAGGCAAAAAGAAAGCTCCGCCTCAAAGTCACCTGAAAGTCAGATGAACCAGAAGCGGAGCTAAATTTGGGGTCCTGCCCGCCGTTGGATGGCTAAGAGTTCCCTTCAGGTAATAGTGACACCGATTGGCGGGAAATTTAGGTCAAGCCTGTGTTCTGCCGTTCTGTTGCGCTGCGCGAAGGGCAGCAACTGAGTTGTGGATCCGCCCAACGGGAAAGGGCAGTGGCATTGGGCGTGCTCGGCATCCTGCCAGCGATTTTCTCTGACGATTCTTGATGAAAACCGTTACGCCATGGCCGGACGCCAAACTGCTCCGGCCTGGGCGACCGACGCGCGCTGGGGACAGCGTGTCTCACGACAGCGACCGATGTAACAGGAGCAGCAAACTCTGCTTCGTGCGCTCCGTGGCGTGGCATGATGAGTATTGCGGTGGAATCGCTTTTCTAATAGGAAAGATGCAACCAGAAAAATGCCAGGAAGTACTTCAATCTCAAGAGATGCCCATCGGCGGAACATTGCGCGGAACATATCAGGATGGTATTGAGCTCTTTGTCGCGTCGCCATTTGTGGGTCATTGCCGCACTTATTCAGCAGGGTCATCTTCGTCCTATTTCGACTTTGCCGATGGCCTGCCTGTGTCCGTCGCCGGTTTTCGTCATTTCCTATCCTGAAGTCCGTCACCCTTGCCAATGGGCTCAAAGACATGGGACCGGTGCGTCAGGAGATTTGGTGTAGAGCCCTTCAGCGGTTTGCTATGCAGCTTCCCGGCACGTCCGCAAGGCTGTTCAGCGGTCTGTTCCCGGTTCAAACAGAATCTCCGATTCCGGCAGGCTCCAGCGAAGTTCCGCCACACCGCAGGACGTGATACCGGTCCGACGCACATCCAGATGCACGAGTCCCGTCATCTTGGAAAAATAGAAGCACGCCCCATCGTCGATCTGTGTGCCAGCCACCTCCAGGCGTTTAAGTGTCTTGATTCTGCTAACGGCTCGACACCCGCTCGGCAACAGATTCGTGTCATTGAGCATGAGAGTTTCAAGTTGGCCAATCTGAGTCAGTAGATTCAGGTCTACAGCGCGTCCACCGACAAGCGTGCCTGACAGGTCGAGAGTACGGAGCCAGGTCCAGCCTTCCATCTCAACAATGTATCCACTGCCGAAAGCCCGTGACCACGCGAAACTGAGGTTCTCGGGCCCGCGCGCTGCAGTTCTCAAATAGCGGCCTTCTCGCATGTAAACGAGTAACTCAGCGGCCTGGTGAGCAACCTCATCGAGTGAAGCACACTCATCGATCGGCGTATCGGCAGCGATGGTAGCCATCGTTACGAGTCGTTCGGTGGCGCGCGGTCGAACGTGATCCCTGACCCATTCAACGCGTCCCATCGCCGCTTTACAGGCCGGGCTTCGTGGGCAGGTCCTCTGGAACACTCTGTCCAGCGCCTGGCCAATGACCATAGTTCGGACGGGCGCATTTTCGGCAAGTCGCTGAAAACAAGCGAAGTCGCGGTGAAGGAATTCCTCGCCAAGATGGACGGCGAAGTTTTCCTCGTTATTGACAAAGGCTCGGTCGCGAGCGTGATAGCCGAATTTCTCCAGTTCCTCTGCCAGGCGAAACATCTCGCTTTCCAGCGGGCATCGGTACTTCACAAGGTGTGCCCACTCGTGTGTCAGACTGCTTCGTAAATCGCTCGTGCGCTCGCACCGATAGAACGCTACATCACCCGATGGAAACGCAGCCGCCAGGACGACCATACTGGGATCACCTGACATTCGGCGATGTTCCTTCTCCGCCGGACAGGGATGATTGAATAACCGCAGACGCTGAATCAGACTGCTGTCGGGAATGCAGTCGAGCGCCGCGACAAAATGTTCCGGCAACGCACGTGTCAACATGCCTATCGTCGGCAGGGGCGAATCCAGCTTGCTGGCCCCAGCCTCAATCTCCAGTCGGACCTGGCACGCCAGGTCCAGCTCGATGGCGTAATCCTCCGGGACGATGATTACCGTCGCGTGTCCATCGACCTCATAGATGCGATCCGGATGGACCTGCTCGCCCCAATCCTGCAACGAGTCTCCCACCGGCGAATGGCCTGTGTCAGAAGATGTTGATTCTGGCAACGTGGCATGTGCGACGTGCTTTCCCTGGACCCGCAGACGTTTTCTGAGGTCGGCCAAGGATTGGTCTTCCGCCTCGAAAATGATCGATTCGAGATGAGTCTCGATGCCCTGGCGAAGCGATTCAGATTTGTTTACGTGACGACGGGCAACTTTTCCCAAATGAATCAGGAACTCGACGCTGATCGGATGCGGCAGTACGCTGACTTCACAGCACCACTGCTGGTGCTGGAGTTCGTCGGCCGTTGAGTGCCGCGGTGGATCGTTCGATGAAATCCGCGTGACTTCAGTGTGCAGACGGATGACCCCGCTGGATTCAATGAAGCAAAGCATAGAGTTCCGGTCATAGCCAAAGTTGTTCCCAAAGTGGGGTTCGAGGCAATGGCAACCATAGAGCCGTCCGACCTCTGCGTCTCGATCGACAAGTAGTGAAATCTCCGAGTCGTAGCGATTGAGGAAATCATCTGCCGCCGCTGCGGGGTACTCATCGCGAGAGACAACCACGATACGAGTCTTCGCTCGCAGGAAGTCGTCGTACCTGTCGGCAAGCGCCAAGAGGTTCGCAGTCACCTCATTCAGAATGCGAAAGAATCCGCTGGCAAAATACAACAGCACGCTCCCCTTTGACCGAAAATCCTGCAGCTGGAAATTACCGCCTGGATACGTGGGAATCGCGAAGTCAGGAGCGAGGCTGCCTGGCGGCAATTCACTGTACGAACGGCCTGGTGACGTCATCGTGTTTTCCCTTCGCAAGGTCTCGTTGAACTCTTATTCAGGACAGGCCACTGACCTTACAGCCGTCTCGCACGGAATGACCGGCACCGAGCTGAATCAGCCTCACACGGGCCGTGATCAAAGGAAGCGGTAAACTTAGCCAAACTCCTCGTGATACAGCTCATGGGCACGGTCGGCAAACTTCATCACATCGGCCCAGTCGTTGGATGCTCCGTGATTCCGATGCTTTCCGCCGAGATAGGAACACAAATAGTGCGATCCGCCTCCGATCACAGTGGCCAGGTCGTTTTCTTCTGCCGTGACGTAGAAAAGCATGATGCCGTCCTGACCGCGAAACTCCATGACGTAAGCGTAGTGAATCGTCCCGGCGAATTCGACGTCGGTCAGCAGAACCATTGAGCCGTCGCGACAGGGCGTTTCCGTCATTACTCGTGCGGAAAGGACGGCTGGTCGGTACATCCGGCAACTCGTTGGTGTGGGATTTTGAGGGGAACCGTCAGAATTCAGATCTCAGATGGATGTCCGGCGGCATCAACTATTTCGTGATCAGTCACGCCCGAGCCCAGATCCGGTAGATGGAATGATACTGATTTTCGACCATGAACCCAAAAGCCAGCGGCCAGGCGTCAATTCGCGGCCGGAGTTTGCTCGGTTCCTGATCGTCCGCGATTTGCCAGGTCGCTGAAGAATTGATTCGATTCCTCGCGGATTCTTTCATCCAAATAGTCGCCGCCATCATCTGACGGCACCGGCGGCGGGTCTGGAAAATACCACTCGCTGATGGCCGCCCCAATGACTGAAATGCTCACCATCACAACGATGCACAGCAAAGCCTCTGCGAACCAGCTTTTCTCAGTGTTATTCTTCGTAATCTCCGACATGACTTCACCCTCTTCCCAAAGACTGTTTTGCATTCCGGCCGCCTTCAAATGGACGGACTTCTATCCCTCTTAGCGATGTCGCCACGTTGTTGGGGGTGGCGTTTCTTAAAAAAATGTTCATGGCAACGGAGGTCGCACTTTTGTTACAAGACACGTAGCGTTTCAACACGTCCACTTTCCGTGTTGCGATCGTCCTAATGCCCGAACCACATTCGGCCACGGTCATGTTGCAATGGTTGCTGGACCGCCTGGCAAATGGCGATATAACGGCCCGCGATGCTTCGGTCATCAATCTCGTGAACGACATAGCGTCGCTGCCTGAGCAACAAGCGGAAGCAAACTGGTAGAGGCCAGGAGGTTCGGCACATACCGAGATCGCTGCCTTTCTGGGCATTCACCATCACACCGTGGATGGGCAGCCAGCCCCACTTTTACATGCTTTAGTTCTTCGAGTTGTGTTGGCATTGTCCATCAATAGAGAATTGCGGCAAATAGGACTCAATCATTGCCGAGAACCGGATGATGTCTTTGTACTCTAAACTGGCGAGCGCAAACATGGAGATGTTCCCGTGAACGATATTACACTGACCAATATGCGTCCTCCGTTGCACGCGTTTTCTGAGCGATTGAACGAGCATGGTCAGGGCACCTCTCGTATCGCACGACCAAGACCGGACGCCGAAATTCCATTCCAAAACGAGTATGATTTTCAAGAACGCGGTCTCGAATACGTGGACGTACCCGTGCGCAGGTATCAGGTGGAAGATTGCGAAACGGTGATTGTCGTGCCGGAAGAGTACGCGGCACAGCTTGATCAAGTGCGGCGTCTGAGAATTTCGGCCGAGGGCAATGTTCCATCTGGTACTCCCGGAGAGATCGATCCCTGCCTATTGCAGCGTGTATTGCCAGAAGAAATCATTCCACTCATCAAAGCGATGCCTGACCCAAGCATGATTCAAGAGGTGTTCCTGCTGAACCAGAACAGTGCCGACGACATCTGGCACAGGCAAATCTTAAAGAATCTGCAATTTGAGTCATCCTTCAGTGCAGTGGACGGACGGATTACACTCTTCAAATGCGACTGGAGTCGCTACTTGTTCGACGATCTCGCCCGTGCTTGGGCGCTGTGCGTTTCGCAGGTGGATCAGTGGCATGTGCGAGTGTTCGGGTTGGCTTCGGAGATGGAATCGCATGGATTCAATGGGAGCACTCAAACCAGCGTTAAGAATCAATGGGCGCACGACTATGGAGAAGGGTTGCTGAGCGCGAATCAGTTTCTGTTCACCGATTTTGCACTCCGTCAGCCGATCCGCGCTACCGTGTTAGGCCTTGCTTTGCGAAATTCGCTCGAAAGTGCCAATCCTCCGAGTACTCTTCACGCGGAATGGCAATCGCGGCTCGAACACATTGAGACCGAGATTCGCCCGGTGGGCATCGAAAAGCTCGTGCAAATGGTCTCTGACAATGCGGGCCAAACCAGCGGGAACGTTGCAGCAAAACTGCTCGTGTACCTGGGAGAAGCGGCTCGACTGAACAACATTCCGCAGCTAACCATGCTCAATCTGGCCGGGGAGTCCTTGGGAAATCCATTTCTGGCAGGACTCTCGGGAAACAAACATCTCAAAAGCTTGGATCTTCGCGGTTTGCGTTATTTGAGCGACTTCAGCTTTCTTGCGACGCTTCCTAACCTGGAAATATTGAACTTAGCCGGTACGAGGGCCCGCAATAGCTCGATGGAACATCTGAAGCAGGTGCAAGTGAGGGAACTGAACCTGTCCTATACAGAGATCGAAGAAGGGGCGCTTGTCTGTCTGTACGAAAACACGAATCTGCAAGTGGTCAATTTGTCAAATACAAAGATTGATCCGGCCTACATTCACATGCTTCAGGAACGCCGTCGCAACTTGAAAATTATTTTCTAGAAATACTCCTGCCCATTGATACGTTCGACTTGCCCGAAATCTCAGCGCACTTCGTCCAGGGCTGCGACGAAGTGCCTGGTTACTCGCGAAACACCTGGGCGGGTTCCGGCAAGCGAGAATCAATACGGTTTGCCCTCGCTTCAATTGCCATTTTTACCCGGCAGACCAGATCCAACGCGATCGAATAGTCCTCAGGTACGCTTAAGGCAGTACAGTGAATTCCTTCAACACAAAACGTCATGATTAAGAATCAACGAAGTGGCTATCACCGCTTAACTGCAAAGAGATCGATGAGGACAACATTGCCCTGATGGATTCCCAGGTTGCCTGCGTCAATGTCTGTCATTCGGTATCCGAGTGATCTCACTCGGTCACAAAATGCATATAGCTGTAATCTGGTGACTGGAGTTTCGACAGGTGGCTGCACGTAGTAGAATATTCTATCTGTCAGAATTGTCCGCCGTGTCTGCATGCTGCGTGTTTTCAAGCCTTTTAAGGCGTGACGCGGGGGCCGCAGAGATTCTGCCCACCCCGATTGGATCGGCTGTAAATCGAACGGTCGTTTTCCAAAATCGTGAGGCAAACTCGCCTTATTCGTGACCTTCAGCACATTGCCATCTGCCAGTTCCAGGGCGATGCTGTCTCCTCCAACTCGAATGACGCGCCACGCGCGAAAGTTGGTGTTCGCAAACGCAGACACGCATGTGTCAATGCAATGCGGACATTCATCATCATCGCGAATCTCGCCGATCAACTCTGAGACCGACCGCAGGCCAATCACCGCCAGAGGATCAAGGAGAACAACCCGCCCCTGATAGATTCCAGGATGGCCTGACCCGGTGTCCACGAATCGATAGTCGAGTGACTGCAGAAGACTTTTAAAATCCCTCAACTGATCCGGGGACACAGGGACGTCAGCCCTGGGCTGGATCACATAGAGAATGTCCTGCTGTTGGTCGCGAGGCCATTGTCGCTTCTGCAGGAACGGCATATCAAATGAACGCAAACCCATCTCAGGAAGTAGTCGGTGTCTATTGGAAATCTTAAGAATTGTTCCATCAACCAATTCGAGCGCCGCCCAGTTCCTGCCGACACCAAGGAGCTGCGTCGCCTGATATTTCGTCCGCGCAAACTCCTTCGCATACAGTCCGACATTATGATGAGGTGATACACAGTGATCGGCGAATTCCTGTAACAATGCGGACACGGGACGTGCCGTTTGAGGCAATTGCCGTTCACTCATCAGCGATGTCTCCCCTGGAGTCCAGACCGGCGGGATAACCGTTGCGACGTGTCTGATTTGTTGAACGCTGGCCCATTCTCGAAACGGCCCCAGAAGGAATTGAGCATAATCCACACAGCGGCCGGTACCCCGACGAATGCTTTCGATCATGTCCTCCTCAATACTGCGAAATTCAGCCTGAGAGAGTGTGCGGAAGTGCCAGTCGTCTTCCATGCAAACGACGCTGTACGGGAGGATGTCGAATCTCTCTGTGAATCGCGGACAATCCGATACCGCCATGTAGGTGCGACCACAACTTTGCAGGAGACCTTCAATCAGGAACCATGACAGATGCATGGCATCTTGATTCCGGCACTCCATCTGTATGGATCCGGCGGAATAGTGCAAATCGATCATCTCGACAAGTTCATGATCTCGCAAGCCATAAAGTCCGGGCCCATACTCTGAGGTCAGTTGAAACGGCAACAAGTCCGGAAAGCCAATTGTCACGCGACTCAACATCTTCGGGTGCAGCACGGCTTCCACTTGCGGTCGATTCATTCGTTCACCGGGACCAGTCTTCAGCAAACTCAGCACAAATTGCCATGGTGCCGAATGGCGGTCGAACACTTGCAGGTGCGGGTTGTTCGAATCTGTCAGGCTTTCCGCGTCGATCGGCGCCGGACCGAATCCGGCAAGAACAAAATGCAGAATCGCTCCCATGGAATAATAGTCACTCTCTTTTGTGGCTCCCAGGCCGCTGAGTACTTCGGGTGACGCAAACTCCCGAACTCCCGCAGGCAACTGGTCCAGCAGGGAGTTTTGTCCGGATCGACTCCACGGACGTCCATTCGTCGATTCCATCCACCAAAGATCGGAGACAAGCAGCACTCCGTCGTCCACCTTCAGCGTCGCCGGGGACAGTGCCCCGTGGACGAATCCATTGCGGTGAAGCCGGTCCACTCGTTGAAACAGCGTGGCGGCGATCGACCAGAAACTTTCCTCGTCGGGCGATTGAAATTCCGCTTCTGCTGCCAAAGATACCAATGATCGAGCACTCGGTCGCAGATCGCAGACTGCTACAAACCGAAAGTCTCCGATCCAATCTGTGGCAAATACGTGAGAGATCCCACGAAGCCTGATCGTATCGGTGAGGCGACTGATATTGTCGCATCTGGAATCCATAGCAGGATCGAGAACTTCAACGATCTCGGCCACGCCTTCGAAAATTGGCTGCCCAGGCTCCTGTTCCAGCATTTGAACTGACCAGCGATGCCCGAATAATCCGGGCCCCAGATCGGCACAGACTTGCATGCCGATTTTTTCGAGTCTGAATCCGCTGCTGATGCCATTCATTGGATTATGGTTTCGAACGGGACTGTAAGTGGTAACGTATGGCGAGTTCTTCGCTTTTTTTCATTCCGCAACGCGAGGCAACTTTGAACGCAATTCGTCCCGCACCTCCATCAAAATCCGGCCAGCCCAGTCATCGCCCATGCCGTCCGCACCGATGCCCCAATAGGCATCTAATGCGGTATCCTCGACGATTTTTGCGTCTCCGGTCGCCAGGAGAAATTCTCGTAATCGCAAGTGTTGTGAGAACTTCGCCATGTCTGCTTGCCGCATCACATCGAGACGAATCGCGGCCCAGTCTTCGCGAACATTTTGGTTATGAGCACGGAACCACGATTGACCCGAGTGCCGTTTGGGGCCATCGGGCTCGGCACCCAGCCGTTTCGCATGTCCGGCATGCGCGCAGGCCCTGATCGCCTCCCGAAATCCCGGGTCGAGCGACTTTCGGGACTGGTAATAGTGCTCAGCGGTTGGCCACGATTCGTCCCCAATCACGATCTCCGCAGGATGAAAATGCGACAGAAAGAAAAACGTGTCGCGATCTCGGGCGAAGAACAGGATCCGACCATCCGCAGGGATCGTGATGGTTTCCGGAAGTTCGCGAAGTTGTGTTGATGTTTGTCGAGTCATTTTCCTGATCCATGCCTTCGTCAGCGGCAAGGCCTTTCTGTATCGGACGGAGGCAATCGATTCACTGGCGACGACAACGACAAAGTTTTCCTGAATCTCGCTCATTGGATCAAAATCAACATCAAGACGGCTCGAATCCACTCAACTTGCTCGTCTTGATATATCGAGCCGTCGATTGAGATTGTCCGTACTCGGGATTCGATAGTGATCTCCGATGTCTTGCGCGTGATCGACCGTACTTTGTCGGCGGAGATTTCCTGATGGCTGGCTCGCCCCAACCTCGTCGTAGTCACGCGGATGCTGTTGGGGTCGGCTTCAATCGTCGTTTGGCAGGGGACGATGCCTTGTCCGGTTGCCAGCAGGATAACGCCGACGAATAACGCCGGCACGGCCGCTGCTCCGACGCTGCCGCTCTCAAGCAAGACGTACACCAGAAAGCCACCCCCAAAGACTGACAAGGTGAGCCAGGCGATCAGACATCCCAGACCCTTTCCGGGGAATCGAAACGTCACCTGCCTGTCGCTGAGGTCGTGATCGATGGCCCGTTGTCCGGCGGGTCGTTCAGGAAACTTCACCACAATTTTTGCCCTGCAGAAAGGTTTTTTCTTACGCTTTCCTTCAAACTCAACCCAATTGCATGGGATGGATATCGAACGGGCGGAAACTGAGTGCGGTCTATAAAATCGATATTCATGAGCCGAGCAACGTCTTCCGCCAAATACTTGATCTCTTTGAATTCGCCGACTTCGCGCACCAAACGAACGTGCCCAGATGGGCGTGACAATTCCAAATACGAAGTAGGTTCGAGTTCTCCGGAACTCCGTTTGCGGAATTCGGCCGAGAAGACAACGGCATTGAAATCCTGCGAAGGGTATGTTGTCGAAAACATTGGCCAGAACGGACCCGACCGGGCCGTGACATTGGCCCTGGCATTGTCGATCTTAAAAGCAGTTCGCCAGAACAGGTGACTAGAGAATCCCAAAAACGAAACGATACACACGAGAAAAACGATCAACATCATAGCCACTTCCGGCGCATTGCCTTCCCGAATTGCCCGTATCAGGTAGACTGTGGGAATCAACTGACCCACACCACTCACCAGAAAGATTGGCACGTAGAGAAACCAAGTCCAGGGCGTAGGAGGAAAATGAACGAGCGTACCTTCGCCGGGAATTCTTTGCAAAACATCGGACTTCCTCGCATCGGGCAAGATATCGATCGGCGAGGAAATGCCTTCGTCGAAGAAATTGTGCTGATCGGTCAATTCCAGCGGGGCGGCCTGCGGCAGAACAGAAGGTGAGCGCCTGAATACTTTGATCTTTTGATGCCAGAAATTCATTGGATGATCACTTTGCTGGAGTTGGCTAAAAGAGACAATATGCGACGGATCTCAAAGTCTACGGTTCCCTCCGCTGAGTTGTACCCACTGGGACGCTGAATCGATGCCTTATGCTCCGGGTCGAACCAACAGGCCACCCGCTTCATTCGACCCGGTTCTTCCCCCCTGACGAGTTGTTTTCGACGACGTCGATCCACTGGCTTTGCGTGCTACTTCGGTTGTTGGAGGTATCTCAGCTTCTGCAATGGACTGACCTTCGCAGTCAGACTGACCCTCCTGATCGAAGCGAGATCGATCAGGTCGTCCAGGGAGATTTGGGCATGCGAACACAACATGGATCACTCACTTCCGGAAAAGACGCATTTGACGACGCGGCCGCCGGTAGTTTGCTTGGCACAATCACTAAGAGCCGCGGCCCGCGCCTGATTGGCTGTTGAACCAAATCCTGCACCATAGCCGTCCTTGCCCACGGCGAGAGCGCAATAACAGTTTTTGGACCATGCCACGATTCTTGCGTCCGGCTCCTGGCAGACAGACAAAGCGGCACGGCGGGCAGATGCCTGTGACTCGTACGAATAAGAAGAGCCAAGGTTTCCCGATGCCGGTGAATAGGCGATGGCCGCATAATAATTCGTCTCAGATTCATGAACTCGTGAGTAGTTGACTCTGTCGCGGTCGGCTTGTTCTTGCAATTCCTGCATTCGGTTGATTCGGTCAGAGTAGTCATCCGCGCGAACAGCGGCTGTCACGCAGAGTGATGCTCCTAACACCAGCAACGATAATTGTTTCAATGACATTTTCACACCTTTCACTTTCAAATAAACCAACTTAACGTCGCACCAAAACCTTGTTCCGAAGCTCCTGATGTGGGACCTCTATTTCCAAAGCGATGCAAAGTCGTCGAAGGGGGTGAGAAAATGTCAAGAGAATTCGATCTGGCTGCGATTCGGTGGGCGGGATGCAGCTTCATCAGGGTTCTCCGCGAATTCTCAGAACCACCGGAGGTCACTATCGTTGATTACGTCGCGGCCGCAGTGGCCGTCGAAGCATGACTTATCACTTCAGAAAAAAAGGACGAAGATCATGGCACCCAGCGTCAGAAAAACACCGACGGGATTTTCTCGCTTCGGCGCGGCGACGAATAGCCCGTAGGACAACATGATCGCTATGCATCGGCAGACAAAACGACCCTTCCAGGGCATGCTTAACCCGACCATCTCGATATGATCGGGTATGAAACTCGTTCCCGCGAATATGAAAAGCAAGACGAGAAACAAAACAATATTGCGGGCAACAAGCGAGGAATCCTGTTTGGAGAACTCGGCGTCGGGAACTGCTGACGGTACGGCAACTGTTCGAAGTCGGCTGCTCTGGGTCTTCTTGTCACTCAACGGTCTGGTGTCAGCCGTTACGCCGCTCACCATTTCCATCGGCAGTACGAGAACTGGATTGAGATCGCTGGAAGCGGCAGGTTGGGGCTGTGGCGGATTGCCAGCCGCCACCGCTGTGTCAATTGGTGCGCCGCAGTGAGGGCATGCTGACGCTTTGTCGGATACTTTTCCCGTGCATTCCGGGCAATTCAACAGGGCCATGACAGACTCGTTTCATTCAGAAGGAATAGCGTACTGATGACTTATCAGTGACAGCCTCGTGTCAGTAAGCGGAATGGCGGTGATTCAGGGGGCAGAGAATCTCAAAGAATCCCCAGGATTCATGCACTCGTCCCTCAGCGTTCCAGCCCGCTGGCAAAATCACGGATTCGCTCCGGTCGGTTCGTGAAACTCCGGTTCAACGATCGCATCATCCTTCAAGGCCATCGCCTCATCGCGAAGCTTCCTCGTTAACCAGTCACCGAATGTATCACGGTGAACGGGTTCCGTTGCTTTGGGAATCGCGAACGAGTTGAAAAATCGGTTGGCGTCATCGGAAGCGACCGACTCTTTGGTGTCGATCGCCTTGACGCGGTATAGCCGGTTCCCTGAAAGGTAGACTTGTTCGCGTGAGAAAACCTGCGGACTCGACTGGATCAGGAAATAGCGCCCGGGAATGTTGTCCGTGTCCAGGGTGATCTCCCGCTCCTCGACAACCTTGTCCGTGGGCTTCAGATCGCCTTTCAGGAATGCCTGTAAGAGTCTCTGTGGTTCGATGCCTTTGACATCGGAATCCGGCCAATCGAAGTAGAAGATGAGATAGCCTGTGTCGGCACCAGTAGCAACCACGAACCTGTGGATTTTGAATTGGGCTTTGTCGGCGGGCCTGGTAAATTCCTCGACCACTTCCTGTGCTTTGCCGGGCATATCGGCGGTAAACCGTCCCGCCGCAGATGTCACAGTTTGAAACCTGTCTTTTGGGTACGCCGGAATCACCAGATTGGTCTGACGCAATTGTCCTTTGGAATTGAAACGTGCCAGCATTGTCTCGCCGCCACGGGGTTCGCCCTGGACATGGTAGTACGTGTCGGCCGCTGTGCGGGTTGATTCGCGAACGGCATAGACCACCGTCGGGATCATTTCAGGGCGATCAGATTTCACCGCTTCGCGGACGACATCCGGCATCTGGCCGAAGGAAATCTCGGTGCCCACCTCCGGTGAGTCAGCGTACGGCCTATACCACACATAAACGCGGCTCTGCTTCGAATTCAGTCCCATCAGAAGCCAACAGTCTTCGCTCATGCCAGTCTGAATGTCGATTCCGTTTTCTTCCTGAAACGCATGTTGCCAAATGACCTCGGGGGCGGTCTCATTCGCAAGTTCCCTGATCCCTTCGGGGACCGTCAACAGGTCAATTTTCTCCAGTTCGGCGGATTCACAGAGCGAAGTCAAGGCTCCAACGAAGCAAGCACAAATCAGCAAGCGATACATGACAGATCCCCTTGTTCACAGTTTGAGTTTCTTTTCGTTTGCGACGTCAAATACTGAGCCGCAGTCGGCAACATCGACTTACGGTGTTGGAGATTCGACGACGGCAACCTCTTCTGGCTGGCGAATCGGCTGGAACGACTGAAGAAAGAATTGAGCCGGGAGTTCGGCGGCCTCATCGCCGTCGATCTTCGCCCTCAGCGTATAGAGCCGTGTTCCATCCAGCAAGACTCGAACGGCGAAAACACGGCGTCCTGCGTGGTTCACAATGTGAAATTGACAGGCTGTTGAGACGGCATGGTCGAGCAGCGTGATGTCCGTTGCTGCGCCCTGTTCAGCGACCGCACAGGCGTTGGCCCATCCCCTGAGCCATTCGCCAGCTTCTGTTTCGCCACGGAGCTCCGGCGAAAGATCCTGAACATGGATCGTGTACTCTTGACCTTCACTTGGCACCGTCGAGCGGACTTTGAATGTCTGGGAAGCGTCGTCTACCAGTACGACGCTGGGTTCGCTGGGAAATGTGGCCTGAAAGCCAAGCCCCCGATTGAGATAGCTTGACCAACCTCGCGGGATCAACGGATTGTTCACATTCACCGGCCTGATCACTTCAGGATGCCGCTCATCCCAGGACTCAAACAATTTGGTCACACTCGCATGATATTCCTGCGGTTTGAGACCCCCGATGATTCGGCCGCATTCTGACATGCTGTCGGGTCTCACATCCAACAGGACGAAACTGGGAGCCCGGCTGATGTCCAGATCCGTCTTCAACTGGGCATAGTTGCCATGGTCATCCTCGTCTTTTGGGCGAGCCTCGACAAAGATCGCCTGATTCGCAAATCCGTCCAGTGTGCCGGTCTGCAACACTTCCTGCTCGAAGCGACGCCCCCAACACACTTCCTCGTCACAGTTGCAACTGAAGTAAACCACCAACGGTTTCTTCTCTCGCTGGGCCTGCAACCAACTCTCGTACAGATTGTGCGTCCAATTTATGTCATCGGCGGCCGACCACTCCGCCATGTTCAGGACACCAGCAACAGCCAACATCGCCACCACAACCGATTTCTGCAGATTCATGATCCATGCTCCTCACTGAGAATTGCGTCTGGCCGGACAATTTCCGACTTCACGCGACTGGGTTTCAACATGCCGGGTCACGCGA
>Ga0154020_10005580_pt1 | contig 14807 bp, 5 predicted proteins | sample Klosneuvirus_201_FD_109709 | JGI IMG/M metagenome (GOLD analysis project Ga0154020, IMG submission 109709) | Active sludge microbial communities from wastewater, Klosterneuburg, Austria - Klosneuvirus_20160825_MG | ecosystem: Engineered > WWTP > Aerobic digester > Activated sludge | place...
CGAATTCTGGATTCTGAATTCTCGATGCCCGATGGGGGACGTTTTCAGGGTTGGTTGGGACAGTTTCTCAGGACTTTACCAAGGAAACCACGTAGAATTATAACCTGAACTCGGTGCGAGACCCCTCCACCCTGGGCCCACCGGTCTGGAAATATCCCATCGTGTCCAGATTCAGTGCCCAACCTGCCCGCCCCAACCTGCCTCGACCCAATCCCCATGACTAACATCCCCTCAACTGCATCCGGGAAGCGTCCCGGAAAATCCCTGCGCCTGTTGCTCATTGGCGCTACGCTCGTCGCAGCCCAGTCGAGTCTTTCGGCTCAGACGAAACCGGCCCCCCAAGTCCCTCCAGCGGACCTCGCCACCAAAGATGAGACGATCGAAATGACGCCGTTCTTCGTCAACGAAGAGGACACCGGCTATCAGGCCACTTCGACGCTCGCCGGCACCCGATTGAAGACCGACCTCAAGGACATCGGTGCAGCCGTGTCTGTCGTCACGAACGAGATGATGAGCGATCTCGGGGCGGTGAATCTCGAAGACATTCTGGTATTTACCACGGGGACCGAGGTGGGCGGAATCTCCGGCAACTTCCTCGGCGATGGTCTCGATCGGAACGGCGACAACAACGAGTCGCGCACCAACCCCTCCGACAATAATCGAGTGCGCGGACTCGCGAGGGTGACCAATACCCGCGACTACTTCGTCACGGACATCCCGTTTAACCAGTATAACTCGAGCGCCCTGACCATCAGCCGTGGCCCCAATGCCATCCTCGCAGGAGCAGGTTCGCCCGGCGGAGTGATCGATCGCGGCCTGAAGACCGCGACGTTCAGGGATCGTAACGAGGTGACCGCACGCATCGGATCCAACGGTGCTCATCGTCAGACCCTCGACATCAACAAGGTCCTCATTCCCAACCGCCTGAGCGCGCGCCTCGTCCTCCTGAACGAGGAGTTGGAGTACAATCAGGAGCCGGCGACAATGAGCGATCAACGTCTGTACGGAGCGCTCACGTGGCGGATCCGCAAGGCGGAACGCGGCGGCTTCCTCGGAGACACGACGTTTCGCACCAACTATGAAACGGGCACGATTGAAGGTACCCCCCCGAACCCCCTTCCTCCGGTCAACGGCTTCGCGTCTTACTGGATAGATAATCAACCCCGGTTCAATGGGGTCACCAATGTTTACACGAACCAAACCGGGGCGGTCATCCCCGCGCCGTCCTTCACGCATGCCAACGCGTTTTTCAAGAACTACACCGTCTTCTACAGCGAACCGGACCAACTGAACGCTCAGATTGGCTACTCGAACCCCGGCTTCCAAAATGTCCAGGGCATGCAGGGAACCATCCTCGCCGTTCCCCGCTCGATCGTCCCAGTCAACCGTACCTACCAAGCAACCAATTCGCTGCGCGGAGGCCTGAACAACATCACTCTGGTCCGCATGACCGAGGCGGACCGGGCGATCTTCGATTTTCGCGAGAACCTGCTCACGGGTTCATTCGACTTCGTAAAGCACAAGTTTCGCGCGAACAATCTGCGCTTGGAGCAGCTCTTTTGGGACGGAAAGGCCGGCGTCGAGCTCGCCGTCGATTATCAAAACTACAAACGCGCGAATAATATCCCGTTCAGCGGCAGCGACGCGCAGATCAAAATCGATATCACGCAGATCCACTCGAACGGTCTGACCAATCCGAACTACGGCCGACCCTTCATCGTCACCCAGGATATCAACGGCCTACGAAACCTCGACACCCTCAATCAATCCTGGCGAGCGACGGCGTTTTACACTCATGACTTTGGCAAATCACGCACCCGCCTCGGAAAGATTCTCGGCAGCCACACCTTGACCGGCCTGGTCACGTCCTCGACCACCAAGCGGAAAAACTATCTCTACAATAGTCCGTGGATCACCACGGATCCAACGCTGAATCTGGATTCATTGCTGGCAAACCCGGGTTTGTTTGCCCGCAACGCACGTGGCCTGATCTATCTGGGAGACACCGCATCCGGCTTGAGCGATGTCTCGCAAATGCGCCTGTCTCCCATCACGGCCAATCTGCCCGGTCCGGGAGAAACATTTAATATCTCTCTCTTCAACCCCGCGAAGAACGCCTTCGAGGTGGTTCCTCTGACCATCGGTCAGATCCTCCGAAGCGCAAGTCGCCAGAAGGGCGAGTTGGAGTCCCAGGCGGTCAGCTTGCAGAGCTACTGGCTGGATCGTCACCTGATCTCGATGGTCGGCTGGCGGCGGGATAGCGATACCAACTACACCGCGGCCGACCCGGTGACCCTCGTCGATGGAAACGTGAATCTCGACACGCTCGTCCTTCCCACATCGCCGTCGTCCGAGAACAGCCAGGACAGCCCATCGATCAGTCTGGTCGGGGTCCTTCCGGAAAAACTCCAATCTCTCCTGCCGTTTGACTCCAACCTCAGGGTCTACTGGAACACCTCGAAGAACTTCACACCCTCAGGTCAGCGGCGGAATGTGTTCAACGAGGAGATCGGAACACCCGCTGGCGAAACGACCGAGTATGGTGTCATGCTGACTGCCCTGAACCGCAGGCTCGACCTCCGTCTCAATTGGTATGAAACGCAGGCCCAAAATGCGACGGATAGCTCCCTATCCCCCGCTGCCGCGATCAATTCCTCGTTTGTCATCATCGACTACCTCCTGGCGGCGGATGCGAACAATCTGTCACCTGCCGACTGGGGCTACTCGAGTTTCCCGAACTTCACGGACGCAGCTCTGGCCCATTTTAATGCCCTGCCCGCGGGGCTGCGCATCGGTGACGCCTACAACTTCAATCCCCGCCTCGTCCGAGGCGCTGGTGGCAGCTATACGCTGGAGCGGGAGTCCATCACCAACGCAGCCGCCACGACGGATTATGTGGCCAAAGGCGTCGAACTCGAAGCGGTGTTGAATCTGACGAAAAACTGGCGGCTCGCGTTCAACGCCTCGAAAACCGAAACGGTGAAGTCGAGGACCGGAGCCGACATCCGGGCCTACGTGGATGAGCTCCTCGCCAATCTCCAGAAAGCCAATCCGCAGTTGCTCACCGGGTCCCGGCAACCGGGTCAGGCTCCCGAAGCATGGTTAGGTACGTTCCGTGGATCCGTGGTGGTTCCCTTGGAAGTCGCGGAACGCACGGCCGGCACGGTAAGTCCGGAACTGGTCAAGTGGCGCTGGAACTTGGTGAATCGGTACGATTTCTCCGCCCGCAAACTGCGTGGTCTCTTTGTCGGTGGCGCCTTGCGGTGGCAGGATCGTGCGGTTGTCGGCTATCCTTACATCACGGATACCAACGGCCAGCAGGTCGCCGACCTGGCCAAGCCCTATTTCGGCCAAACGGATTTCCGCGGCGATGCCTTTGTCGGTTTCCGCGGGTCAAAGTTCCTCGGACGGCGGCTCAAGTGGTCGGTGCAGTTGAACATGCGCAACCTCGTGAGCGACGATGAACTCATTGTCGTAACCGCCAACTTCGATGGCACTCCCGGCGCGGTGCGGATTCCGCCGGAGAAGGCGTGGCTTCTCACCAGCACGTTTCAATTCTGAGCGCCCCGCCGGCAACAAACGAGGTTCGGAAATGAGGGCAATTGTTCGCCATCCGCCCCGACAAAGCGGCCGCGCTTGAGCGAGGCCTGCTACGCCCTACTCAGCATCCTGTAACATATTCCCGACATGATCTCCTGCCTCCTTCGTCAGCGCCCTGGTAAGCCCGCAACCGGTCTGTTGCGTCACGCTTGGGTGACCGGGTGGTGTCTGATCCTCGGCGCGACCGGCCAGGCCGCGACTTACTATGTGCATCCGACGAAAGGAGACGACCGAGCTTCCGGCACCCGCGTAGAAACACCGTGGCAGACGCTCGCCAAGGTCAATGCCACACCATTGAAAGCGGGGGATCAGGTGCTGCTCGCGAGCGGCGAACGTTTCGCGGGACAGCTTGCGCTCAACGGGCTCTCTGGAACCGCGGCCGAGCCCATCGTGTTCGCAAGCTATCCCGCCCCCTCCGCCGCCCCGTCGGCCCGGCCGACGATCGATGGCCGAGGTTATGTCGCGGCGGTACATTTGAAAAACAGCCGGCACGTTCGGGTTCGCGACCTCGCTTTGACCGCCGATGGCGGGGGCATGCGCAAGGGACAGCCGGCGAACGCGAAAATGCGCTGCGGAGTCCTGATCGAAGCCGATGCCGCCGGCGTCTACGAGGACGTGGAGCTATCCCGCCTGCACGTGTTTGAAGTGTCATTCGAGGAACCCGGGTTTGTGCGGCCCGCCGCGGACGTCAACACGGCCAACGGCACGATCGCCTACGGCTGGGGCATCCGCTTCATCGTCCACTCATCCGAGGCGCGGATGCGCGGAATCACGATCACGGATTGTCAGATCGAAAACGTCAACCACACCGGCCTGAAGTTCACCGGACCGGCAGAGAGTATCCAAAAGGTGAAGGTGGAGCGCGTGAAGGTCCATCACGTCGGCGGACCGGGCGTCCAGATGTCCGGACTTCGGGGCGGCCACTTCACCCAGCTCGACGTCAACGGATCGGGCAGCCCAAGAGACTCACGGAACTGGGCTCGGGGAAGCGGGCTGTGGACGTGGACCTCGAGCGATGTGGTGATTGAAAAGAGCCGGTTCTTGAATGCCAACGGACCGGGAGACTCGGCGGGAGTCCACATTGACTACAACTGCCAGAATGTAGTCGTCCAATACAACCTGAGTGCGAACAACGCGGGGGGGTTCTGTGAGATTTTGGGCAACAACCACAATTGTGCCTACCGGTACAATGTGAGCGTCAACGACGGGCACCGCATCAAAGGAAAGAACGGCGCGATCCAGGAGGGAAAAACCTTCTGGTTGAGTGGTTACGTGGGAAAAGCGAAACGCACGGGACCGACCAATAGTTACTTCTACAACAACACCATCTATGTCAGCGCGGATATCGTCGCCAAGATGGCGGTGGGCCCGACGGCCGAGGGTTTGCTCATTGCAAACAACATCTTCCACATCGTGGGCAAAAGCCAGATGGTGCAAGGCGACCAGTTCCGGCCGGACACCGGCAAGTCAGACGCCCTGAAACGGGTGGTCTTTGCCAACAACCTCTACCTGCGCGCGGACAACTGGCCCGCTGAGCTCGGCCTCCGCGATCAGTCTCCCCGCATTGGAAATCCCGATTTTGTGAAAGCGGGTGGTGGGGAGCTGGAGGACTACACGCCGAAGAATGCGATGCTGGTGAAGAATCGCGGCATCCGGATTGCTCCTCTGCCCGGTGACAACGTCGGTCTGGTACCCGGCTTGGCGGTGGGCCATGACATCCTGGGAAACCCGGTCGTGGATCAGCCGGATCTCGGCGCCATCGAAGTGCCCTGACGCCATCCCTCACGTGTTCAACCTGCGTTTCGTACTTCTTCTCTGGATGGTGCTTGGTGCGAGTGCGTCGCTTGCCGAGACGATCCGCGCTGCTGAGCGACCGAATATCGTCTATATTCTGTGTGATGACCTCGGATACGGGGATGTTCGTTACCTGAACCCGCAGGGCAAGATCCCCACCCCCCACATGGATCGCGTGGGTCGGGAGGGCATGGCCTTCACCGACGCGCATTCGAGCTCGGCCGTCTGCACCCCGAGCCGCTACAGCCTCCTGACGGGACGCTACAACTGGCGCTCCCGGATGAAACATGGAGTGTTGAACGGGTATTCGCCCCGATTGATCGAGCCGGGCCGTGCAACGGTCGCTTCATTTCTGCGGGACCACGGCTACGCGACGGCGTGTTTTGGCAAATGGCACCTCGGGATGAACTGGGCCCAGAACGACGGCAGTGCGCCCGGCAGTTCCGCGAATGCGAAGAAAGTTGACTACACCAAGCCCATTGAGGGCGGACCGAACGCGGTCGGCTTTGACTACTTCTTTGGAATCAGCGCCTCGCTGGACATGGCGCCCTACGTCTACATTGAAAACGATCGTGCCACCGAAATTCCCACGGTGGAAAAAGAGTGGTATCGCAAGGGCCCTGCCGGCCCGAATTTTGAGGCGATCGACGTCCTGCCCGTGGTCACAACGAAAGCGACGGACTACATCCGGACCCACGCCGCCGCCGCGAAGCAAGGAAATCCCTTCTTCCTCTACCTGCCGCTCACGTCTCCGCACACGCCAATCCTCCCAACAGCCGAGTGGCAGGGAAAAAGCGGACTGAACACCTATGGTGATTTTGTCATGCAGACGGACGCCGTGGTGGGACAGGTGCTGGAGGCACTCGACCAGCAGGGAATTGCGGATACCACGCTCGTGATCGTGACGAGTGACAATGGCTGCTCTCCCTCAGCCAATTACGCGGAACTGCTCGCGCGGGATCACAATCCGAGCCATCTCTATCGCGGAACGAAATCGGATATCTGGGAGGGCGGTCATCGCGTTCCATTTTTGGTTCGTTGGCCCGCACAGGTTAAGGCGGGCAGTTTCAGTGACCAGCTGACCGGCCTGAACGACTTTTTTGCCACATGCGCGGAGATGCTCGGGCAACCGCTCCCGGACACGATGGCCGAGGATAGTGTCAGCCTGTTGCCCGCACTCCTGGGAAGGGCGAACGCGCCCCGGCGCGAATCCCTCGTGCATAGCGCGATTTTCGGCGCCCTTTCCATCCGCCAGGGGATGTGGAAACTGATTTTTGCCGCGGATTCCGGTGGATGGACTGACCCCAAACCCGGTAGTCCCGCCGCGGCCACCTTGCCCCGCCTGCAACTTTATGACCTATCGAGGGACATCGGTGAATCGCGCAATCTGGAATCGGAACATCCCGACGTGGTGACAAAGCTCACCCAACTGATGGAGCGCACGATCGCGGACGGGCGAAGCACCCCGGGCGCCCCGCAACCGAACACCGGGGATGTTACGCTCTACTCCACCCGCGCCGGGCAGGCGGTGAAAGCGGCAACCGCCGGTGACGTGAAGTTGCCATGAAAGCGTTCGGGCCTGGCTCGGTCCACCGAGCTCGCGTCGCCGTTCGATCGGCGTGGCTGCCGATCCTGATGACGCTCCTTGGCGGACGTTCGGTGGGCGCGACTGACAATCGAGTCTGGTTCAATGAACCGGGCGAAGCGTGGTATCAGCACACCCTGCCCATTGGCAACGGCTACATGGGAGCACTGATCCGCGGGCAGATCGGCGTGGAGCGCATTCCCCTCAACGAAGAATCCATCTGGGCCGGCGGCCCCGGCGCAGCGGCCAACTACCGCGGCGGAAACCGACCTGACGCCCACACGTTTCTCTCACCCATTCGGAACCTCCTCATCGAAGGGAACCAGGCGGGGGCGCTCAAGACGCTGCGAGAAAATTTCTTGGGCACCGTGGGCCCCAAACCCAAGCGCTCGATCCCCATCAGCGCAAATGTCCCCGTCGTGCGTCGTCCTGCCGACGGAGCGATTCAGTTTCCGGAGTTCGGCAACTACCAGACGGCGGTTGACTTGATCGTGGAAACGTCAGCCGAGGGTGAATTGGCGGACTATCGTCGGGAGCTCGACCTGGACCGCAGCGTCGCCACCGTCGCCTACCGGACCGGTGCGACCCAGCATCGGCGAACCGCTTTCGCCAGCTATCCTGACCGAGTGATGGTGTTCCGATTCGAGAACGATCAAGCAGGAGGGCTGGACTACTCCGTCGGGATGGAAACGTTCCATCGGGTGGATCGCCTGGGTTTCGAGAACGGCGTTTTCACGCTCACTGGCGCCGTGGAAAACAATGGCATGAAGTTCCAGTCGGTGGCGCGCATCGAAGCGACAGCCGGGGCACGCATCGAATTTCAGGGCCAGCGGGTCAGGATCAACGGTGCAAGTCGGGTCGATGTCTCGGTCACACTCGCGACGAGCTACCTCAATCAGCATCCGACCTACACGGGGCGCGACTATGCCGCACTCAATGCGCAGACACTGGCCACCGTCGCCCGCAAAGGCTACGAGCAGCTTCTGGCGGACCACCTGGCAGACTACCAGCGTCTCTTCGGCCGGGTGGAACTGTCATTGGGTGACGCGGGACCGACATCGTTGACGACGGGTGAACGTCTGGTGAGACGCTCCCAGGGCCAGGGGGATGTTGGGCTCGATTCCCTGTATTTTCAATTCGGACGCTACCTCCTGATCAGCAGCTCGCGGGAGAAAACCCTGCCGGCGAACCTGCAGGGAAAGTGGAACGTGGAAATGGATCCGCAATGGGCGAGCGACTACCATACGAACATCAATCTTCAGATGAACTATTGGCCGGCGGAGGTCACCAACCTGCCGGAAACGCACCAGGCGCTTCACCACTACATTGCGTCGCTGAGGGAGCCGGGACGCTTGTCGGCCCGGGACTTCTTCAACGCCCGTGGCTGGATCGTGAATACGATGAACAACATCTTCGGCTACACCGCGGTCAATTGGGGCGACTGGGGCTACTTCCCTGCGGGAGCCGCCTGGCTCTGCCGGCACCTCTGGGAGCACTACGAGTTTACGCAGGACAAACTGTTCCTGCAACAGCAGGCCTATCCGGCAATGAAGGAGGCGGCGCTCTTCTGGCTGGATTATCTGGTTGAGTTTGAGGGCCGGCTCGTATCGATGCCCTCCTTTTCGCCCGAGCATGGCGGCCTCTCCATTGGCGCCTCGATGGACCAGCAGATCGCGTGGGACCTCTTTGGCAACCTGCTGGCCGCGGCGCGCGTGCTCGGGGAAGACGACGCGACGCTTCAGGCCGTTCGGACCGCTCGCGAACGGCTCCTGGCGCCACAGATCGGACGGTTTGGCCAACTCCAGGAGTGGCGGGAGGACCGAGATGATCCGAATGATCGGCACCGGCATGTTTCGCACCTTTACGCGCTCTACCCGGGCCAGCAGATTTCTCGGGTTGAAACGCCAGAGCTGGCCGCCGCTGCGCGCAAGAGCCTCGAGTTTCGCGGAGACAGTGCCTCGGGTTGGTCTTTGGCGTGGAAGGTGAATTTCTGGGCCCGGCTGAACGAAGGCGCGCGGGCCTACCGGAGCCTCAGCGAATTGCTCCTTCCCACCACGCATCACAATCACAGCGGCATGAAGCTGCCGGGCGGCACCTACGCCAATCTGTTCTGCGCCCATCCGCCCTTCCAGATCGACGGCAATCTCGGCGGCACGGCAGGCATCGCCGAAATGTTGCTCCAAAGCCACGCTGACTGTATTCAGCTGCTGCCGGCGATTCCGGACGAATGGAAATCCGGCAGCCTGCGGGGATTCAAGGCTCGCGGTGGGTTTGAGGTCGACATGACGTGGCGTGAAGGTCGCGTGGAAACCGTTTCCATCACCTCGTCATCGGGCAATCGCTGCCGGTTGCTGGCTCCGAACCCACTCGGTGGTCGGGGTGTCTCCAGCATCCCGAACCCGCACGGTTGGAGGATTGATTTTGATACGGTCGCGGGGCAGTCCCACCACTTCACCGCAACCGAGCCGAACCCGCCAAAGTAGGCGGCCGGGTGGAGCAGGGTCGCGTGCTCACTCCACGGACTTGCCTGGTTGGCTGGCGGCAGCCGCTTCCGGCAGGCTGCGCGCAGAGTTGGTTTTGCTGAAGGCCGAAGGCAGGCACTTAAACTCCTCTTTGAATACACGGCTGAAATAGCCCGAATCAGAGAATCCGGCGGCAAAGGCGGCTTCCGTCACGTTCTTGGAGCCTTCGGCAAGCCACTGCGCCGCCTGCCGCAATCTCCGCGTCTTGATGAAGGCGGCCGGAGAGACGTCCGTCAGGCTGGTAAACTTGCGGTAGAACGCACTCCGGCTGAAACCGAGTTTGCGGGCCAGTGCATTCACCTCGAACTGCTCATCTGCCATGCGTTCATCGATGATCGCGTTGACTTGATCGATGAAGGCCTGATCCGCACCCGAAAGGCCGCTGAGCCGGCGATCTTCGCAGAACTGCTGCTGGATTCGCTCACGATTGCGCCGCTGCGTCGCGAGCAGGTTCTGGATCTTGAGCTGCAGGAGCCGCGGGGAAACGGGTTTGGTGATGAAGTCGTCCGCACCGCTTTCAAACGCCTTTTGGCGGTGCGCGTCCGACCGGAGCACCGTCAGGAGGATCACGGGAATATGCGAGGTATGCGGATCGCGCTTGAGCTGTTGACAGACCGCGAATCCGTCTCCTTCGCCAAGCATGACATCTGAAACGATCAGGTCCGGGATCAGTTCCCGCGCCTCGTTCAGGCCCGTGGTGACGTCAGCCGCACCGTGGACCCGAAATTGGGTGCCGAGTGCGTCGGTGAGAAATTGCCGGAGCGCGGCATTGTCCTCAATCACGAGTACGATTTCCTTCTCGGTCGACGAGCCACCCTCAACCGGCGGGACCACGGGGAGCGGTGCGGACTTCTCCGACTCCTCACCCACGAGGGGAAACACGGCGCGGAAACAGGTGCCGCGTCCGTCCTCGACCGGACTCTCCACTTCGATGCGCCCACCCATGGCCTCCATCAGCTCCTTGACCAGCGCGAGACCTACTCCCGAGCCCTCGGTATGTCCCGCCTGATTTGCGCTGCGGTAGAAGAGCTCGAAGATCTTCTGCTGTTCCTCCAGCGGAATGCCAGGCCCCTGGTCGATCACCTCGAGCATGCCTTCGTTCACCCTGTCAGGGCGACGAACGATGCGCACCCGGATTGCGCCATTCGCCGGAGAGAATTTTACGGCGTTGCTGACCAGATTACTGACCACTTTGTGGAAGAGCTCGTGATCGAAACGGAAGACCAACGCTGAAAGCGGGCTTTCCACGCTCAGGGTTACGCCATTTTCCTTGGCGCTGGATTCGAAGTAGCCGGTGCACTGCCGGACAAACGAGATGAAGTCGGACAATTCCAGGTTGGAAACGAGTTTGCCAAGCTGGAGCTTCCGGAAGTCGAGGAGCTGATTCACAAGGACCAGCAGGCGCTCGCTGTTGACCTTGATCAACGAGAGGTACTGTCGCTGCCGGGGTTCATGGATGTGGGTTTGCAGTTCCTCCAGCGGACCCAGGATCAAACTGAGGGGGGTCTTGATTTCGTGGGAAATATTCGTGAAGAAGCGCTGCTTCACCCGTTCGATCTCAAGCACATGTCGGATACGCTGGCGGATGACGAACACGACCATCGCGCCGAACAAACCAATGACACCCACGACCAAACCAATGAACCAGCTTTGTCGCCACAGGGGTAGGACGATCGCAACGACCGCGCGAGCCGGGGTGGGGTCGACGTTGAGATCGCTGTCCCGGGCGCGGACCTCAACGACATGCAGGCCGTTGCTCAATCCAGTGACCGTCGCGTCGAGCGCGGACGAAAAGGGCGACCAGCTGCCGTTATCGATCCGATACGAGTACTCCAGCAGTTGGCGGGGCGTCTTGGACCAGACATCCACGCCCTCCCAGGCAAAACGCAGCACGGTGGCCTCGGTCTCCTCGGGAGGCGGGAGGCTCCATCGCGTATTGGGCGGCGTCGAATCCTGTTTCCACTCGGTGGTGCGAAACCCGACCAGTTTCTCCGACGGATAGGGTTCTGGGCGCAGTCCGCGATAATACCAATCGACGTGGGTACGATTGACCCAGACCGCCTGCTGCTGGCCTTCAATCATCTCGCCCGACCCGCGGTACAAACCTTCGGAACTGGCCAGCCACGGTGCCCATCGATCGGAGTCGTAACGAAAAAATCCCTTCGGCGTGGCCAGCACCATCCCGCCGTTGCGAAGCTGGAGGATAAAGGATGCTGGATACTCGAAGACGCGACTGGAGATCGGACTCGTTCCCCACCCTTGCGCGGAGTGACGAAAAACGCCGTCAGACCACGCGGCCACCCAAATCCTTCCGTCCCGATCGAAGGCAATTTGGTCGATCCATCGGTTCTGCAGAATCGCGGGAGCGGGCAACGCCCGGTAACCTTGATCGTCGATCGACCCCAGTCCCATGCCACTCACGACGACGTCGCCCTTCGGACCCTCGCGGAGACTCCAATTACGGAATGGAACTTCGGGAGGATGCCGCAACTCGACGGTGAAATTTCCGTCCGGCGAAGCCCGGAGAATCGCCAGTCCACCCGCGATGCCCGAGTACTCGCGCGGTTCCTGCGCACACCCCAGCCAAATGTCCCCGTTGGCCCGCTCAAGCACGCCCTGATGACTGATGGAAAGGGCAAATGACGGAAGCGGGTATCGCCGCCAGTCTTTGCCGTTGCCTACTGCCACCACCGCGGCGCCTTGGCTGCTGCCCGCAACCAGCCACCGCCCGTCGCGCAGGACTCGCGCGGCCATCGGGGCGTCCACCCCGGTTTCCTCCGGTTCATCCCGTCGCACCTCGCGTTCCGCCGAACGCAGGATGATCTGATTGGCGGCCGAAATGAAGAGGTCATGGCCTTCGGCGGTGCTCGCCTGGTAATGGAGGCCTGCGAAGGACCGTCCTGACTGACGGCCGCAGTCAATATGCAGCACGCTGCCCCCCGTATCGGCCAGCAACACACTCTGGTCCGGCAGGTGGGCGATGTGAAAAAGCGTTCCCGGCACGGTGTAGTCGGGACTGCGGAAGATCTGCCATTCGTCACCTTGGAGAACATGCAACGCGCCCCGGCTGGAGATCCAAATCCCACCATCCTGACCTTCGGAGATCGCGAAATTCCGATTGTCTCCACCCAGCCCCGAGAGGTTGACCTGTTCCCAGATGCCCGAGTGCGGCTTGAACACACTCACGGGCATCCGGAGGTCGCTATTGATCGACCAAATACGGCCGTCACGGCCGCGCAGCAGACTCGCACTGGCCACGTCGTGATCGGTCCCGGCGCGCAGGCTTCGGGGCGGACTGGCCGAGGAGAGTTTGTCTCCTTCGATTGGCCACTCCCACACGGCACCTTGGTAGGTGGTCATCCATAGAGAACGATCCGACGGTCCCAAACAAAGGGAAAGCAGCCGTTCAGGGAAACGCCGCAGCTCGGCATCGCCTGCGGGGTCGATCCGGAGAATTCCCTCGTCCAACGCCCCCCAGACGGTTCCGTCGTTGCCCTCCACGAAAACTCGCCCCGCTCGAACAGCGCGGCCGACAGAAAACACCCGTCGCCAGCGTCCGTTGCTTAAACGAAAGGTCGCCTTTCGCGCCGAGACGAAGAGCTCCCCCTGACTCGAAATAAACAGCCCGGTGATGGAGTCGAACAGGGGGTCATCGGGCGTCGCGATTTCGGTGGAGGTGATGCCGTCAAAGGAGATCAAGCCGTTGCTCCCCACCGCGAAATACACCAAATCCTGCGAAGCGACCTGAACCAGACCCGTCTTGATGCCGTCCAGCCTTTCAACGCGATGCCAACGCCACCGGTCCGACAGGGAATCCTCGCGGTAGTCCACAGAAGTCTGCGCGGAAAGGGCGCACGAACCAATCCAAGCCGCCGCCATGGCGAACACGGCCTTCCGCGCCAGCTTGCAGAACGATCCGCGAGAATAGCAGAAAGACTTCATCGACAATTCTTAGCCGCGCATGCGATGGGAGCGATCAAGCGAGGACCTTCGAAGGTATGACCAGGGTGTCGCAAAGGCGGGTCTTGGGGTGGCAATCGATCGGAAGAGGGTAACCGGCAACGGGAGCTGTCCGGCCGGCGAGGGTTATCGTCATGCAGCCGACGCTCAAGCTTTTCGCGCGGGAGTCCAGGTTCCGCATGAGCCTGAAGTCGACAGCGTCACTGGAGGGCTGCAAACGCTCGCAAGCCATAGACCAAGTCGTCACGGTCTTCGCCACGAATCGGCAGCTTACCCTCCGCCGACATCAACTTTGTCCCATGGCTACCCCACGCCCCACTCCCGCCACCACGCCCCGAGAATGTCGCACCGGCCTCCTCCCCTGGACCGTCGGCGAACTCGACAGTGCGCCCCGCCGCAACTGGCGGCAGCTCCTCGGCCCCGGCATTGTCATGGCGGGTGCCTCCCTGGGTGCTGGCGAATGGCTCATTGGCCCAGCAATCACCGCCCGCTACGGCGGCGCGCTCCTCTGGATCACCGTCCTCACGCTGCTCGCGCAATACATCTACAACGTCGAGGCGAGCCGCTACACACTCGCCACCGGCGAAGGCATCATGACCGGCAAGCTCCGGCTGAAGCCCGGCTCGCGTTTCTGGAGCTTCACCTACCTCGCCATCGACTTTTGTACGATGCTGCCCTTTCAGATTTCCGCCGTCGCCGTCACCGCCGCCGCCGTGATTCTCGCGCGCATTCCCGATCCCGCCACCGAAACGGGTCTGATGCGAACCGTGACGTTTGTCCTCCTCGCGCTCGTGCCCGTGCCCCTGATTTTTGGCGGCACAATTTATCGCTTCGTCAAAGGGCTGGTGATGGTGAAAGTGTTTTACGTGCTCGGCCTGCTCCTGGTGCTCTGCCTCGCACTGACCTCGTGGCGCACGTTGGGCGAAGTGCTCCTCGGCTTCGTGAGCTTCGGCTCCCTCCCCGCCGCCGACGGAAAAGTCGTGAACGTGTTTGGGCAGCTCTGGTCCGGCGGCCCGTGGCCAGGCCTCGACCTCGAATCCATGAAACTGTTCACCACGCTCGCCGGGATCGCGGGTGTCGGTGGCCTCACGCAAACCGCCATCTGCGCCTACACCCGCGAACAGGGTTGGGGCATGGGCGCCAAGGTCGGCGCCATTCCCAGCATGATCGGCGGCGAACCCGTGGCCCTCGCGCACACCGGCGTCATTTTCAAACCGACCCCGGACGCGCTCACCCGCTGGCGCGGCTGGCTGCGCGTCGTTCACCTGGATCAATGGCAGGTCTGGCTGCCCGCGTCGCTCATCGGCCTCGTCCTGCCCGCAATCCTTTCGATCGAAGTAATTCCC